>Ga0181530_10000364_pt1 | contig 57905 bp, 41 predicted proteins | sample PEATcosm2014_Bin_42_FD_119769 | JGI IMG/M metagenome (GOLD analysis project Ga0181530, IMG submission 119769) | Peatland microbial communities from MTU Mesocosm Facility, Houghton, MI, USA - PEATcosm2014_Bin10_60_metaG | ecosystem: Environmental > Terrestrial > Soil > Wetlands > Peat | place...
AGCAAGGCGGCTGATGCTGCCCCATTCGACGAGGACGGAGGAAGCCCGGCCCGGCCTCGGCGATGACAGGGTCGCTGAGATCCGGATGCCCGGCCGCACCCTCTTCGTCGTTGCCGACGGCGCCGGCGGCGCTGCGGGAGGGGCCGACGCGGCGAAGGCCATCTGCGGTGCCGCCTCTGCCTACCAGGACTGGCGCATGCCCTCGGACTGGGCCGGGTGGCTCACCCGCATCGACCGCGAGATGTCCCGGTCACGAGTCGGCCTCGCCGCCGCCGTCGTCATCGAGATCTGGGACGACGGCCGGATCGTTGGGGCGAGCGTGGGGGACTGCGAAGCCTGGATGTTCGGCGGCGATGGAGCGTCTAGGAGCCTCATGGCTGGGCAGTCCCGCAAGCCTCTCCTGGGCGAGGGCATGGCCCAGCCCGTCGGGTTCCAGGCTCGCCTCGGCCGGGGGACGCTCCTCATCGCGACCGATGGCCTGTGGAAGTACATGAAGCCCGCCCGGATCGCAAAGGCGGTGGCCATCCGGCCGCTGGAAGCGGCATGCACAGCGCTCGTCGGCGGAGTCAGGCTCAAGGGCGGGGCATTGCAGGACGACGTCGCGATCGTGCTGGCCGAGCTGGCCTAACTGGGCGTCCCGGCGTCAGAGCGGCCCAGCGGCCTGGCGGCCCAGCGGCTACCGACCCAAGCACCTGCCGCGCAACCGTGGGCAGAATTGGTCCACGTTTGCGCGCAACCATTACCCACCTGCCTGGCGGGCTGGCGACGGTATCCACACGGCCCGTGGCGCCTGCGAACAAAAGCCCATTTCCTGTTAGTATCGTGCCCCGTAGCAAATCGAGCGATGCCAGACAAGACCAGGACCTTCCTTTCGCCCGTGAAGCCAGCCAACAAGGCAGCCGCGGGGGATGCACTCCTCGACGGGCGGTATCGAATCGTGCGCCTGCTGGGCGAGGGCGGCATGGGTGCCGTCTACCTGGCGTCTCATGTCGGGCTGGGCCGTGACGTGGCCATCAAGTTCCTGCATGCCGAGTTCATCAGCCGGGAGGACATAGTAGGTCGCTTTCGTCGCGAAGCTCAGGCTGCGGCAGCCATTCGCCACAAGAACATCATCGAGGTGTTCGACGTTGGGGTGTCCCCGCAGGGCGAGCCGTTCCTGGTCATGGAGTACCTGGAAGGCGAGAGTCTGGCGGGCCTGCTCAAGCGCGTGGGACCGCTCAGCCTGGGTGCGGCATGCGCGGTGATGGAGCCAGTCCTGCAAGCGTTGCAAGCGGCACACCGCAAAGGGATTGTCCACCGCGACCTAAAGCCGGACAACATCTTCCTGGCCTACCAGGAGGGTGAGCCTCCGGTGGTCAAGATCATAGACTTCGGGATCTCGAAGTTCACGCAAGGCGACCCGGACAAGTGGCGCACGAGGACCGGCGCGGTCATGGGAACGCCAGCCTATATGTCACCCGAGCAGGCGCGTGGCAGCGCCGGCCTGGACCATCGAACCGACCTGTACTCGATGGGGACGATTCTTTTCGAGATGCTGACCGGGGCGCTTCCCTATGCGGGGACAAACTTCGCCGAGTACTTGGCCGCGATGCTGGTCGACGAACCAAGGGCGCCACAATCCGTGTATGCGGACTTCCCCTCCGAAGCAGAGCCCATAGTGCTCAAGGCCCTGGCCAAAAACCCCGACCAACGCTTCCAGAACGCGACGGAGATGCTGGATGCGCTCACAGCGCTCCCCAGCTACGACGCTGGCAAAGAACGGCTGTCCTTGCTCGCGTCGACCCTTGAGGTCCGTGGTTTCGCCGCTGGTGATCTGGGAAAGGCGCTCTCCAAGCCCGGCAAATTGACCGGCGACAAGGCCACCCCATCACGGCTTCGTGGCGCCTCCACGGCTTTGACACGGACGGAAGGTTGGCGCTGGATCGTGCTGGCGGGGGCTCTGGCCGTGCTGATCGGCGGCGTAGCCGTGTGGTTGCGGAAGCCAACCAAGGAGCCTGCGTCCAGTCCGCCGATTGCGTCCCAGCCTGTGCCAAGTCTGCCAGTAGCACCCGCGCCTGTGCCCAATCCGCAACCCGCGTCCCTGCCCATTCCCCAGCCGCCTCCCCCGAGCGAGCCAGCACCTGTCCTGCGTGCTGCCGGCGTGCCGGTGGACAACGGCGCCAAGCCCCCGGTGGCCAGCGAGAAGAAATCCAAGAAGAAGGCCCACATTGGGATTGCAGGGCAGCCGGCTCAGTTTGCCGTTCCCGAGGGGCCAGCAGCCACCCCAGCCACGGTCGACCCAAACGCCGGCAAGCGTGTAGACAAGAAGCTGCGCAAAGGCAACCGAGGCACGGAGATGTCCGAGGAGTTTGAATAGGGAGGTCCCATGAGAAGACAGTTGTGCGCGCTTTGCGTGGCAGTCCTGGTGGCTTGCGCCTCATGGTCGGTCCTCGCGGGTGACAAGGAAGAAGCCAAGCAGCTCTTCGATGCTGGGCTGAAACTCATGCACCTGGACGACTTCGCTGGGGCAAGCGCCAACTTTGAACGCTCGGTCGCGCTCTACCCGACGCAGAACAGCCTCTTCAATTTGGCCAACTGCTACAAGGCCCTCCAGCGCTATGGCGACGCCCTTGCAGTGATCGAGCGCCTCCAACGCGATTTTTCCGGCAAGCTGAAGCCTGAGATCAAGGAGGCAGTCGAACGCCAGCAGCAGGACATCCAGTCGCTGGTGGCACGCCTGACCCTCCGCACGGTGCCGGCAGACGCAACGATCAAGATTGATGGCAAGGACGTGGGGCAAGGGCCGACGCGGGGGCCTCTGCTGTTGGGGCCTGGTGAGCACGAAATCGAGGCCGCGCGGCCAGGCCGTCGCAGCGAGCGCCGAACCGTGAAGCTGGTCTCAGGCGTGGACCGAACCGAGAGATTCGATCTGGAAGTCGAGACTGGTCAGGTGGTCGTGCTCGTGAATCTTGCAGGCGCGTCCGTGTTCGTGGACGACAGGCAAGTCGGCACGACGCCGTTGACCGAGACACTCTCGTTGCCGCCGGGCAGGCATGTGCTCAGCGTGCGCGCTGTCGGCCACGAGGATGCCGAGCGCGAATTCGAGGTGCAGGCCGGCGCCAAGCAGGTCCTCGACATCGTATTGAGTGCGAAGCCAGCACCGATGCCAGTGGCCACAGCGGCAGCAGCGCCAGTTGCCCCGGCGTCCGAGATGTCGTTGTCCACAACGGTAGGTGGACCAGCCAAGCCGAAATCGAGCGCGCTGACGGTGGCGACCTGGACATCACTGGCCGGGGCAGTCGTCGCAGGCGTGGTCGCTGGAACGTTCTGGATCATCAGCAGCAGCCGATACCATGATTTTGAGAAAGCGAACTCGACGTACAAGGGCAGCCCGACCTTGGTGAACTACAACAGCGCAAGCAGCGCTCGCTCCGACGTGCAGCGGTCTGAATGGACCGCAATCGGCTGTGGAATCGGGGCAGGTGCGCTGGCGGTGACCGCGCTGGTGACGTATCTCCACAACCCCGGCACCGAGGAAAACAAGAGCAACACGACGATATCCCTGTCGCCCTTCGGGTTGGGCGTAGAGTTTTGAGGCGAGCCATGCGGATACATCCTATGCGTTGGTTTTTCTTCCTGGCCGCTGTTGGACTATTGGCAGGCTGCTACAATCTGACGTTGGCGCCATATACTGGCGGTAGCGGAGGCCAGGATGCGGGGACGAGTTCCGGCAACGCTGGCACGGGCGGCACGGGTGGCGGCGGCGCGACGAGCAGCGGCGGAATTAGTGGCGTCGCCGGGACCACTGGTGGCCTGAGCGGTGGTGATGCCGGAGTCCCGGACGTCCCCAATGCTCGCCCGGACGCCACTATAGGTGGCACGGGCGGTGGGGCTGGGTCCGACGGCGCGACTGGCACGGGCGGGGTGGTGGGCACCGGTGGCATCGTCGCTACCGGTGGAACCATGGGCACTGGAGGCACGATCGTTCCAGAGTTGGCCGTCTTTGCTGGGTATCCATCCGGCTGGGGAAGCGCGGACGGCACTGGGGCCGCCGCTCGCTTCTACGGGCCTTCTGGCGTGGCGGTGGACGGGTCGGGCAACGTCTTCGTCGCCGACACCAATAACTACACCATCCGGAAGATCACGCCCAGTGGCGTGGTGACCACACTTGCCGGGACGCCAGGCATGTCTGGAAGCGCGAACGGGACTGGGGCCGCCGCTCGCTTCTACTGGCCTTCTGGCGTGGCGGTGGACGGGTCGGGCAACGTCTTCGTCGCCGACTTGGGCAACAGCACCATCCGGAAGATCACGCCTAGTGGCGTGGTGACCACGCTTGCCGGGACAGCAGGTTCGAGAGGAAGCGCGGACGGCACCGGGGCCGCCGCCCGCTTCTGGCTGCCCGAAGGCGTGGCGGTGGACGGGTCGGGCAACGTCTTCGTCGCCGACACGGGCAACAACACCATCCGGAAGATCACGCCTAGTGGCGTGGTGACCACGCTTGCCGGCAGCGCAGATCAGCCTGGCAGCGCGGACGGCACTGGGGCCGCCGCACGCTTCCGCGAACCCCAAGGCGTGGCGGTGGACGGGTCGGGCAACGTCTTCGTCGCCGACTATTACAACGGCACCATCCGGAAGATCACTCCTAGTGGCGTGGTGACCACGCTTGCCGGGACGGCGGGTATATTCGGAAGCGCGGACGGCACTGGGGCCGCCGCCAGCTTCTCTTACCCCGAAGGCGTGGCGGTGGACGGGGCGGGCAACGTCTTCGTCGCCGACTCGGACTGGACGGGCAACTTCTACCTCGCGAACACCAGCAACAACACCATCCGGAAGATCACGCCTGCCGGCGTGGTGACCACGCTTGCCGGCTCAGCGGGTTTGTCCGGAAGCGCGGACGGCACTGTGGCCGCCGCCCTCTTCAACGAGCCCTGGGGCGTGGCGGTGGACGGGGCGGGCAACGTCTTCGTCGCCGACTCGGGCAACAACACCATTCGTAAGATCACGCCTAGTGGCGCGGTGACCACGCTTGCCGGGACGGCGGGTTCGTCAGGCAGCGCGGACGGCACTGGGGCCGCCGCTCGCTTCTACGGGCCTTCTGGCGTGGCGGTGGACGGGTCGGGCAACGTCTTCGTCGCCGACTCGCAAAACTGCACCATCCGGAAGATCGCGCCTAGTGGCGTGGTGACCACGCTTGCCGGGACGGCGGGTATATTGGGAAGCGCGGACGGCACGGGGGCCGCCGCCCGCTTCGGCTACCCCCAAGGCGTGGCGGTGGACGGGTCGGGCAACGTCTTCGTCGCCGACTCGGGCAACAGCACCATCCGGAAGATCACGCCTAGTGGTGTGGTGACCACGCTTGCCGGGACGGCAGGTTCATCAGGCAGCGCGGACGGCACGGGGGCGGCCGCCAGCTTCTCCCACCCCAGAGGCGTGGCGGTGGACGGGTCGGGCAACGTCTTCGTCGCCGACTCGCTCGACAACACCATCCGGAAGATCACGCCTAGTGGCGTGGTGACCACGCTTGCCGGGATGGCGGGTGACCCCGAAAGCGTGGCGGTGGACGGATCGGGCAACGTCTTCGTCGCTGTTGCGGGCAACAGCACCATCCAGAAGATCACGCCTAGTGGCGTGGTGACCACGCTTGCCGGGACAGCAGGTTCATCAGGCAGCGCGGACGGCACTGGGGCCGCCGCTCTCTTCAACGAGCCCTGGGGCGTGGCGGTGGACGGGTCGGGCAACGTCTTCGTCGCCGACTCGGGCAACAACGCCATCCGGAAGATCTCGACCTCGGGTGTGGTGACCACCATCGTGGGTGTTGCGGCTCCGGCGAGCGCGGGCAATTTTCCAGGCCCTCTTCCCGCCTCTATACTTTTTCCGGACGGCGTGGCGTTCGATCCATCGACCGGCAAACTCTACATTACCCTCGCAGATGCGGTCATGGTTGCGGTTCTTCCCAACTGACCTGAAACTTGTGCTGGGTGGCTCACCCGCGTCGATCGCGAGATCTCCCGCTCGCGAGTTGGTTTCGCCGCCGCCGTCGTCATCGAGATCTGGGACCACGGCCGGATCGTTGGGGCGAGCGTGGGGGACTGCGAAGCCTGGATGTTCAGCGGCGAGGCGTCGAGGAGCCTTACGGCCCGGCAGGTGAGCAAGCCCCTCCTGGGCGAGGGCACGTCCCAGCCCGTCGGGTTCGAGGCTCGCCTCGGCCGGGGGACGCTCCTCGCGGCGACGGATGGGCTATGGAAGTATATGAAGCCCGCCCGGATCGCAAAGGCGGCGTCCATCCGGCCGCTCGATGTGGCGTGCGCCGCGCTCGTCGACGGGGCCAGGCTCAAGAACGGGGCATTGCAGGACGACGTCGCGATCGTGCTGGCCGAGCTGGCCGAGCTGGCCTGACTGGGCGTCCCGGCGTCCCGGCCGCTGAGCGTCTCGGCGACTCGGCGGCTGAACGTGCCGAACCCTCGTGAACCTCGACAGCTACTCGACCGTGAAGCTGACTTCGCCCAGCTTGGTGTCGCCTAGGACGACCTCGACGACGTAGGCGCCCTTGGCGGCGCTGCGCATGCGCGAGTTCATCCTCCAGCGCTTGGCACCAATGGTGAACTTGGCGCGGCGGACTTCCTTGCCGTCGCGTTTCCACACGTGCTCGACGTCTTGGCCGTCGGCGCCGGTAACCTCGGACCAGACAAAGATGTTGTCCTTGGCCTTGAAGGTGTTGGCCTCGCCTGTGGGCAACCTATTCTCGATGCCGGTGGCGGCCTTCACCTCGGCCTTGGCGCCTTCACCAGCCGTGTCGGGTTTGGCATCGGCGGCTTTGGCAGCAGTCTTGGCGGCGGGCGCTTTGTCCTCGGCGCGGGCAGAGGCAGTGGCCAGGGCGAGAGTCAGAACGGCGAGCAAACGAGCTGGGGTCATTGCAATCCTCCCTTGTGCGATCGTGGGGATTGAGCACGCGGTCGCCCGGAATGTCAATGCGGACATGAGGCGAATGGCGAATCGCGATCGCCACTGCGGTGCAACGTACTTACCGCTGGTGCAGTTCCCGGTACCCGGTTTGTTGCCGTCGAGTCTCGGTGACGTCGGCAAGTGAAGAGCATTTGGGGAGAAGTCGCCGGGGCCGTGTCCAGCGCGCCAAGACAGCGATCACGGCGCAGGCCGCTGCGTTCGCTTGCGTCCCCGCGACAGTCCTCGCACGAGCGCGTTCAGGTGCCTGAGCATCCCGGGGTCGAGTCGCTGCGCGCTCGCAAGGAGCCTTCGCACATCCGGAGCGAAGCGCGGCTCTCTGGGCGTCGGCTGACCGGGACGATGGCCCACGACGGCGTCAAGCGAGACGGCCAGAGCGTCCGCCAGTCCGATTGCGGTACGCAGCGACGGCGGCTCCCGTCCACTCTCGATGCGCGAAATGGTCTCGAATGCGAGCCCAGCATGCTCGGCCAACTCTGCCTGGGTCAGGCCAGCAGCAACACGGTGCTGCCGGACAGCACGTGCCACGTCTTTGGGGTTGAAGGGCATCCGCTAGTTCACTCATGCGCAGCCTACGGGTCGGGCTCGGCGGAGAGTAGGAGCCTCTGGTCAAGCCACTCACATTGACCATCTGGTCAAGTTGGGCCTACCATCTAGGTGGTACTCACCAGGTAAGTGAGGCTCCTACACGATGGTTCACAGGGCGCGGAACGAGAAGTCCTCTCAGCGATTTTGGCAGTCTGGGAGAACGTGACCATGTCAGGCCACGGGTTGCGAAACTGCTGCCTCGGGCACTTGAACTGATGAGCATGCGAACTCATCCACGGTTCCCATCGCAGGAGGAGATCCGCCATGCCGTCTGAACCCCGCATGGACGCGCTCGTGGGCGCCGTGCTGGAAGGCGCATACCGAATCACGCGCCTGATCGGCGAAGGCGGCATGGGCGCTGTGTACGAGGCCGTGCAGCTCCGCCTCAACAAGCGCGTGGCTATCAAGCTGATGGCGCGAGACCTGGCCTCCAACCGCGAGGCATTGGCGCGGTTCCGCCGCGAGGCCGAGATCACCTCGCACCTCGGGCACCCTCACCTGGTGAGCGTCGTCGATTTCGGCCAAGCCGAATCCGGCGAGCCATACCTGGTGATGGAGTATCTCGAAGGCGAGGATCTCGACCACCGCCTGCGCCGCGTGGGTCGCATGTCGATCGAGGCGGTTGTCCATGTGGTCAGACAGGTAGCCTCGGCGTTGAACGCCGCCCACGACCAGGGCGTCGTTCACCGCGATCTCAAACCCGGGAACGTGTTTCTGGTGCAGATTCCGGGCGAGCCCGATTTCGTCAAGATACTCGACTTCGGGATTTCAAAGATGAAGGCGGCGCGCACCCAATTGACAAGCGCGTCGGCGGTGATGGGCACACCGAACTACATGTCGCCCGAGCAAGCAACCGGCATGCTCGAAGAGGTCGATCACCGCACTGACCAGTGGTCGCTGGCCTGTATAGCCTGGGAGATGCTGCTGGGCCGCGGTCCCTTCGTGGCTGACGAGGTGGCCGCGCTTCTGTACCAGATCATCAACCTAGACCCGCATCCACTGGCGCAGCGGGTGCCTGGCCTGCCGTCGGCTGTGGAGACGGCGTTGCGGCGAGCCCTGCGCAAGAAGCCAGCGGAACGGTTCTCGTCGATGCGAGAATTCTCGCGCGAGCTTGAAGCCGCCGCGTTTGGCAGGCCCGCCGACGTGACGCCAGCGCCGGTGTTGGTGTCATCAATCGCGCTGCCAACAAGCCCGACCATCGGGTACAGCGCGACGCAGGTTCCGCCGACACCAGGGCGCCAGCCCGCTGCCCAATCACCACGGGACGCGCGAAAGGCCGACTCGGATCGCGCGGCACCAGAAAATGGTAGCAGCCCAATTCATGCCATCGTTGAGCACGCGAAGGAACTGGCGCGGCCAGCGATAGGACAGTTGAGCCGGATCAAGCCGATCTATGCAGTCGTCGCAGGGGCCGGCGTGCTTCTGCTGCTCGGGGCGTTCTTGTTGTTCCGTTCGAGCCCCGCTCCCAAAACGGCGGTCACCAACCCGGCTCCACCCGTGGTTACACCGCTACTACAGCCACCGGCACCTCAGATGGTCGCGCCGGAACCCACAGAAGCCAAACCAGCCCAGGCCGCGCCCACGTCCGCCCGACCGAAGCACCAGAAGTGGGTCGACCCCTTCACCAGCGGGGACTTTGACAAGCCCGCCAAAACCACCACGCCTGCGCCCCCACGACACAAGGCCAAGCGGAAAATGTTCCAGGAGCTATGACCATGTTCGCAACTTCCCTCGTCCTACTCGCCATTGTTGCCCAGACCTCGCCGCTGACTGCCGATCCACAGGCCAAGGCGCAGGCGCAGGAGCTGCTGGGCCAGGGAACGAAACTCTACGCACAGGGCGACGTCGCCGGGGCGCTGGAGAAGTTCGACGCGGCCTACGCCGCATACGCATCGCCGAAACTGATGTTCAACATCGGCCAGTGCAATCGCGATCTCAGCCGGCCCGTCGAGGCTCTGGAGGCTTTCGAGAAGTTCCTGGCGAGCGCCGCCGATGCATCGCCCGAGATGGCCGCTGACGCGCGCAAGGCCGTGGCTCAGCTCCAGAAGAAGCTGGGACGAATCCAGATCGACTGCGAGACCGCTGGCGCGGAGGTGAGCGTCGACGGCAAGAGCGTGGGGATGGCGCCGCTGCCCGATCCGATCTGGGCCACTCCTGGTCACCACCAGGTCACGGCCAAGCACGCGAGCGCGGCACCTGCAATCGAGGATGTGGACGTGATGGCGGGTTCGGTGAGCACGGTGACCGTGAGGCTGGCCCCGGTGGCGGTTCCCGTGGCCGCCCCGGCGCCCAAGGCTGCCCCGGACTTCGACCTGGAAGCAACGGCACGGCCCAGCGGCGCGAGCGAGGGCTGGTGGCTGGGCAGGAAATGGACATGGGTGGCAGCCGGCTCGACGGTGCTGCTTGCTGTGGGCGCCATCACCGCCGGCACGCTGATGGACTCGAAGTTCGACAGCCTGCGCAGCTCGTGTGGCGCTGGCAACCCGGCACGTCCCGGCTGCACCCAAAGCCAGATCGACTCGGTCAGTTCGCGCGAAACCATGGCCAACGTGTTCTGGGGACTGGCCGCTGCCGCCGCCGTGACCACCGGCGTGCTGTTCTACTTCGAGGGCCAACCCGTGACCGTGGCGCCGGTGGCGGGCGGAGTCACAGGCGCGATGGCAAAGGTGGGGTTTTGATCATGAAGATGCCGTCGCGGCAGCGGACGCCATTTCTCGTGGCATCTGGTCTTGCTTCAGTATTTATCACGGCCGGCTGCACGTTCGATGCTAGCCAGCTCCGGCCGCTCAACGACGGTGGTTCTGCTGGGATGCCATCTGGCAGCCAGACGAACACGCAAACCCAGACCCAAGCGGTAGACGCAAGTGTAACCGGCATCGACAGCGGCGGCTCCGCTGGAAAGGCGTCCGGTAGCCAGACGAGCACGCAAACCCAGACCCAAGCGATAGATGCAAGCGTTGCCAGCGTCGACAGCGGCGGCTCCGCTGGAACGACGTCAGGCAGCCACACGAACACGCAAACCCAGACCCAAGCGATAGATGCAAGCGTAGTCAGCGTCGATGGCAGCGGCTCCGCTGGAACGGCATCCGGCAGCCAGACGAACACGCAAACAGGGGCACAGACCGCATCTGCGAGCCAGACGGCCACACATACGCAAGCAGGGAGCCAGACGAGCACACAGACGCCAACCCAAAGCTCGGCGACACAAACCCTGACGACGACGCAAACGCTATCCGGCAGCCAGACGAACGCGCAAACAGGGACGCGGACGGCATCTGCGAGTCAGACGACCACGCAGACGCAATCAGGCAGCCAGACGAGCACACAGACGGCGACTTCGTCGGTTTCAGTGACTCAGACTCAAACCGTGTCCACGGCCACGGCTACCGCTAGCCAGACGTCGACTGTGCCACCCTCGACGCCGCTCGTGTATGTCACCGCTGGGGGAAGCCATAGCTGCGGCATCAAGACCGACAAGACGGCTATATGTTGGGGAAACAACGTCCAGGGGCAGTCGATCCCACCGTCTGGAACGTTCTCGCAACTTTCGGCCGGCTTCCAGCATACATGTGGCCTTGAGCAGGATGGCAGCGTTGTCTGCTGGGGTAGCAACGCCAAGGGCCAAGCCACGCCTCCAGCAGGGACATACATCCAGGTATCTGCCGGCTACGCACATACATGCGCTCTGACATCAACCTCCGCTGTCTGCTGGGGAGACAATACCTATCAGCAATCGACCCCTCCAACAGGCGCGTTCACTCAGATATCCGCGGGCCAATATCACACGTGTGGTGTTCAGTCAGACTCGACCGTTGTCTGCTGGGGAGACAACACTTATGGCGAATCGACCGCTCCGGCGGGCTCCTTCACGCAAGTCGCGGCGGGCTACCTGCACACCTGTGGCCTGCAAGTGGATGGCTCGGTCGTCTGCTGGGGTTCCAACACCAGCAAACAGTCAACACCACCGTCTGGGTCATTTGTCCAGATATCATCAGGAGGCTTGGCCTCGTGTGGAATCGCTTCAAATCAGTCCGCCATCTGCTGGGGCAGCAATACATATGGACAGACGACGCCGCCCAACGTGACCTTCGCACAGCTATCGCTGGCCAATTCACATGGATGCGGCGTGGACTTGAACAACAACACCGTGTGCTGGGGCTATAGCAGCTACGGAGAAACGATGGTTCCCGGCGTTGCTTTCAAGCAGGCAGCTCAGGGTTGTGGACTTCGCTCTGACGGCTCTGTTTCTTGCTGGCCCAGCCTATCCTCTCTGGCCAACGTCACCACCTACTATGCACCGGCGGGGAGCTACCAGCAGGTGACGGTTGGGCAAGGCGCCTACGGCATAAAGACCGACGGGACAATCGGGTGCTTGGGGACCGGAACTTCTTGCAATGTAGCCTCATTGCCGTCGGGCACGTTCACACAGATTTCGAGCGGGATGCAGAACGATACGTGCGCCGTAGGAACGAACGGATCTCTGGCGTGCTGGCCGCAGGCAGCTGTTCCTCCCTTGCCGGGTGTTTATGTACAGGTTTCGGTAGGGAGAGAGTCGACCTGCGGTATCAAGACCGACGGAAGCCTGGCATGCTGGGGCGCGAACCTGGCCAACGACGCAACCCCTCCCGCCGGGTTGTTTACGCAGGTTGTCGAGGGCTACGAACTGGGTTGTGGTCTCCAATCCAATCAATCCATCGTGTGCTGGGGAAACGTAGCGGTCGAAAATCCGGCCCCAGCTGGCATCTTCACACAAGTGGCTCTGGGAGAGATGGGTGTCTGCGGACTGGCTGCTGGTGGCACGATCTCATGCTCTACCGAGATGAAGGCGCCGGCGGGCATCTTCACCAATATAGCGGGCGGCTGGATGGGCAACATGTACGGCGTTCGAGGTGACGGCGCGATCGTCGGATGGACGTCGAGCGGAGCAGTCCAGGAGATCCACTGGTGATCCCAAATGGCTCGATTAGGGGTGAAGTTCTGATCATGGAAACGGCGTCGCGGTTGAGGGCGCCATTTCTCGCAGCGTGTGGTCTCATATCGCTGTCCGTTACAGTCGGATGCTCATTCGACGCTAGCCAGCTGCGGCCCTTGGCGTCGCCCGCTCCTGACGGGGCCATCGAGCACCCCGCCGTTTCCGATACTGGTGGGTCTGGTAGCGGTGGGAATAGCGCCAGCCCGCCAGACGCTCCCATCGCTACAGGCGGCAGCGGTGGCTCCGCTAGAACGGGTGGGGCTGGGGGCATGGGCGCAACCAGTGGTGCAGGCGGAATCGTCGGCGTCGGTGGCATCAGCAGTGGCGGCAGCGGTGGCGGAGGCAGCAGCGGGTTGGGCAGCACTGGTGGCCGTGGTGATGCCGGGGTGCCAGACGCCCCTGGCGCTCAGCCAGATGTCCCAATCGGTGGCGAGGGTGGCGGTGCAGGCGGCAGTGGCGACATCGGTGGTGGGGGTGGGACCGGGGGCGTCGATGCTCTTAGAGGCAGTGGTGCGAATGGCGGGAGCACGGCCACGGGTGGTGGGACTGGTGGCGCCAGTGACACCGATGCAGGTGTGGCCGGCTCCGGCGGTGGCGGCGGTGGAGCGCCAGCCTGTATTCCACCGGCGGTTCCGACCGGCGTCACGGCAACAGCAAGCAACGACAGCGGCAACATCACCGTATCGTGGGGCACCGTCACAGGTGCCACGGGGTACACGGTGTCGCGCGGGACGAGTGCGAATGGAACCTTCACTGCCGTGATCACCAACCAGACCGCTACCGCCTACACAGATTCGGGTCTGGCTGCCGGCACAACCTCTTACTACGTGGTCAGCGCCAGCAATGCGGGTGGCACATGTACGTCAGGCAATTCCACGCCAGCCGTCTCGGCCATGTCCTGTGTGCCTATCGGGCCAACATTGACTGCAAAGGGCGGGATTGGACAAGTCGTGTTGACTTGGACGGCCTCGACCGGCGCCACGTCTTACGATGTCTGGCGCGGCACCGCCAGCGGAGGCCCATACACTTCAATCGCCACGACTACTGCCACCACCTACACCGACACTGGATGTTCCAATGGCACGACCTACTACTACATAGTTACCGCGCTCAACGGTCTCAGTAATGCGTGTGTTGCTGCCCAATCCTCGCAGGTCTCAGCCACTCCAAGGGCCTGCCCGATTGCAACTGGTCAAACTTTCGAGCCCAACCCCAATACCACGGGAACTTTCTGCTTCATAACCTGCGATGACATAGGTGGTAGTGATGTACTACTTGAGGGCTGGGGCTGCTCCAACATGGACGGGCGCACGATAACCGTCAACGGTACCGCGGTGACCTGTCCTCCCAATGGCGGTTCTGGCGGCAGCACTCTCCCAGCGAAGGTCAATGGCGCCTACACTTTCAACCTCAGCGCTGGCACCTATGGATATGCGCAAGTCAACTGGTATGGCGTGGCCGTGACCTGTCCCCCATAGGCCCTCGCCGGGGGCTGGATCTTTTTGGGCACCCGATCGCCGGAAGTGAAAGAAGAGAGGTTCCAACTGCACCAAGGTCTTCAACCATGAAAGCCCCCTCCTTTTTGTCTGCGCGCCCCGATGTCTCCGGCCTCTGCCTGATCACGGCGCTAGCCACCGCATGTTCCTTCGACTCCAGCCAGCTCCGGGCGCTGAGTTCCGACGGCGCGACCGCGGGCGCCGGAGGCGTTGGCGGCCAGGACGGAGCGAGCGTCCAAGCCGCCGACGCTGGAGGCGGCGCTGGCGCGAGTGAAGCTGGAAGTGCGGGACACTCTGGCAGCCAGACCGGCCCCGGCGGAACTGGCGGCCAGGTGGCCACGGCCACCGGCGGCGCGCCAGCCCCCTGCGTTCCCGGCGCAAGCGCCGGCTGTGTCTGTGCGACCGGCCAGCAAGGCGCTCAAGTCTGCACGCAGGCGGGCGCGTTCGGGGCGTGCGTGTGCGCATCGCCCACGGTGGACGCCGGGGATGCAGGCGGTGCCGGCGGCAGCGGGTTGGGAGGTACCGGCGGCCGTGGTGATGCCGAGGCGGTGGACGCTCCCGGAGGTCAGCCGGATGTCCCCGCCGGCAGCGCGGACAGCGGCGTCGACGACGCAGGCGGGACTTGTAATGGAGGCGCGAATACGACGATCAGCGGCGTCGTCTACGATCCCGCGGGCATGAACCCTCTCTACAACGTGATCGTGTCTACCCCGAGCGCGGCGCTGAGCCCGTTCCCCGCAGGAGTGAGCTGCGGTTCGTGCGGGGGCCAGGTGTCAGGCCAGCCCATCGCCACCGCGCTGACCGATGCCAACGGGCACTTTGTCCTCGGCAACGTGCCGTGGGGCACGTCTTTCCCGCTGGTCATGCAGCTCGGAAAGTGGCGTCGCCAGATCACCATCCCCGCTTCGATGGTCACCAGGCAGTGTGCGGACAATCCGATTGCGGATACCTGGACAAGCGTCACGCCGGCGACCCTCTTGCGCCTGCCCAAGAACATCACCGACGGCGACAACAACGGGAGGTACACCAGCATACCCAAGATCGCCATAGCGGCTGGACATGCGCAAAGTTCCGACCTGAGCGTTACCGAACGCCTGCAATGTCTACTTCGCCGGATAGGCCTTGATGCATCTGAATTCACTCTGCCTGGCGGCACAGGCTCGGTCAGCTTGTACAATCAGTCGAATAACTCAGACACGTGCAACACAATATCGGGAATCACTGGAACATTCCCTGACGCAACGACAAATCTTTGGGACAAACAGACTGACCTGAACCAGTACGACGTCATCCTGCTCAACTGTGGGGGCGCCGAGAAGGATCCCACCAGCACGTCAGGTCAGTCTTTCATTCCAAACCCGGCTGCGGTCAATCTGATGCAGGCTTATCTCGATGCCGGTGGCCGCGTGTTTGCCGAGCACTTTCATTGGGTGTGGATCCGTTCGTTCACGGGCTATCCCTCCACGTTCGGCCCGGTGGCGACCTGGTACAACGACCTGAGTGAGCCGAGCCCTGGAACCGGGGTAATCAGTACGCTTCCACGCGACACCCTCATCGACCAGTCATTTCCAAAGGGGGTGGCGTTCGCTAGCTGGCTGACGAATGTCGGCGCATCCACAAGCCCCGGGCACCTGACGCTGTCGAGTAGCACGAAATACACCGCCATCGACCAGATCAAACCGCCCTCGCAGCGCTGGATTTTTGAACCCATGCCAACGGATGCCGGCGTCCTGCCCCCGGATGCCGGTGTCACGGGTGTGGCGGCTCAATATACGCACTACTTCTCGTTCAACACTCCGATCGGCGCAGCCGCAGCAGACCAATGTGGAAAGATTGCCTACACCGCTTTGCACGTAAGCGACTCCGCATCCACCGGATTCCCGGGAGATCCAGAGGGGGACACGTCATTCCCCGGTTGCTGCTCCACACGGACTGAGCTTTCTGCACAAGAGAAGGCCATGGAGTTCATGATCTTCGACATGTCGGCCTGCCTTACCCCGACCGGCGGCACGATCGACGCAGGCGGCGCCACCGCTGGGGACGGCAGTACCAGCACCAGCACCATCCCCACCGGCACCACCGTGACCTTCGCCAGCGGCAAGGCCGAGGGTGCCATGACCGGCCCTGGTTGGGTTGCTCTCGGTTCCGCGGACTCCATCACCGACCCGACTTGTGGTGGCACTGCGTTCACGAGCACCACGAACTGCGCCGCGACCACCTGGGACACCGCCAACCCCAGTGCGCTCTGTATGTCGGGCTCGGTTCCTGCCCTGTCGGCGGTGAATCCGGACTACACCGACAACTGGGGTGTCGTGATCGGTGTGACCTCCACCGCTTCTACTCCTAGCGGAGGTCTTGGCCAGTCGTTCTCGTCGATTGCGATCACGGTCACTGGATCGCCCGCGTCCGGGCTGCGGGCCATGGTCCACAGGAAGGGCGATCCAGATACGACGAGCTATTGCGCGGCCATGACCTCGGGAACGGCCATCGCTTTCACCAGCTTCAACACCAAATGCTACGACACCCCGCCCGATGGAGTGGCCCTCACGGCAGCGGACGTTCCGAACATTGACGAGATCTACGTGGACGTTCCGTCGATCACCACGGCGATCACCGTCACGAACCTCTGCATCACCGGCATCGCGTTCCAGTGAGGTTCCTGCCATGAAGACGGCAGCGCGCCAAGCACGATGAATCTTCACGCCATGAACGTGAGGTGCTGGGCAGACACCTGATGCCGCTCCGGACCACCTGCTCCCGGATGCGATGGTCGTAAACGCGGCGCGTCTGTGACGTAGCCGTGAAATTGTTGATCATCGAGACCGGCGAGCCGCGCCTGATCAGGCTACGAGTCCGAGGCACTTCGCAAAAAAGACACCGAACCGCAAGCCGGTACCGCAGATGGTCAACTCCGGACACTGGAAGTGGTCCAAGAGGGCCAGAACTATGGGGATGCCTCCGCAGAGCGAAACTACCGTCGATGCGTTTTCGTGAATCTTCCTATTTCGGTCAGACTTGTCTTCGAGGACCTCCCGCAATGGCCGATCCTCCGCCTTCATCTTCCTCAGGACCGCGCGCGCTCTCTCAAGCACTTCGTCTCGACCCCATCGTCGTCCATGATACTGCGGCGCCGTTCTCCACCCGGACAGCTTCATCACGCCCCCACCCATGCCAATGACCCGCGCCCCTGTCGCTCGTGCAGGAAGTTCCCTATCTTGACCGATCTCCCCTCGTACCAGCGCATACGTTGCCTCGAGCGCTGCTCCCACCGTGATGGTTGGTTTGTTGTTAACAGCGCGACGCGTTAACCCACTTGAGCCAAGCGCGAGACTCGCCATCCCTTCAATCTTCAGCAGTTCCCCGCTCATTCGGCCGGTTGCAACCTCTGTCGATCCTCCCCCTTGGTCGATCATGGTGACGGGCTGATCTTCAAGCCCAGGCAACGCGACGATACAGGCCAATATCGACCACTGGGCTTCATCAAGTCCAGGTAGCACGCGAATCCGCATCCCGGTATTTGCATACAGGTACTCGAGTACCTCGCTCACGTTTTCCGCACCCCGGAGCGCTCCGGTCGCAAACGCGACGACATCTTCGTCCCTAACGCGAAACTTCCTGCAATCCTCATGCGCTATTCGCAGCGTGGCAACCACGTGCCCGAGACGTTCGATGCGAATATGGTTTCCTCCGCTCGCAGCCTCGTCGAGATCGTTCAGGTACCCCGTGGTCAGGCCTTTCGGCGGAATGAAGTGCTTCCAGGAGAAGCCATCCGCTTGGAACGCCTCCGCAGAGGCGATCACCAACTTCGTGGACTTGGTCCCAACGTCAACGACTGCGATCAAATTGACCTCCTCTTGAGTGGCATTCCCTTGATTGCGATTGTTAGCGGGCCACAGTGTTCTGCCTTCACGACACTCTCCGTCCAGAAATGTCTCCGAACATCTCGCGCGATTGCCGGCAGCAGGGCTTCCGTAGAGGTCTCGGTGACCTGTAGGGGCACCACCTTCTGGCGCTCGAACTGGCTGTAGAGGTGCCCGAACAGGTTTGGCTCACCGCCAGTGTCGGCCCCCATCAGGAAACCGGCATCACCGACGATCACCAATTCCCGCTTCGCACGCGATAGGGCCACGTTGAGGCGGTTCGGGTCGTTGAGGAAGCGGATGCTCCCAGTGCTCCGCGTTGTGCAAAAGACCACGATGTCCGCTTCATTGCCCTGAAACGCATCGACGGTATCAACCCGGACCTCGACTGAAGTCGAGCCTTGGGCCGCAGCCCACTTACAGGCTCGCTCCAGATCTTGCTTCTGTGCCGAGTAGGACGTGATAACGGCAATGTTCACGGGCCCCCAATTGGCGCCGCGTGCTACCTCGTGAGCTACTGCCACGAGGCTAAGAACGATATCGACCTCCCCCGTGTTGACCTGGCTCTTGCCGCTACGTCGGCTGCGAAAGCCGCAGAGCTTCGCTGTGTCGACCCAGGTAAGCGGGTGTTCCATCAGGAGAGGCGGAGTTGTCTTCGTGTCGTTCTCGAGAGCGCCATCGTAGAACATCGAACTGACCACGGCTCCAATGTCCGGGACCATGCGGTACTGCCGACGCAGCCGGCCCGCACAGCCGACTGGCTCCAGGGCGTCGAACAAGCGTTCGAACAACGTTTCGGCGTACATGGCGCGCACCTCAACCTGCTCGATCGACAGCGGGTACTCGTCGTTGCGCAGACATGCGTCAATCGTCGGAGGGAGTTGCTTCTGGTCACCGATCAGGACGGCCTTTCGCGCCCGGAGCAGGGGAATGAGAAGCTCCCCCGGGGTCGCCCGTGCGGTCTCATCGACCAGGACTAGGTCGAACTCCCGCCGCGTCAGGTCCAGTTGCCGGTTGGCCAGTCCAACGCACGTGGCACCGACGATCTGGTGCTGCGCGACGAGCATGTCCGCGAGATCGGGGGACAGCTCCTGGCCCACCTGCTCGATCCACGCGGCACGGAGGTCCCGCAGACGCGCCTCGGGCTCGGTCTCGGTCAGCCGCGCGATGTACGCCCGGTGTCGTGCATCGATGTCCACGCCCAGTTCGAGCAACTCGCGATCGATTCGCGTCCCCGCCCCGCGGCCTCCCACCCGCAACAACTTGCCGCGCATCGCTGGATCTTTGGCGAGCCCCTTGAGCACGTGATCCACTGCGACGTTCGACTGCGAGACGACGAGGATCCGCGCCTGGGGCTCCACGCGGAGGTGCTGATGGATCGTTTCGAGGATGATGGTTGTCTTGCCCGCGCCCGGCGGCCCCTGGACGCAGTACAGGTTCCGCTCGGCATGAATGGCGGCAAGGATGTCCTTCTGCGAGGCGTTGCTCGCAATGGTCTCCGGGACGTCGGCGAGAACTCGCCCAGCATCCCGGCTGGCCTGCGCCGTCTTGGGCGAATGCAGCAAGTCGCGAATCGCCGGGTTCACGACGTCTCCGCGGCGCAGCGCCTCGATGGCTCGCCGCTGCTGGATCTCCGGATAGGGACGAACGGCTGCGTGAATGCGAACCACAGCGCCGCTCGAGCCCTCGAGATCGTGATTGGCCGTTCTCTCCCGCACGAACAGCGCATGCTCGTCGCCAGCGTCGAACCAAGCCTCCCCTATGATCGTCTTCCCGAGGCAGAGGATGAAATACTCTCGCCCTTCTGCGACGTGGCGCGCTACGTACTGGCGCACGGCGTGCGAGTCAAGAAGCTGGACGTACAAGCGATGGTCTCGCGTGCGGGAGGCTGACGTCACGCTGGCCGAGACGCCCTCATCGAGGCGGGTCTTGTACTGGATGAGCTCGCGAAGGACCTGACCCCAGCGGCTGAAGTAGGTCACGCCCGCCTGGCTGTCACGGATGTGCCGCTGGGAGACGAACTCCTCGCAGAGAAAGAGGTCCAGGTCCGCGAAGTGCTGCCGCCATTCCTCTGCATTCCCGAGTGTCGCGTACTCGGATGCGGCGACTGCCGTGATTGGCACGTCGAACGATGCGTAGATGCCAGCGGGGTCGAAGCGGTCCCCCCCATCTGCGAGCATCTCCTTCAGCTCAAACCGCAGGGCGCCGGCCTCCCGGTTCACGCGCGCCACGAAGGCCTTCTCGCCGCTCTGGAATAGGAGAAGCCCGGGTTGCGCCTCGTCCGCATCGGCGTTCTGTGGCTGGATGAGCCAGGAGTTCTCCGAATCCCCGAGCCCCCCGTAGCGCTCTGCGAATTTCTCTGCAAGGTCATCTGGAACAACGAGCCCCACGTCCTCCAAGAACGATTCGCGTATGCTCGACTCGCGCCGCTCGCTCACCTTCACGACGTGGGTCTTGGCGTGATCAAGCCAGTCGAGGTCGAAGCGCCAATCCACCGGATAGACCCGGACGGGCGCTCCCCTGAAGATAGGCGACCGTGCGTCGATGCGACTGCCCTTGTCGAGGAAGAGCTTCAGACCGCAGAAGTCCAGCGTTGCCCCCCAGAACTCGATCCGATCGACGACCGCATCGAAGGCCGCGCCGGGCTCGGCAAGGAAACCGTCATGGAGTATGGCTCCTGCCACTGAGAGTCTCGACTCGCCGGCGTGGTCGTCCGCATGCACGAACAAGCGGACCTTCTTTCGTCCAGCGATGTCACCTAGACGCTCAAAATCCACCACGCGCGCCGGTCCGTAGGGCAGCGGGAAGGCCGCGGTCACGCTGGATGACGGGAATTCCAGCACGCGACCCCTCACCGGAAAATCCTCTGGTAGGTCCAGAGACGGCACCTCTCTGAGAGTCTCCCCGCGCTCGAGCAACTGCTCGACCTGCGCCGCGAGCCAGGCTAGGTATCTCACGTTGGCGAAGGCCTTCTCGGCCTTGGCCTCGAGGTTGCGAAGAAGCGTATGCAGCGCTGCCTCGCGGAGCGGCGTGAGATGGCCAGCAAGGTGACCCCTCAGTTTCCGGGCGGCTCCCGCCAACTCGGCTCCTACACCTGCCATGATCCTCTTCTTCTCCTCCAACTCCCCGAGGAATAAATTGGCGAACTGCCGGGCGAGTTGAACCCGTTCCTCACCCTCACTCGCAACGAATCTTTCGTGGGAAGCCCGAATCCGCCTCTGGCGCTCCTTCTCGTCCTCAGTCTTGCAGTCGAAATAGACGGCCGTTGCGGTCGCGCCGAGCGACACCCCGAACAGGATGAGCAGGGGAATGAAGAAGGGCATCCCTACCCGGTCCGTCTTGGCAGAGCCGCCAGTCCTTGGAGGAGTTGCCCGTGGATCCTCAGATACTCGTCGAGGCGCTCCCGGTTGCAGAGAACCAGCGGGCGCAGATCCTCCAGGAGGTCTAGTAGCTGATCCGCCTGGCGGGTGATGATATCGAGCGCCTGTTTCTCGTTGAGCTTCCCCTGCATGAGCACCGTGTACTTCATGCGGGCCTCCTCCAGCCGCTTTTCTGCCTCCTCGATGCGCACCTGCGCGTCGATCTGGACTTGTCTGGTCTTCTCCTGGGCACCCTTCACCTTCAGAATTTCCTTGGCCAGCGAAAGCGCCTCCGACCCCACGTCGAACACGCCCTTGATCATCGTGCCCTTCAGCCTCAATTGGGCCGTTTCGACCGACAAGGAAACGGGTGATTTGCCAGCGTGTTCGACGAGGTCTCGTGCAGCCTTCTTGATGATCTTTGGCATCTATCCCTCCTCTTCTGCACCCTCTGGCAGGTGCTCCGGGTTCCCATCCTCGTCCAAGACGAGATCCGCAGCCTTGCTGTAGCTTGCTAGCGCACGCTCGTACTTGAAGTCGATCTGTCGCAAGGTCCGGACGTCCAAGTTCTCGTCCTGGGCGATCGAGTTTCGGGCCTGCTCCACGTGGTCGAGCAACCTCTTCGTTTCCTTCAGGGTCCGGGCGAGAAGCGCAAATCGCAACCTGTCGTTCTTCAAGCTATCTTCCGCCACCTCGAACTGTTGCGCCAACTCCTCGCGCGTGCCAGTCAGTTCCTTCTGCGCAGCCGCGATCTGAGCAACGAGTTGCTTGGTCTCTTCGCGCGCCTGCTTCAACCTGCAGTACCAGGCGCATGCGTCGATGACCGACACGACCGCATCGACGGCGGCAAGCGCAAGGTTGGCCTTGGTCGCCAGCTTGCTCGCTGCCTTGAACCCGCCTCGACCACCCGCGACCTTCGCGATCTTCCCAAGGAACTTCAGCGCTCGATAGACGCGATCCGCACGCTGTCCATTGGACGACACGTTCATGCCCCTTTCCGCAACTTCGCGAGCCGGGCACGGGCAAACAGCCGGACTGGCTGAAGCAACTCGGTTGCCGTGATCGCAGTCGCCCCTGGCACGAGCAACACGCCCCGCGGGTCACCAAGCGCGGCCTTGAGTTGGGCAGCAGGGTAGCGATCGGGAAGCGAAAGCGTACCGGACGGTACGCTGCTTGGCCGCGTCTTGAGGAGCTGGCGCACATCTTCCTCGGCGTGCACGATGCCGGTCGCCCGGTCGAGTACGATCGTCTGCTGGGCAGGGCCATTCGCCGTCACGAACGAAACCCGTGCCGGTACGATCCAGCGCGAGAACCACACGACGTCCCCGGACTCGTCCGGGCGGGATCTTGCAAGGAGACCGTCCGTGAGCCGTACGCCCGGCGCAGGTAGGACAAGTTCAGACCAGGGAACCCCGCGCCGGAAGGCGGTCCGGGAGCCGCCTTCATCCAGAAAGTGCAGCTCCATGTGGCCCTCATCGAAGTCACTCCGAGGAAGATCCTGGTGCCGCGCCACGACGGCCGCGACTAGCAGGGGGTCGTTTGGGTTCTGGAGGCCGAGCCGGAAGACGCGTTCCGGTAGGAGGCGAGAGCGATCCGCCTCGACGAGGAGGTTTGGGTCGAGGCGATCTTCCCATTCGCACCACGTGTCGAACATCTCGACGATGAGGGGAGGCGACTTGATGATGGCGGTCTGGGTGGCGAGTAGCCGCTTGGCGAGCGTTGCCCCTAGCGGGTCGGCCAGACCCAAGCTGCCTTCGTGCTCAAAGAGAACCTTCCTTTTGATGAGCCCGTCGATCTCAGACCGGATCGATGCGCCATCGATCCCTGTCACCGCAACCGCATCTCCCTGCGTAAGACCGGACCGGGCGGTCTGCACGAGAAAGCGGGCCAGCGCCGACAAACGTGAGTACTCCGGGACCCGGAACTCGGCGCGACCGATCGCCAGCGGGGCCTGCAACTCGAGAACGCCTTCGATGGCGGCCGCAGACTCGCAAGGCGCACTCTCGCCAGAACGACATCGGTCCGTGCTGGTAGCCTTCACTGTTGCCCTCCGTGCATCCCAGTCTCTAGATCTCGCGTGGCTCATCGTTCAGATGTCGTGTTCCGCTACATCGACATACTGCGCGAACACCTTGAGGTGCTGCGCGGATCCATCCAGCCCGCAGCACGTTCGCTAGACTTGTCCCATCTGTCGGCCCCGGAATCCACATGGATGTCGGTGGCCTGACCATCGCGAGACGCGCCGCCAAGGTTCCTTTCGCGGCTTCAGGTGCATCCCCAAACATCACCCCTCCTCCTGTGCGCCGCAAATACGCCGTGCGGACGTGTAAACGGATGGGATTTTCTCCGTGCTCGCGTCGCAAGGGGCCACGACGAGAGCTGGCGGCAGGCGGAAGTGGGAGTGGCGCACAGCGTCCCGGTCCATATCCAAACGTCCCTGTGGTCGCCATCTGCTGGTCGCGACGCGATGGACCTATCGTGAGGATTGTGCGTTGCGCAACTTTCCGCAATCGGCGGGCGAAGCATGGGTCCGCACAGAGTTTTTGCGGCGCACAGCCTGGTCGTCACATTCTTGGGGTCTGGCTGCCGGGCTGACGAGGTCGCGGCACGACCCCTTTGTCGACGCATGTCGTTGGGCCTTTCGCGCCCTCGTTCCCTTCAACCCCCACCGACGGCGAAACGGGCCTCGCGCGAGCTGCCCTGAAATCACGATCCTTGTGCGCCAGGTGCGCGCCACGATTCGCGAGGCTGCCTGCGCCGCCGCAGCCTTGCTCGATCGGGGCGCACGCAAGATCGCGCTGCGCTTTCCGGCACACATGCGCATGTGGCTTTGTCGCCACTTGGCTGCGGACACCTCGGGCCGGCTGGCGCAGTTGGCGCAGGCGTGCCCGGGCGCGCTGATTTTCGCGTTTGCGCTGGCGAAACTCGGCCATCGGGCCGGTGTGGGAGCCGCGGGAGGGAAGCTCCTGCGCGATGCCATTGCTGGGCGGGGACTGAACGAGATCCTCGACGATGCTGTCGCCGCGTGGGCCACAGGCGCCGTGCGATTGGCCCAGAACCAACGCGCGCCGGGCGAAAGGCATCTCATCTGGCAACGGGTCGTGGACGCCAGAGGCGGCGAACGCCAGGCCCTGCTGCGCGCGCAGCGGTTGCTGATCCGGCGGGCCGGCGCGGGCGTGCCCAGCCGCACGCTGTGGTTGCCGCCGCCGCTGGCCTTTGCACCCGAGGACATCCCTGCCCGCAAGCTGGAGAATGCCCGATGGTTTCGCGTGATGAAGTGCTTCTCCCCGTTGCTGGTGTCATATGAGGGTCTCCTCCTAGAGTACGGCCGGAACATCTGCTTGTTCCTGTCCCGTCACGCGCTATCGCTTCACAAACGCGAGGATCTCGGCCATTCCGACCATTCGCGGATCAGCTCGCTGCTGGACTACGTTCGCGCAATCAACGACTGGCCCCGGCGTAACAGCTCAGCCACGCGCCTCTTTGAGGCGGCCGAAACCTGGCACCGCCAGATCGAGCAAGTTCAGCTCATGGCAGATGCCGGCAGGATGGTGGGCCAATCGCTGGTCGGCGCCGACGGCAAGACACTGCCGCTCCCGGAACCGCCCTGTCCCGGCTGGCGTTCGGGCGACGACCACATCGTCCCCTTGCACACCGCCGAGGAAGTCTTGGCCGAAGGCGCACACATGCGCAACTGCGTGGCCAGCCACATTCCGCAGGTTCTCGCCAATACCGCAGCCCTGTACCACGGCGAGATCGCCGGCAAGCCCCTGACCATCCAGATCGCGCCCGCAATCTCAGGCTACCGCGTGGTGGAAGCCAAGACCTTGGGCAACGGAGAACCAACTGCGGCACAGAAGCAGGTGTTGCGCGAGTTCATATCCCACTTTTGCGGCGGCGTGATTGCAGGCGGGGCGAGGTGTCGATGCAGGGAAAGGCCGTCGCTGGGCGAGACGGACCACGCTACGCCCCCATGATCGCGAAAACGGTTTCCTCGCCAATCGGGGCAAAGAACATCGTATTCGTGCTGTTGTTAGCCGCATTCACAAGCGAGGTGGCCGCCTCGCCCAAATCGGCTAGCTTGAGGGATGGGGTTCCGGCCATGCGCACAAGCAGGTTCGACGACCATGGCAGCCAGTTGCGAGCCTGGGCAATCGCTCGTGCGCTGGCGTCGAGAATTCCGATTTCGCTGGCCGCATAGCTGAATTGCAGACGGCGCTCGGTTCCGACCATCAACGTCATGTCGTCGAAGTGGTATCCGATGACCCCGGGCACGAGCAAACCCTCGGCGATCTGCTCGACGGCGCGAAGTGCCCAGAACGCGAAGTCTCGGGCCGGTACGGCAACCCACGAGAACGCGCCATCGGGGTGTCTCGCACCCTCGGGCACGATGGCCAAGCCTGGCACACCGGAGGCGAAGCGCACCTCGCGCGACGGGCTTCCCACGGCCATGAGATAGTCGGCTGGGTCGGTCGACCTGTGCCAGGCCCCGCACCAGCATGGCTTTCGCGATGGCGGAAAGCAGATGTGGGTCCAGGGTCGGTACTTCTCCGGAATCCACGCGCCGTCGAGTCTTGCGCCAGGCATGGCCACCACCATCAGGAGAAGCCCTTGTTTGGGATCGAGCCGCGCAACCCTGCGCGGACACCACGGCTCGACCAGTGCCGCAAGTGCCTGACGTGGAAAACACAGCAGTCCGGTCGTCGTGGCCGAGGCCGCCCCCAGGAACCAGCGTCGAGTGCAGAGAGCCATGGTCCCCATCCTGCACGGAGGGACTGACACGGATTGTCCGTCATCTCTCTTCCCTTGTTCGTTATCAGTTTTTTGGGCATGTACCCTGAGGCCGGTCCACAGGGACCACGGCGCTGCCGGCGGCCAGGTTGCAGCAATCTGGCCGCCAATCACGAGCCAGCGCCGCCGCCGTATTGTAGGCCGCAGCGTATTCGCCTGGGTGGTGCTGCTTGAGCCAGGCCGCGCGGTAGGTGAGAAGGGCGCAGGCAATGGCGTGCGATCGATTGAAGGTCATGTGCGCCCCACGAGCCAGGCAGTTGAAGATATTGCGGGCCACGGTAATGGAGGCGCCGCGAGCTTCGGCTGCGTACTCGAAGCGGCGGGCCTCCTCGCGGTCGATCGCGGTGTCTCGGAGGAGCAGGGTCCGCCGGAGGCGTTCGCCTTCTTGCATGGTGCATCCAGTTACCGCCGCTGCCACCGTCGCCACCTGCTCCTGGTACACGAGCACGCCGCGCGTTTCCTTGAGTAAGGACGTCAAGGGCTCGTCAGGGGCACCGCCGCGCAGCCAGTCCTTCATCACGCCAGCCTCGATTGTCAGAGGTCTGGCCAGCGCCAGCAGTGCCGCGACATCGTCGAGGGATCGCGGCTTGCCGTTCTCTAGCGCCTGGCGAAACAGATCGTCGTCGACCTGGAATACGTCGATGGCGTCTCCGCCTGCCAGCAGGTCCATCGCTCCTGGATCGTCGAGCGGGATTTCGGCCGCGTTCAGGTCGCCCTGGTCCGGGTCGAGGAGGCGGGAGTTGGCACCCGCCACGCAGCATTCAATCGTGGTGATGGCCGGCATCCCGTGCAGGGTCAACGTCGCGAGACCCCGTTCACGCGCCTGCCGCAGGGTGAGGTCAACGGCCTGCCGGCCCCCAGACACGCTTTCAAAGAAGGGTCTCACCAGCCATGCGGGTCGGGCCTGTTCCCTGTCGTTCATGGCTGGACGTACCGTCACGCCGCTGTACTCCAGCGCAGGGAAGGGCGCACCCATGGGCTGGGTGAGCCTACCCAGCGCGAAGTGGATCATCTCGTCGAAGCGACTCAGGTCGAAATCCATCGCGATGGTCGGAGGAGCGTGGGTACCGTCGAAGAACCGTTCAAAGATCAGCCCATGGGCCATGGGGTCCAGATCGGTGATTCCGAGCGCCCAGGCGATCAGACTGCCCGCTGTGCTGCCGGCGCCGCAGCCCATGGCGATGCCTCTGTTGTGTGCAAATGCGACGAAGGCGTGTGCAACCAGCAGGTGTCGCGCCCAGTCTGCTTGTTGGAGGGCGGTCAGTTCACAGTTGAGGCGGAAGATGTAAGTCTCGCAGTCGGCAGGCCATCCTCGGCCTGGCGCCTTCCGCCAGCGCCGCCTCAGCCCCTGGTGCGCCAGGCGCACGAGACGGGCGTCCGATTCCTTGGCCCAGTTCGTCTCGTCCCGCGCGGGTGGGTTGGGATCGGCAATAATCTCGCAACTTGGAATGATGGGCACCCAGTCGGCTATGTCGTCTCGGGTCACGGTAGTGTTTTGCATCTACCTTTAATACAAGGGCGGTCCGAGTTTTCCGTGTCGGCCAGCCAACCGAGCGAAACTTCTGACGCAGAACCCACTCGCAACGTCCGGGCTGAACGCTCGTGAGATCGCGGCCCGCGCGAAAGTGAGTCAGACCAGCGTGGTACGCATCCAGCACAAGATGAAGGAGCAGCGAAAATGAGCATGCGGGTACGGATTCACAGGGGCAGCCACGAGATTGGCGGGAACTGCATTGAGGTCGAGTCGGGTGGAGCGCGTATCGTGCTGGACTTGGGCCGGCCGCTCGATGCCGGGCCTGACGACGAGGTGCCCCTTCCACCGATATCCGGGCTAGACGGCAACGATCCGTCGCTGCTGGGGCTTGTGATCTCGCACCCGCACCAGGACCACTACGGGCTGGCCCACGGGATTTCCGAGAAGGTTCCCATCTTTATCGGCGAGGCCGCCAGCGACATTCTCCGGCAAGCCGCGTTCTTTGGCGTCGGTGGCCAGATGGCCACGCCAACTGGACTGTTGCGCGATCGGGTTTCGTTCAAACTCGGCCCATTCCGCATCACACCCTTCCTGGTCGACCACAGCGCGTTCGATTCCTACTCGCTGCTGATCGAGGCTGGTGGACGGCGTCTGTTCTACACGGGTGACTTCCGCGCCACCGGCGCCAAGGCGGCGCTGTTCCACCGTCTGCTGCGCGACCCGCCCGCGCCGGTCGACGTGCTGTTGATGGAGGGAACCCAGGTGCGTGCCGAGTCCGCGCCCGATGGTGGCTGTCAGACCGAGGCCGAGGTGGCAATAGCGATCGCCAACACCATCAACAGTGCGCCGGGTGTGGTGCTGGTAGCCTACTCGGGCCAGAACATCGACCGACTGGTGTCGGTCTTCAAGGCGGCCCGGAACGCGCGACGGGAACTGGTGGTCGACCTGTACACGTCGCTCATCGCGCGTGCCACGGGCAATCCAAAGATCCCGCAGGCGGGCTTCCAGGGACTGCGCGTGTTCGTACCGCAGCGTCACCGCGTGCGCATCAAAGAGCGGGGCGCGTTTCATCTCGTCGACGAACTCGGGGACAGTCGCATCTACAAGGAGGAGATTGCCGCCCGCGCCGACGAACTGGTCGTCACCTTTCGCAAGTCCATCGAGCCCATGCTTGCCGCTCATCCGTTGGCGCTGAAGGGTGCCGTCGCCATCTGGTCCCTCTGGCCCGGCTACCTGGACATGCCGTCCGGCGCCGGCACCCGCGCGTTCTGCCAGCGCCACGACATCCCCATCATCGTCCACCACACCTCCGGCCACGCCACTATCGCCGACCTGCAACGTCTGGCCGAGGCCCTGAAGCCGGGGAGGGTGGTCCCCATCCACACCGCCGTGCCCGAGAAATTCGCGCAGCACTTCAAGAAAGTGGCACTATTTGGCGATGGGGTGGCGTGGGAGGTGTGAGGATGGGCAAGACGTACCCTGCCGAAGACACCATCGAGAAGCTGGAAAAAGCATTGCGCAGCCCCGACCGGCTGTACAAAGAAAGTTTCGTGAACTGGAGCGGTAGGAGCCGGGGCGGAGGGGAGTACTACACGGAACTGCTGGCGGCGCGGCTTCTGAAGGATGACACGCTCAATACCTACCTTGGGGGCATCGTCCCGATCAGGCGGTCCAGGACGTACTGCACCCCGAGCCACCAGGTGGGATGCGAACGCGGGCGAGAGAACGAGTCCAATCGACGTGAAGAGATCCTTGCCAAGTCCATAACCAACGTCCATCCGTTAGGCGAAGTACGCGGCTACCAAGTCCCGCTCAAGGACAAACAGAGCAACAAGGGGGCGGGGAAGATCGACCTGGTAGTTAAGGGGGAGGATGCGCTCTGGCTAGTCGAACTCAAGTACCTGAACAAGGGCGAGACGCTCCTCCGATGTGCCCTGGAGATCAGCACTTACTTTCAGCAAGTCAACCGCGAGAAGCTCTGTGAGGACTTCGGCCTGTCTCCAAACCTTCCGACAGGGAAGGCGGTTGCCGTCGACCGCCAATGTCTTGCGTTCGACGAATTCGTCGAAATGCAAAAGGGCGAAAGGCCGCAGTTGCAGACTCTGCTCAAGAGACTCACGGTGCGCGTGGTCCATTTCGATCTGCCCAGCTTGGGATGGGTTGACGTCAAGATCTACGACCCTTGAGCCTCCCTCGCTGACGTGACCTCATCCATTGCGCGCTTCTTGGGGGGGCAGCCTTCGACGCGAAGACGGCATGTGATCGTGGCACCCACCAATCACCCCGACCTGCAAGGGACCTACGACGAGCATGGCGGGTGTCTATCACGCCGGGGCCAAAGCGAGCAGATGATGCGGTTCGCGGCTCCGCCGTTGATGCACGGCCAGCGCGACCGGCCCGCTTTTCGTGTCAGTGCCCCATGCCACGTTGGGCGGCATGTGCTGGTCCACGAAAGGAGCGCCTCGGCCGTGACCCTCGACGAACTCCGCAAACGGTTCTGGTGGCTTGGTCCCGACCCGGCGGGCTCGTACATCGTGGCGCTGGAGGGCGACACGGTGACCATCAAGGTGATCCAGTGCTCGTGGAACCGCCGCACGCAGAAGTACGAGGAGGCGGTGGCGCGCGACTTCCACGCGCTCGGGTTCAAGGTGGTGTGGCAACCGTTCCTGGCCGAGAAGCTGCGCACCGAGCTTGAAAAGGCCCGCGAGAGCGCCGAGAAGGCCGGCGTCCTCTTCGACGAGGGGAAGTTCATTGAACAGCAGCGCGCGACGGAGATTCGCCGGGAGACGAGCGGCTGGTGATGGGCACGGCACGCACGCGGATTGCCGTTGCGTACCAGAGCGACTACCGTCTGCCTGTGCCGAACACGGGGCCGCGGGGCTAGCCACAAGGATTGTGAACACCCACACTGGGAGGCAGACATGACGACGATATGGTTGCCCGAGAAGTTCGCGCAAGTGTTCAGAGATATCTGGATCGAGGACGTGAAGAGTAGATACGACCGCGGCGTGCTCAACTCTGAACGGGCACTCCAGGCGTGCATCGTCGGTGGGCTTGTGAAGAAGGCGCCCGATCTGGTTGTCCTCGTCGAACCGACGCTGTACCCGGAGGCGAAGGCGGGCAGAGAGATGATTCCCGACCTGTGGATTGGTGAGCGCGACTCGGGGAGGGCACTGGCGGTGATCGAACTCAAGTACGTGCCCTTCGCCTACCCGGAGTGGAAGAGCGACCTCGAGAAACTCGTGAAGATCCTACGTGAGCCATACCACGCCTGGACCATCGACCCCGCGACTGGGAAGGACGATGGTGTCCGGATCGCTGTCTGCGACGAGATCGGCCACGAGACCCTGGGGCTTCTCGCGGCAGTTGGAAAGGAAGATGCGGAAGCCGTGGACGCGGCTGTGCTGAGCCAAGCTCTGTCGGACAACAAGAACTTGCTACCCCGGTTCCTCCACGCTTGGGGCAGAATTCCGCGAGACACCGGAAAGTGGGAGTTCGGCGTGGAGAGACTCGGAGTCGAGCCTCTCGCAACAGGATAGGCAGCCGCGAGAGCCGCTCGGCGAACCGTCGCTGTTCGCGTCAGCGAGAGGCCGCGAGCCGTCGCTGGGAGGTGCGAAAGCCGACGCCGCGATCGACTGACATGGCGGCACTCCCGCTCCCCCTGGCCGCGGCATAGATGTCGGCCAGGGGCACGGGGGCGTCGAACACGCGCGAAACGCCAGTTAGGCGCTCAAATACCCGGCTCGCGTGATCGGGGCGCAGCGGGTGGATCTCGATGCGGCGGCATAGCCGGCCAGGTCGCAGGAGGGCGGGATCGATCTCGCAGTGCTTGGCATTCGTCGTGGCGACCACCCACAGGTTCAGGGCCTGGCCCAGAATCCCGTCGGTGGCATTCAGGATTTCGGCCATCGCGTTGGCGTTGTCAGCCTGTCGGGGCACCAGGCAAGAGTCCGCGTCCTCGACCACAACCACGATTGGTGCGCCTTCTCGGCTGGACTTGCGCAACCCCAGGAGAACATCGACCACGTCGGGGCGACCCATCTGTCCGGCCAGCGTGGAAGGTACGATCAAGAAGACCGCGCGCTGGGCTGCTGTGGCCAGACCGCGAACCAGGTGCGTCTTTCCCGTGCCGGGCTGACCATCAAGCAGAACGAAGCGGCCACAGGGCGAACTGTTGGCAAGCTCCGAAACCACGTGGTCGAAATCGTCGAGGGTGGCGGACTCGTAGTTGCCCCGCTGTAACGGCTCGGTCAGTCGAACGACAGGTGTACTGGACAGTCCGCCTTTTCCATCACCCCGAAGGATGTGGACCGAGCTGTTCGTCCCGCGCTCGAGGGTGGGTCTCAGTTCGTCGGCCAGACGCTCGATTTCGTCTGGGTGGCTGGATGAGATGGTGACTTCGGTCTCCTCGCGACCTTTCACGATGCGAACCAAGGTATCGTTCCAGGCAAATACGAAGGCAACATCTCGCAGCGGCGCATCGACGGGCTCGGTGGTGTCCCGGAAGATGAGAGTTCCACCCGATTTTTCGGCCCGTTCGGCGACAGCCCGCAGACTTGTCGAAGGCAGTCCCCTCAGAGTCGTCGTGTGGTAGGCACCGCAGCGCCGCAGGCGTTCAGCGCACGCGACCGCCTCCAGCTCCTGAGGTACAGACGACGTCCATTGCAGGTCAACTTTCGGTTCCGGGAAGTTCTTCAGCCAGTCCATGCTCATACAGCGACGGTACAGCAGGGGGCTGACACGGATTGCGCCCGCGTGCCGCCGATATCGAGGCTCTGTCCGGAAGTCGGAAGGGGATGGACGCGCTTTGCGGTTAGTGCGATCCCGACCAGCGACGCCGTCGTCGAGGAATCGACCACTCCCACGGCGGCGCAGAGAGCGAATTTCTTTGCACCATGCTCCTGGCGTGCCGGCTAGCGCCCGGGCTACCCAGCTAGCGGCTGGACGCGTTGGTGGATGCCCTACAGGTGCGCGCGCCGAATGCGCGGCAGTTTCACCGCTCGCTGGCCGACGTGAACCACACGGTCGCCATCTGGCAGAACCTGCACGCGCGCTGGCCAACCAGGGTGGCGGCCTACGGCTCATCATGCTCGACAACCCGCACCGGGCAAACGCGCGGCAGATGCAAGCCTCCCGCGGTTCAACGGATGGCGCGGATCGCGCCCCTGATCCACTTCGACAACTCAGCCTTCCGCAGCGACCCCACCTTGCTCTGTCTTCGTGTGCCTGTGATCAGTATGAGCCTGGGGATCGTGAGCACCCTGAAGCGGTCTGCGATCTCGGGGCTTTGGTCAATGTCCACCTTGATGACAGTCAGACCGTCCGCAAATTCCACCGCCAGCTCATCGAGCACCGGGCCGAGTGCCAGGCACGGTCCACACCAGGTCGCCCAAAGATCCACCAGCACGGGTCCCTCAGCGGCGGCCACCTTGCGGTCGAAATCCTCATCTGTCGCGGCCAGAACCTTGCCAGTGCCTTTCCGCTTGCCGACCTTCTTTGGCTTCCTTGCCTTTCCCGTTTCCTTCAATTGTGTTCGTTTCGCCATGCCATCCTCCTCAATGTCCCCACCATCCTCGCGTCACTGACACGAATTCAAGAGCAGGTCCGACTCTTGCGCGTCGAGCGGTCACACGCCCGCAGGATCCGGCGCGCGGCGCGCTGGACGCGCTTCAACGACCGGAGCACGAGCGCGCCCGAGCCGCCGTGCCAGGCGATGTACGCGGGTGCCTTCGACGGCAGGCCAAGGGCGCGCATGACGATGTAGCTGGTGGCGTCGGCCTCGGTCTCGACCTGCGCGTGCGTCGTGTCGCCGCGCGAGCGCATGGTGTGCAGGATCTCGTGCGCCAGCTCGTGCGCGATGGTCGCGGCACGCTGGCGGCCGGGCATGCGGCGGCGCAGATGGATGGTGCCGCCGGTCGAGAAACCCTGGAGGCCGGGCCGCCCGTCGAATCGCTCGACCCGCACGCCGAGGGTCGCAGCAGCGCGTTCGAGTCCCTGGGCGGCGTCCGACGGCCCGCGCAGCGCCATGTCGACCGACGGGAGCCGCCGGCCGCGCGTTTGCGAAACATCGAACACTGGGACCGCGACGAACGGCGGCCGCAAGTTGGCCGCCGGCGCGACGATCACGATCGGCCGCGCGCCGGGCTTTGTCTTTCGGCCTAAGCCCTCCCACGTGCGCCGGCCAGCCACATGGGTGGCGTCGGGCAGTTGCATCCGGATCAGCCACTGGTTGAACGGCGAGTACGCCCAGAACTGCGACATCGCGTCCAGCGCCGCCGTGAACCCGGTGCTGCGCTTCACCTGGTCCACCTCCTGCGCCAGCCCCGTCACAGCGTCGCGCACCTGTCGGTAGATCTGCCCCGTGCTCCGGGCGATCTTGTGCTCGGACGTTGCGGCGGGCGCGTCAGCGGCCAGCGGGGCCTCGTCTTGCACACCCGGATCGTCGCACGTGGGTCTGACAGGGAATTGCGCGCTCGCTCGTCACCACGGGAGATTCAGAGTGCCGGTCACCTTGTCACCGCTGAGCCAAAGGCAATGTATATCCAGCGAGCGCAGGAGGTCCACGATGTCCTTGGCTGGCTCTTGCGGCAGCAGCACGGCGAGGTCAACGTCGGAGGCGTGATCCCCGAAGTAAGTCTTGCGGTAGTCAAACAGTTGTCCGATGGCCTGCCTCACTTGGAGCCGTCCTCCAGAGCCTGCCCAAGCCGTCTTTGCCTCAATCAATAGATCCCGCCGCTTGTTCCATTTGGGAATCAAAAGATCAAAATCGCTTTCCTCAAGAGGGAACCGGCCTATTGCAAGGGCGCGGAACCTGTTCGTTAGTTGGTTGTGAAGCTTCTTGATTCGGCGACGCTGCCGGCTGATTTCGGCGAAACCCTCCTCTTCTGACTTCAGACCGACAATGCGGCTGTCTCTTGTCCGCGGGTGGGAGACCGGCCGACCATGTTTCCGGAGGGCAGGGAACTTGTAGCATTGGGAATAGATATCGAGGTCCAAATTGGTCTTGATACCATTCTGGCCGATCATCTCGGCGAGGATGATGGCGCCGCTAGCATCGCGCTGCGCGCCGACGCTTCGCAAGAGAGCCTCGGTCACCTGGTTGATGATGGGAAACCGCCGCTGAGGGTCAAGACAGGCAAGGGCAGGCGAGATCGCGTTGAGCATCGAGGTCTTGCCACCACGCGGGGTCGAGACAGACGGCAGCGTCGCGATTCTGTCCATAGCGCGGGCGATCTTGCGGTGCCAATCTTCATGGTCTTTGCCGACGATGCGGAAGATGCGAGCGATGGTCGAACCTTGACACTGGATGGACTCCAGCGTCGCAGGCCGAAACGCCGTGTAGTAGCTGGCGATCCCTGTGTCGGAATCGAACACCTTTTGAAGCCTAAGCCGGTCCATCTTAGGCCAGCGCTGAAGGGCCGCCGTCAGGAGTGCCATGCCTTCGGCATCCGCGCCCAGATACTCACCGACGCAGGAATCTCTCCAACGTTTGGTTGTCGGAGAATACTCTCCACCCGGCGCGACGTTGCACCAGCCGAGCCTCACGAGCAGCGTCAGGAAGTCGGAATCAGCCCTTTCCTGAATGGAGGCCGAATCCCAGAAGAGTCGAACTGCCCTTGCGGTTGCCTCGTTGCGATGAATTCCCTCCAAATGATCTTCTCGTCGGAATTGGGGCATTGGCATGGGAGCACCTCCGAACGGCGGATAGCCATACCGTAGCACGCCATTTGGCCCAGCTGACCCGCAACTCCACGGCCTGCCCAGGAACAGCCTCCGCGTATCTCTCTTCGCCTGTGCCTACGCTCGTGCCCTACAACCCATCCTCATCAATCAGCACGCGCCCGTGGCCGTGCTCTTCCAGCCACCAGTACGTGAAGTGCTTTGACAGCCAGCTTGCCGCTCGCTCCTCGGCCAGGTCGCGAACGCGCGACGTGTACAATACTGGGATGCCAAATTTGGCCTCGATCGCATCCAGCGAGCCGACGACGGCGTTCGGGTGCGCTTCGGTTTCCAGTCCGTCGATGTCGGCGTACGGCGATTTCATGTCCTCGTAGGTGGCTTCGATCAGGATGGCCTTCCAGCGGAATTGCGCCAGCCGCGCACACGAACGAATGAAGCGCGCCCGGTCCGCCGTGATGCTGCGGATGGCGTCCGGCATCGACTTGCGCTCGAGCGCCAGAACAGCCTCCATTCCCTCGACGGAGTAGTCGCCGGCTGCCAGTGCGACCCGCTTCTCCCCGCCGATCCAGTTCGGGTGATCGTCGAGCAGGCACCAGGGCATCTGTTCCCGCGTGTCCACAAGCACCACCGGCTTCGGGATGTGCCATTGGCGCACCATCTGGTGGCCGTTGCGGAATCACGCACAGCCGCTTCGTGCTAGGTGGCACGAACTCAACAGGAGCGCCGTCGCCGTTCAAAACCCGATCCTCCCCGCCGTGCCTTCCTTCACGCCGACCTCGGCTTGTAGCTCGGCGAGCAGATTTTCTGCTCTGGGCGAGCGACCCGGATACGTCAGCCGGCGGCGGACAGCGGCGAAGTCGCCGGGGGTCAGGTTGGGGATGCGGGCGAGGGCAGATTCCACCGCCGACGGGACTTCGCCCATCCCACCCAGGTCGGCCATTGTGCGTCGGAAAGCCAACAGCGCCTGGTCGGGCCGCAGGAAATCGAATGGGATCTTGAACACGAACCGCCGCAGCGACGCCTGGTCCAAGCTGTCGAACAGATTGGTCGTGCAGGCCACCACGCCGGGAAACACCTCCAGTTGCTGCAGAAACTCGTTCACCGCCGTCACCTCCCAGGACCGGGCCGCCCCGCGACGGTCGCGCAGGAACGAGTCGCACTCGTCGAACAGCAGGAAGGCTTCGTCCCGGCGCGCCTCATCGAAGGCAGCCGCGATCCGGTGCTCGGTGCCGCCGACGTACTTGTCCAGGATGTCCGAGGCGCGGCGCACGCACAGCATCCGGTCCGAACGGTGTGCGAGGTAGCGCACGAACTCGGACTTGCCGGTGCCGGGTGGACCGTAGAGACACAGTGACAGCCCCTGGCCGTCGCTCGGTCGCCACGCCTGAAGCCTGCGTTCGACGTCGGTCAGGTCGGCCGACGTGTTGACCAGCTCGGGCAGGTAGCGGGCGGCCTGAAAAACGGGCGGCGGTGCTTTGCGGCCGTGCAGGACGCGCTCGGCCGGCTTCAGGATGGTTTCCAGCATGTGCCGGTCAAACGCCCCGCCCGAGGCCAGGCGCGCGGCCGACACCGCAGCCCCGATGTGCGCGGGGCTCAGCTCGAAACGCTGGGCAAGTGTGTCGACGTCGCCAGCCGGCAGGACGTTCTCGCCGCCCAGGTGCTTGACCCACGCGCGCCGGCGCTGCCCGGCGGTGAAGTCGCCCACCTCGATGACAAAGGCGAATCGCCGCAGGAACGCCGGATCTATCCCGTGGACGCGGTTCGAGATCCAGATGGTCGGCACTGGGTTGGTCTCCAGCAGCAGGTTGAACCATTGCTTGGACATCGTGCGCCGGTCGGGGCCTTCGTCCGTGTTTCCTCCGAAGAGCCTGGCAAACGGATTGTCGTCGAATAGATCCTCCAGCTCGTCGAACACCAGCAGGCCGCGGCTATTGCACATCAGCCTGTTCCCGAGCAGCAGCGAGGTCAGGCGCTCGCGCGCCGCGGGCGACTCGCCCGAGGAATCCTCGCGGCCAGCAACCAGCAGCGGCAGCCCCAGCTCGCGGCCAAGCAGGCGCGCCAGCTCCGATTTGCCCGTACCCGTTGGCCCGTGCAGCAACAGGTTCATCCCGGGCGTACGCGCGTCCAGCGCCGCGGCCAGCAGCTTGCGCGCCATCGCGAACTCGCCGGCCAGATGCGCGAAGTCGTTTGCCGCCAGGGTCGGCGCTGGCGCCGTGGGCAAGTAGCGATCGACGAACATGGTGGCATCGAGGCTGGGCGCGAAGAGCAGGCTCTCCAGCCGCTGGTCGGCCTCGAGGCGGTCGTCGAGATCGCCGCTTTCGGAGACTTCGACCAAGCCGCTGGTAATCAGGCGGCTCTTGCGATCAAGGGCAGCTTCGATCTTGTCGGTCGGCTCGGCCAGGGCAGCGGCGACCAGGACTGCGGGTCCGCGTAGGCCGTGGCAGGGAATAGGGTCCAGCAGTTTCTGCATGTCCTGGCGGGTGCAGGTGATGGCGAACAGGAGCACCGCCGTCTCGGCTTCGCTGAGACCCAGCGTGCGGGCGACGACCTGCAGGTTGGCGGCGACCGGCGCTGCCGGCGGGGCTGGCGTGCGCATGCGGCGTTTGGTGCGCCGGAGCAACGATTTCAGCGCCTCGGCAAGACCCTCCTCATCGTTGCGCTTGGCCGCGAGCAGGCGCCGCTCAGTGGGCGTCGGGTGGCGCGCGACCAGGGTCCGCACCAGGTTGCGCTTGTCGTCGTAATACTCGATGTGGTCGGGGATCAGCAGCGCGCCGCTGGCCGCCAGATTGTAGGCGTAGTCGAGCACGGTGTCGGCGAACGGGTCGCGGGCCGGATCGAGAATCGGATAGCCTCTGCGGTGTCGGGAGAGAAGAGGGTGGTCGCGCACGGCGTGTTTCCTTTCACCATCCAAGGTGGCACACCGGACTGACACGGTTTTGCGCGCGGAATGCGAGATCGAGCCGTCGCCGCCGGCACGATCACGAAGCAGGGCACCTGGCGTTGGCGAGCTATCGCCTCTCGCCCGCCAACAGGAGGGTCTTCTCGTCAGGGGACAATCAGTTTGTCGCGAAGACGATGAGCGGTGAGGCGTTGACTACCCAAACTTCAGCCACGCTTTGGCCCTGCGGCGAGATCCTCGTCATCAACCTGGAAAGGCGAGACGCGGTAGCGCGAGAGTACGTCGAGAAACTCGGAGCGGCTGATGCCGAGGATCTCCGCACCCTTGCTTTGCGACACCATGCCCATCTCGTACCATTTGGACACGGCGGCGCGCTTTAGTTCCTCGCCGAACTCTGACGGGTCGGTTCGCAGCACGGAAAGCGCCCCGTCGGGGACCACGACGTTCACCGTGACGCTCATGACCGGACTGTAGCACGAGCCCGACGTCCTCGACGGCGTGGTGCTTTCACGGTTGGGCTGGGGCGACGGTTGCCGATCGGGTAGATGAAGAGTGAACTATCCTGGCGGTAGTAGCGGAGCGCTGGGAGGTTCGGCCCACGGCTTCTGAATCTCCGGCAGCCCTGGTGTTCGAAGGTGAGCAGACCCGCACGGTGCGAACGAGGATTGGCGCAGATGCCCCAGTCCTGGCCGAGGGAACCTGAGAGTTCGACAAAGTACCGGCATCCTGACGAGCAGTCGCCGGTGTCGCGTGTCAGCTCGCCATATGGGGCGTAGTCCTGCGGTAGCTGCTTTGTGACCTTCCACAGCTTGTCGTGCGCAACGCCTTCGAGCCGCCGCTTCCCGTTCTTTGGGGGCTGCGGCCAGGGTTCGTAGAGGATGGCGGTCAAGGGAACCAGCACGCGGAGTGGGCCACTCGGACGCGCCCCCGGCAGGGAGATCGCGACGACGGTCCCATCCGCATCGAACTCGCACGTGCCCTGGTGCCAGCATGAACGGGCGATTTCTGGCAGACAGGATCGCAAGGGGATCCGTCTGACGTATTCCCCGTCGGTCCCTGGATAGGCCGTCACCTTCAAAGTGCCGTCTGCGAAAAGCTTTGCCTTGACCTGTCCGCGCATCCACATGTGCTGTGCCCAGGTGCGCTCGACTTCGTCCCAGCCGCTGCCATTCAGAAAGGTCCGCAGCCGGGCCAGCGCCGCACGGGGAATCTTCCAAGCGGGCTCGAACACGCGGCGCCCGCGCTCTTCGAGCCAAACGCGGTACTTGGTTGGCAAGGTCTCGAGCCGCATCCGCGGATTTGCGTCCGCGTACCAACCCCAAAGAAGTCCATGCTTCGTGTCTCGGAATAGCCTCATAGCAGTCTCCGGGGAAAGCGTCGCACCAACCACTGACATGGATCTGGGGTTGCAGGGTGAGGGGGGCTTCGCGTCTCAACGCCGGCGATCAGTGACGCCTGTCTTCACCACGGGCACCGGCACCTCGCTGCCGTCGGAGGCAAGGTGAATGGTGAAATGCTTCGCTGGCAGTTCAAGAATCCCGAAGGTGCCGCGAGGAGCAGCCTGGGCCTGCACGAACGTGCCCTTCTGAGGGTCGAAGATGACCGGCGCCGGCATGGCGCCGCCGGCGCGATCGCGGAGCAGAGCGCCCGGGTTGACGATCAGGCCGCCAAGATCGGACAGCACGAACGGCGCATGGCTGTGGCCGACGATCAGCACGTCCGCGCCAACAGCGGCCAGCCAGCGTCGCACGTCGTCTGCGGTTGCCATGCCCGGCACAACGCTGTCCATGTCAGATTTCGGCGTGCCATGGCACACGGTCACCCGCACGCCGTCGATCACCTTGCTCCACAAGCGCGGCAGCCCAGCCAGGAACGCCATGGCGTCGTCGGACAGAAGCCCGCATGAATCGCCGGCCATGTTCGGGTCCTCGGCCCAGCGGTCGTGGTTGCCGCGCACGCAGGGAATCTTCCGTTCGCGCAGAAGGTCGATGACCTGCATGGGAAATAGGCCATAGCCGACCAGATCGCCCGCGCAGACGACCGCGGTGCAGCCCAGACGCTCGGCCTGCGCGAGGGCGTCGCGCAAGGCGTGGATGTCGGCGTGGACGTCGGCGATGACAGCGAGGCGCATGGGTACACCATGGCTGACCTGCAAAGTGTACGTGGCCGACTGACACGGTTCCGGGGGGAATCGGCCGGGCCGCCGCAGGATCACGTAGCGCGGACATCTGTTGCGCGCGTCGAGTGACCGAGAGACCATCTCGTAAGAGGAGTGGCCCATGGTTCATCTGCCAAGCAGATCGACTCGTATTCTGTGGAATGCCTTGTCTTGGTCCAAGGGCTCGTATACAGAAACCCGCTCCAAGATACATCCTCTCGCGGCCACGGATGGAACTGGGGATAGGGCTCCCAACGTGCCGGGACTCTATCGAGTCACATGGGTGGGCGGGAAGGACTGGGGGCTTGTGGAAAAACATCGTGCGGCCAAGGGCTCCAAGAAGATCGCAGACCTTGAGTTCTGCTTCTCGAGGTCGGTTCTCCCATGCGCCCTCACAGTGGGAAGAACGACGGATATTGCGGGGCGACTGAAGCAGCATATGGGGTCAAACACGCACAACAACCGTCTGTTTCAGCGCCTTTGCGAAGTCCTCCCAGATCACGCGCACGACAAGATACGAGCCTTGGTCGTAGCAAACGTCAAGGTCGAGTGGGTTGAGATTGACAGCTGGATCGAGCGTTCTCTGCTCGAGAGCTACGCGAAGGCGACGCAACGGCCGCTCTTCGACATCGACGCAGAACACTAGGGCGGGTGTTCATCATCGGAATCTGGTGTCGGCCGGTCGCACCTCCGAAACCGTGTCAGACCCCCGCGCCATCCTGAGCGGATGGCCGATACCTTCCCTGGTTCCGACTTTGCCCGTGTTCCCCCGCACAACCTGGACGCGGAACGGTCCGCGCTTGGCGGCGTGCTGGTCAAGCCCGTCATGTTCGACGAGTTGGCCACCACGCTGGGTACTGACGACTTCTTCCTGCCCGCCCACCGCGAGATTTTCGATGCGATGATGGAGATCTCGCGCCGGCAGCAGCCCATCGACGTGGTGTCGCTGGGCGACGAGCTCAAGGGCCGCGGCAGCCTGGCGCGGCTGGAAGGCGGCGCCGCATACCTCATCGCCATCGCCAACGCCGTGCCCACGGCCCAGAACATCGGCCACTACGTGCGCCTGGTGAAGGAGAAGGCCATCGTGCGCCGGATGATCGCCGCGTGCGCCGAGATCCAGTCGTGCGGCTACGGCGAGTTCGGCGAGTTCGGGCAGTTCCTGGACCAGTCCGAGACGCTGTTCTTCAAGGTGGCGCAGCAGGGCCGGCGCGACAGCTACCGGCGCGTAGGCGATCTGCTGCCTGGCCTGGTCGAGACCCTGGAGGCCCGCTCGACGAACCGGCGCCAGGTCACCGGCGTGCCCACCGGGTTCACCCGCCTGGACGAAATCACCGCGGGCCTGCAACCCGAGAACCTGATCGTCGTGGCGGCGCGGCCGGCCATGGGCAAGACCGCCTGGGTGCTCAACGTGGCCGTGAACGCCGCCGTCGGCCACGGCACGCCGGTGCTGATCTTTTCGTTGGAGATGTCGAAGGACGAACTGATGGAGCGCATGCTCGCCTCCGTGGCGCGCATCGATTCGACCCGCATCCACCGCGGTCTCATCGAGGACAGCGACTGGCGCACGCGCATCTACCCTGCGGCCAACCGCCTGAGCGCCGCGCCCCTGTTCATTGACGAGACCTCCGCGCCCAACATCATCGAGATCCGCGCCAAGGCGCGCCGGTTTCGGGGCGACTCGCGCTACTTTCCGCCCACTGTGGACAATGGCCCCGCCCCGCTGGGACTGATCATCATCGACTATCTGCAACTGGCGCGCGGCCTGGGCAACCGCAACAACGACTCGCGCGAGCGCGAGATCGCCGAAATCTCGCGCGGCCTCAAGTCGCTGGCCAAGGATCTCGGCATCCCCATCATCGCCGTGTCCCAGCTCAATCGCGGCCTCGAAAGGCGCGACAACAAGCGCCCGCAATTATCCGACCTACGCGAATCCGGCGCCATCGAGCAAGACGCCGACCTGATTCTCTTCGTCCACCGCGAGGAGATGTTCGACGACAACCCCGAATTGAAAGGCCGGGCCGAACTGATCATCGGCAAGAACCGCCACGGCCCCACTGGTGATGTGCCGCTGACGTTCTTGAGCCAGTACACGAGGTTCGAGAACTGGGCGGAGGAGGGGTGAGGTCCCCGGACACCCGAACCGTGCGGGCAGGTGTCCGCGCGGGGCTGGCGCGGACGTGCCCCAGAGGTCCGAGTTCTGGCCTAGGACGTGACGCAGCCGCTGTGGGCGGACGCTTCGGGCGCTCAAGTTGCGCCCTGGGCTTGCCGATTTATCAGGTGCATGGGTCCGACGTGTCGACGAACGGGAATCGGGAGGCCAGCCCGGGAAACCGAGGGGGCATTTCAGCCGGCGCCATACCACCTGATCCTGGCGAGGCTGCGGCGCAGATGGAGGTCCCTCCGAGTTTTCGGGCTCGACCTCCTGACCGCGCAGCAGGAGCTAGGCGTCCAACTTCCCCGGGTCCCGTGGTAGCCGGATCGGGCACAAGGACTCCTCCTAGCCGAAACCCTCGAGGAGAGTGCCTCCCGCCATGGTGCGATGTGGAGCCAACGCGCTGATTGCGGAAGGGACCTCAATGCGACCGGATTCCAACGCCGTGAAAGAGACCTTCCGCCGACACTACGAGCAGTCTGCCAAGCAGACGGGCGAGATGATCATTCGCGAGTACGGTGCGGAGAGGTCCACCGCGGTTTCGTACTCGGGCCGCACAGTATTCGAGCTTCTACAGAACGCGCTCGATCGCAGCGAGCATAGGGTTCTTCTCGAGTTGACGGACGCCGACACACCCCTCCTCGTAGTCGGCAACGACGGTCCGGGCGTGGGCGTTGATCCCCACTTTGACTACGACCCTTCGCGGGCCGAGGCGCGCGTCCGACGTCGCTCGGACTTCCATGCCTTGTGTTCGTTGCACACCTCCAACAAGAGCCCGGACGAGAGCATTGGCAGCAAAGGAATCGGATTCCGATCGGTTTTCTCGCTCGGAAGCCAGGTCCAGGTCTGGAGCCGCTTGGCGGATGGCCCCGACGAATGGTGGGGCCTTGAACTCCGCGAGGACTTCACCGGCACCGACGTGCAGCGGCGTATGCGCGAGGATCCGGCGGTCCGTCGTGGCGTGGAATGGGTCGGGGCGTTGGACCTTCCGAAGCAGGACGATCAGCGGCCGCCTCGGCCGAGCTTCTACTTCCCGCTCCCGCTGCGTGCTTCCGGGAAACCGCTCCCTGTCGTGGGTGTCGAGACCCTGGAAACCCTGGTTGCTGTGCCACTCGGGAAGCACGGGGCGCGCAAGGAGACTGTAGATGAACTTGGGGAATTGAAACGCACACATCTCTGCTTTGTGGGCCTTCGACAGGGGAAGGGGGAGATCAGAGTGGTGGTGAAAGATGGAAACCTGGGAGAACTGGAGAAAAGCGCGGCCTGGGCTCCGGAGGCGTCGGACATCGAGATGCTGGCCGCGTGGCGCAGCCCACCGCCCGAGGCTGGTCCTCGCGACCTCGCTGAGAAGGCGCAGGAGGCCAACTACGCCCTGTCTCGCCCGGGCGTCGCGATCGCCTGGCCAAAGTCTAGCGGTGACGATTCCCAGACCACGCTTTCTCGGCTCATCTACGAATACCTCCCGACCCGGGTGACGTCGCCTGTGGCCATAGACATCCATGGCGACTTCCAACTAGAACCGAGTCGACGGTCGCTGAATGACGACGAAGGCTCACCAGTGGGGCGCTACAACACTGCGCTGCTGGAGACTGCCGCCGAGTTGCATCTCGTCAGCGTGCTGACGGCGCTCGGGCTGAGGGAAGATCTGATCCGCGACTTCCCTCGCGAAGGGTTCAGGCACATCGGAGAACCTTCCATGTGCCAGACCGTTGCACTGTCGGCGGCGCCGCGAGTGGACATATTTGAACTTCTCACCCCGCGCATCGGTTCGGGCGAGAAGAACCCATTCATCGACCACCTCGAGCGTCTGATTTTTGGCGATGCGTACGATTGGGACACCATTGAATGCTGGGAGCGTTGGGCGGAGTTGGCCGCGTGTCGCTTCGGTGACGTCCAGGGGTCCAATTTGGGTAGAGGCGCATACGACGCCTTTTGGCAGGCGAGCAAGGAGTGGCTCGATCGAGCGGGTGCCAAAAGGAAACGTTCGCGTCCGAAGTACATCGAGAGGTGCGCGGAGAAGCTAGGTGACGCGCTCCGCGAGAGGAGGACCCGAGTTGTCCCACTTCTCGATGATGATTCCGAGGCAGTCGATCATTCGGTACCCCTGCCAGAACGGCGCACACGCGGTGAGGGTGGCGGGCGCCTAGCACGACGCCTCTTCCTGCGGTCCGCAGGGGAGACCGTCGCGTGTGCGCTGCATCTGCCAAAAATCGTGCTTGATCGAGGCCGGGCAGTCACCTCCTATCCGCTCAGAAGCATGTATCCGGATGTGGAGCAAACACTGGGCATCACGCCCTTCGCCCGCTGGGATCTGCTCGTTGACCTCCGGCAACTCCCCACCCGTGCCCCGACCGAACCGGAGGCGCCTGCGCCCGAGGTCCGTTCCGAGCCGGGAGATCAACTCGAGCTCCTGCGCTTCGTCGCTGAACTCTTTGTGGCGCATTTCGGGTCCAACAAACCCCCTGCCGCTGCTCCCGACGAGTACGGATGGGGGTGGCGCGCCTCTGCAGGCAGCCTACCGGACGAGCAGTTGCGCGCGGGACGGGCACTTGCGACGCTGTTCCTCCGGACGAAAGACGGCACCTACGAACCTGCTCGGCAGTTGGACCGGGAGCGCATTGACACGGCTTGGCTGGCCCCGCTGGTAGACCAGGTCCAAGGGCTCGATCTCGATCAGTTCTTGGTCTTCCTTGGCGTGTCGCCAATTCCGGGACTCCATCTGGTGGAGGGTGGCGAGGAGGGGGTCGTAGATCCTCTTGACCGCCCACCGGGACTCGTGGACGCTGACGGTCGCGGTTCGAACCAACTGGAGCTCTTGATCCGCAAGCCCAACGATGCACTCCTGGATTCCGTGCTCGAGGCGTGGGATGCCCTGTCTGAAGCGATCGAATCCGAGCGGCATGGGAGGCGAGAGACCGGCATCGTGGACTGCCTCAGCAGACGCGCCTGGCTCCCCTGCAACATGCCGGGGTTCCAGAGTCCAAGACATCTGACGACGCCGCCGCAATACGTGGCGCCGCGCGATGTGGTGCTGACGAGCCCGATGGATCGACGACGCGCGGTGCTCTTCAGTCTGGATAGGAGCATTGAACCACTTCGCACGGTTCTCGAGGCCCTAAACGCAATGTCGCTAGAGAGAGAGAAGCTCGAATGCCGCGACGCGGAGCCTGCGCTGCGGCTCCTCGAACAGTTGACTCATCTGGACTGCGAAGCCGTCGCGCACGATTCGCAGGCACGCCAGGCCCTCACGGAACTCTTTCAGAACCTCCTCGACGCCATCGTGGAGAGGGCGCCGGCCTCCACTGCACCGCCCCTCCTCACCTATGAACCTGCGCCTGATGAGACAGCGCTGTCCGAACGCCGGTTTCGCTGGCAGATCGTAGGCGAGCCTGCCCATATAGCCAGTGACAACTCCGATCGCGAGACAATCCGCCGGTTCTTCCCCGGTGAGCCACTCGTCACCGCAACTCTCGGTGAAAAGGTGGTGACCAAACTCCCGGGTCTGGCGAACAGGGCGGCCAAGGTTTCCTTGCGGGTCCAGGCAACCGCACCGCGGTCGGATGAAGGGGCTGAGTCGGTCCGCCGACAGTTCGACGAACTCCTCCCAGGGTTGCTCGCCCTTGCTGAAGTGTCGCGACAGATCCCAGGAGGCCTGAAGTTCGAAGATGCGGAAAGACGGTGGCATGGACTGCGCATAGAGCGGGCCGACAACGTCTGGTACGAGATCGACTTCGAGTCCAGAGCAGACGGAAAGAAGCTGCACGCGACGTGGCTCGACAACTCCAGCGGCGACGTGGTCGTGGATGGCCAGAGGATCGTTTTCGACATGCCGGGCCGCGAAGAAGGGCATCCGCCTCTGCGAGCATTCGCCGCGGCCCTTGCGGAGGCAGGCGTGGGCAACCCGACTGTCGCGGGCATCTTCGCGCTTGCCCTCGCTGAGTACGACGCTGGCCCGACCGCCGGAAGTCAAGGGGACGCCGCGGCCCGCTTCAGGAAGTACCTCCAGAAGCAGGGGGCGGATCGTCTCGCCGAAGCCTACCGACGGGCGCTGCACCCGCTGACCCCGGCCGAGGTCGCGATGTTGCGCGCCGCGGTGGAGAAGGCCCTTGCGAACGTAGATCTGACACTTCGCCCAGAACGCGCCGTCGGCGAACTGCCGCGCGATCTGACTCTCGACGATGTGCTTCCGGCGAGCGCAGGTGGATACGGCGACCTCACCGAGCAGCATGTGCAGAATGCCATAAGCGGTGCGCAACTCCCCAAGAGGGTCGATGCATTCCTTCCACACTTCACCTGTTCCTCGCAGAATAGGGCTGTGTGGCGGGCCTGGGTGGATTCCGGGAGCAAGAAGGACCGGCTCCTCGCCCTTGCGGAGAGCCTCGCAGGTGGGTCCGGAGCAGCCAGCGCAGCGGGGAGCAACACACAGCAAACTGCGGTCAATGCAAGGAGGATGCAGCAGTTGGAGGAAGTCGCGCTGGACCTTTTCTCGCGTCTCGACTTCTCACCGGCCGTCGCGGCCTGCCACTGGCTAGGCGAACTTGGCATTGAGCCTCCCTTCTCCGCTCAGGATCTCGAGCGGAACCTCCCCGAGAGCGCCCGCTACCGCGAGGTCACCGATTTGCAGGGTAGATCCGAGTGCAGGTGGGAGGCGCGGTCGCTGATGCCAACGGGGCCGGTCACACGGGAGATGGCGCCGGAAACGGCGGACAACCGGCAAGCCAAGGACGTGAACAAGGGAGTTATAGGTCTCGATGCAGAGAAGGCCTTTGTGCCATGGGTCGCGAAGACGACCCGCGATGTCCTGAGGACCGACGGTCCCGTCGGCTGGCACCTACTCGCGGAAGCCACCAAGGAGTGGAACAAAGTCACCCGCAACTTTGAAGCGGCACGCAATGCGGGCGTCGATGAGCCTGGTCTGCTCGAGCGGGCCTTGCACGTGTCGGCAGAAAACGGTGCCGCCGGATTCGACCTACTTGGACTTGAGCGTGACAAGGGCGGGAACGCCCTCCTTGTGCGCTACGAGTGCAAGGCACTCCCCGTGGCTAGCCAAGCGCTCGTCTACATCTCTCGCAACGAGATAGCGGCGTTCCGGAGCCTGCCGCGGGATGGTTCAAATGGAGAGTGGAAGCTGATCGGCATTTACGTCGATGGCACAGCGAGCGATCTGACCCATCACCTGGATTCAGTTCGCGACGACAGCGTTGGCCCTCTCGCCGACCTCGCGAACAAGGGGCTCGGCGTCGACTCGCTGACATTGACGATTGAACAGGTCGGGGTCATCGGGCAGAAGGGTTCTTGAAAGGGAGTCGGGGCTGATGGTCACTGCCCCTCGCCATGCGGTCATCCGGTCATCCGGTGGATGACGTGACGCAAAGGCGCCGGCAAGCGATCATAGTGACCGCGATATCGAGGTTCGCCACGCTAGCGCGGCCATTCCCCAGTCACGACCGGAAGAGATGACGGTCGCCGACTGGCAAGAGTAATTGACGTTGATCACCGCAGGCGGTTGCTTATCACCCATGCCCCTCCACGACCCTCTCCGCGATCCCGCACACCCACTTCCGCAAGCCCGCCGGCGCGACGACTTCCACGCCCTCGCCCTGGCGTAGCAGCCATGCGGCCAGGTAGCCGGTGGCGTGGTCCTTGAACCTCACTTCGACGGCGCCGTCGCGCAGGCGCTTCTGCCGCTTGAACCATGGGCGCAGGCGCGCAGCCGCGGGCTCGCGCAGGAGCAGCACGATCTCCGCTGGCTTGGCCTTGGTGATGAACATCCGGTCGCCAATGTAGTCGCGCAGGTTGAAGTCGGCCGGGATCGTGAAGGTCTCGTCGAGAACTGTGGCGCCCAGGATGCGTTCGGCGCGGAAGATGAAGATGCGGTTCTCGAGGTGGCTCAGGCTCTTGCCCAGCAAGTACCAGACGCCCGAGTGGTTGAGCAGGCCGTAGGGGTGGACGCGGATCTCTTTGCGCTTGAGAGCGGCCACGGAAGCGTAGTCTAGTTTCACTGCGCGATGATCCCGGCATGCGCGCGACAGGCTGGTCAGTGTGTCCCGGTGCTCGGCACTCGCGGTCCGCAACACGACGTGCGCGCCACTGTCGGTCGCGCTGCGCGAGTTGCAGTCGAGCACCTGGCGCAGCTTCTTGCTGGCGCGGGCGATGGCCTCGTCGTATGGGGCGATGCCGGTCTTCTTCACGGCTGCTGCACCCACCAGCAGGGCCAGCGCCTCTTGCAGGGTTAGCCGCGGCGGCTTCTTCAGACGGCAAATCACTTCGGCGCTGATGCGCGCGTTCGCCCCGCTGCCGTGAAAACAAAACGTCAGGTACTGGCCGGGATCTCCGTCGGGCACGCCCACATGGCTGAGGCGGTGGACGTCGCGGAGAAGTTCCTCGGGCGTGGTGCCGATGGCCGCGGCCGCCTCCGAAACGAGAGCACCCGCGCTACCCTTCATAGCCAGGTACGGCACCATGAACAGAGCGCGCCGCAGCCGTTGCTCCAGCTTTTTCATAGCGTGCCCCCTTCGGCGCGACACGCGGTGGCGACGGCGCCTGCGATCTGCCGCACCCGCGCGCGCAGCTCGGGCGGCGCGACGACCCTCATGTTGCCGGCGGCATCCAGCACGCGGGTCACGACGTAGCCGGGATTGCCCGAGCGGAAACGCACGCGCGTCCAGCCGGCCTGGCCTGCCTCGGCCTCGGGAGCCGGCTGCACCGAAGCGTCGGCGCCGAAGTTCTCATCGGCCATCCAGGCGCGCTCGGGGCCGACATCCAACACGACGTCCAGGGTTGTGCCACCTTCGCCGGCCTGGAAAACCCAGGGTGAGCGGCTTGCGTACGCGGCCAGGTCGAAGCCGGCCGGGGGCTCGAAATCGGGCGTGCCGGGCTTCGGCGCGACCTTCAGCTTCACGATGCGGTCCACCCGGAACGTGCGCTGCGCGTTCCGCAGGTGGCACAGGCCGACCAGTTGCCAGTCGCCCGCCGAATAGATGAGACCGTAGGGATCAACCTTGCGTTCGCTCGGTTTGTCGGCGTTGGCCGCAGCGTAGGTGATGGTGATTTGCTTGCGGCCGTCGACAGCGCCGGAAAGCTGGGCCAGCGTGCGCCGCATGCGCGCGCCTTTCTCGCGCGAGGGCAGGGCGATGCCGACCTGCGCGGGTGCGTACGCGCGGTTGAGCCGTGGCGCATAGAACGACAGTTTGCGAAGCGCGTCCTCGGCCAGTTCGCGGTACGGCAGGCCCTCGGCCGCGCGCAGCGACTCGGCCGCCAGAATCAGGGCGACGCGCTCGTCGTCGTCCAGTTCGATGGGCGGCAACTCGTAACCCTTTTGGCTGATTCGATAGCTGTCCCCTTCATCATTCGACTCCTCGATAGTCACCCCGAGCGTGCGCAGGTCGTCCTTGTCGCGCTCGAACTTTCGCTCGCCAGCCTCGCGCTTCTCGGTCTGGTAGGCCCTGATGCGCTCGAAGATCTCGGCGCGAGACATGGGGACGCCCGCGTCCAGCAGCAACAGCAGCAACCGCAAGATCCGCTCGTCAGCCACATCGGCGCGCGATGTTTTCGGCTTGGCTGCGGCAGCCCTCGATGCCTTCCTCTTGTGCAGTTTCGAGTTTGCCACAATCATTACGGTAGGCGTTGTCGGGTGGCGGGTCAATCGCGGGCGTCGTCGCGAATCTGGCGCCCGATCTCCTCGGCGCGCCGGCATTCGATGAACGCGGCCTCGTCGAACGGCTGGCCCGCCTCAGTCGCCTGCGTGCGGGCCTTGTCGATCATGTCTTGAAGCGACCGACACCAGAAACGCTGCCAGACGACCTTCAAGCCCAGCTCCCCGAAGTCGCGGGCGACGGCGGCCTCGTACTTCTGCGTGTGGCAGTTCCACGTGCGCTGGATGACCTTGATGGTCGCCGTGTCTCCGTCGAGCGCCAAGATGTGCGAGTTCTTCCTGCCGGACCCCAGCCACCAGAATCGTGTGCGCAGTTTGTCGAGGGTGAGCGGGGGCAAGGGATTGCCAGCACGGTAGCTGGTGGGTCTGACATGGTTGTGGGGGAGACCATCACGCAGAACGGCGATCAGCCGACCGCGGCGCCACTCTCGCCAACGTGCTGGATTGCTCTCGTTACCAGGCGGCGGCCGCGCTTCACGCAGGCGGGATGCTGGTTTTCGCGCTGGTCACTTCCACCACAACTAACAAACGGCGGAACCACGCAGACAACTTGTCCACGATATCGGATCAAGCCCACCCACGCCCGCACTCGCGAGAGTCTCCGTCAGTTAGAGGAGAACCTCGTCCCAATCAGCGCGCGTCAGCGTCATTCGGCCGCACATGTGACTCTGCGAAGCATAGCCGGCGCCCGAGAAGGGAAAGTGATCGTCGAGGTCGCCTGCCCGATGGCAACACCCAGCGCTCCATCCTACACGCCCACGCTGAAGGCGCCCCGGACAACTCAGAGGCAAAGGACAGTCACTCCGGCCCGAGCCGGAACAGCAGTTCCTCTGCCAGCTTTGCCGGAAGCGGTACACGCTGGGCCAGCCTCTCGGTCGTTGCCTCGTCCAACCGATACTCCTGCCCCATGACGATCTGAAACCAGCGTTCGCGGTCCTTCACGACACGGAACATCTTCTCGTCAGCACCGCCAGCGAGGAAGGGCTGGTAGATCTCGATTGGACGCCCGGAACGTTCGGCCTTGCAGCGGATGCGATCAACACGGCCGGTCCGCTGCTCAAGAATGCTTGGGTTCCAATCGAGGTCGTGGTGGATGACGTGGCGGCAGAAGCGATGAAGGTCCACTCCTTCGCCGAGAATGCGGCTGGACACGAGAACCTCGGGGAAGATGGGACTGTTGAAGGCCCACATGAGTCGCTCGCGTGTATTGCGCGGGGTCTCGCCGTGGGCAATGCGGACGACATCCGAGATGCGCGGCCGTCGGCGGCCGCCGACGGTGATCGCGGTACTGGTGCCATCGGCATCCGTGCTGCTGAGCGTGCTCCCTTGGACCCCGCTGAAGTACTCGGTCAGGGGGTCCACCGCCTCGTCGGCGTCGTCGGGGTCCCTCGCTGCGAAGCTGGCACGTTCCGCGAGCTCCGCGGCGAAATCAAGAAACTCACTGACTCTGGAGGCAAAGGAGAGCCCGGAAGCATCAGTCTGCGTTTTGATAGCCTCGCGGAATACCTCAGCGGCCCGCCGGAAGGTGGCTAGGTTGGTGTGGCCGTCCTCGAAAGCAGACAGCAGCTCAGGACGCCCAGACGGCATAATGCGCGCCAAGAAGCTCCGCGAACGAACGTAGCCTGACAACCACTTGATGACCTTCGGCTCGTGTGCCCGGAGCGTCTCGTAGCGCGCATCGCGTACCATGGCCGTCAGAACGTCCTCGAGCTGTTGCCGAAGGAGGGAATCCTTGCGGGCGATGTTCCTCTCGACGCGGGACAGCCAGCGTTCGGCATCGGTCGAGCCGACGCCCAGCTTGTTGGCGACCAGCGCGACCGTCCTCCGCTCAATCGCATCGCCGATGTGTTCGCCTAGCGCGTGAACGGTTTGACGATAGAAGCAGAAGACAAGGATCTTCTCGCCGCGCTCCCAGAGATCGACCACGCGGGCGACAGTGCAACTGACCTTTGGGTGCCGGCACCGCTCGTCTGGAGCCGAGCTTCGACTGGGGACGTGGCGCCGAATCTGCTCGACGTACCAGTCAATTGGCACGCCCGGTGATCGTGAAACAGGAGATGCCGCAGATACCGGAGCATCGCCGCCAGATGTGTTCTCTTCCTCCTCGGAGTCCATCACGGCCTCGCCGGGCTGCAGCTGCCGTGTGTGATGGAAGGACTCGTAGCTTGAGGCGAGGCCCTGAGCGAAGACTGCGATCTTGTCGCGAGCCGCCGCAAGCTCGCCCTGAGCACGTGCCGCAAGGAAGAAAGGCAGGGCTGTCGCGGGGGCCAGCGGCAAGCCTGTTGGATCCTCGTACCCGGGCGCAACTGACCTGCCGACCTTGAGGATGCGTCGCGGCCCAGGCGGAGGCCCGGGTAGATCGATTGGCCGGTTGTTCCGCAGTACCCATGTCCGTATGGCCGCCCATGGACGCTTCCCGTCCTGCTGGGCGATGTCGCGGGTCTCGCGGCATCGGCGCACCGCCTCGAGGAGGTCTCTTTCTAGATGGGTCGCGGGCGCCTTCTCGACGCGCCGCCACCACGCTTCGAGGCGCTCGTCACCGTTGTTTCCATTTGGTTCCGGAGTCCCGTCGATTGCATCCCAAGTAAGGCGACCCCATGTGTGGTCCAGGCCGCGGGCTGCGGCACGGCTGTCGGAAAGGCGGGCCTCGAGGGTTCGGATTTCTTCGAAGAATTCCTCCCGACTGCGGGAGGGCGCCGCGCGCTCGCGCCAACGGATCGAGGCGAAGGACCGCAGCATCCGTATCAGCTCTCCATGGCCAAGTTGGAACGGTGTCGCGGTGAGAAAGAGCATCCGTTCGAAGCGCTCGGCGAGGCGAGGACGGATGCTGCCTCCGTTCTCGAAGAACTCCTGAGATCGAAAGAGGCGGGCGAGCTTCGTCTGGTCGTTCTTCGCGTGGTGCGCCTCATCGAGGACAAGAAGTGGAGAAGACCAGGAAACCTGCGCCAGCAACTCAGGCAAGATATCCCGACACAGACGGCGCAGACGGTGCCCTACCTTGGCGACGGTTTCGTCGGCGGGGCGACCACGCCGGCCGGGCACCCGGTTGCGGAGGAAATCGCGAAGCTCTGCCCACTGGCTGCCGTCCACCTTCGCCTTCATCAGTACTTCGGGAAGTGGCGGCTCGTCGCTCTCCGCGAGAACACCGTCATGGATGAGGATCTCCCGCCACCGCTCGTGCGGTGACTCGAGCAGGCGCCGCATGACATCCCCACTGAGGCCGCTGCGGGGACCCTTTCTCACCAGTGGAGCGGCCCACTTGTAGATGCTGCGCCTGGTCTCTTGGTCGAGATGCATGCTCTCCCGTGCCCAGCGCACGATGGCGAGTTCGATCCAGGGGTCTCGCCTTTCCCGGTTGAAACAGTTGGTCGTCATCCATACCAGGTCCGCCTTGCCGTCACCTTCGACCAGACGGAGAAATCGGATCGGCTCGTAGGCGTACTCGTCCCGCACCCAGTCGAGTGACCCTGGCTGGCAGCAGGTGCGCTGGAACTGCTGCCACTCGCGCTGCCACTTGGCGACGAGCCCAGGTGGGAGCATCACGACCACAGGCGGACCCTTGCGGCCGCGCTTCTCAAGCACCGACGCGACGACCGCCAGCGCGATGTAGGTCTTCCCCATGCCGACCTCGTCGGCGAGGACGATGCCCGGTTGATCGCGGAGTGCCCGAAGAATCGCGCGAGCGCTCTTCTCTTGGCGGAGGGCATCGTCTGATTGTATGTAGCTCGTGCCCGCCGTGCCTCCGAGGTGGATGTTCGGACTCAGGTTCCAGTCGAGGCTCACGGCGTCGCCTCCACGGGAACTAGCCGTCGGCACTCCGCAGCAACGGCGTCCATGTACTCCCGCAGGGACGAGGCCATTTCTCCCGTGAGGGCCGTCTCGCCGATCGCGCCGAGCGCTTCGCCGAAGAGCGCAGCGAAGGCTAGTTGATACTTCGGCGCCAATGAGGTGAATGCGTGCGCCACGGTGAGGCGAAGCTCGGCTAGCGAGAAGCAAAGCGCCTCGAACGCACCCGGATCAGACGACGACTCCCCCCACTCCTTACGCAATGCCCGGGCCAGTTGAACGGGGGACAGAAGGTCCGTGAACAGGCGGTGGCGGATGTACGTGGTTACCGGCGGCGCGGAAGCTATCCGCTTTGCGAGCACCCCTAGCGCTTGACCGAACCAGCGCACCCGATACAGCGGGTAGCGGCTCACGTCGACCGCTTTGTGGGCGTCATCCACATCGGCACCAGGTGCCTTCTTTCGACGTCCTTTCGCAATCTCGTTGCGGGCGATCCAGCGGGCTGGTTCCGAGTCGGCGACCAGACAGTCGATAATCGCCTGTGCCGTCAATCCCTCGGTCAGCTCGCAACGTGCCTGTTCTGGGCTCTCAACCTGTGCGGGAAGGATGGCGATGCGACGCCCTTCCCCAGGTTCGTCCCATTCGATCAAGAGGGCCGTGATCCGGCGGTCCTTCAACTGCGCACGCTCGCTGATGACGATGATGCCATCCAACGGGATCGTTGCCTCCGATGCTCGGGCTAGGGCGGAGCCTTCCGGCTGCCCGGTGTCCCCGCTCCGAAGAAAGATCGCCCAATGCGGCGGCGCATCGGCAGCCAGGTCACAGGCGACAGTCAGGATGCCGTTGATCTCATCGTGTTTGGCCCAGCGAAAAAACCGCGGCAGTGAGGGTGTCGAGGCAGGCACATCCTCGGGATTTGGCTCCGGCTCCAGTCTCCATCGCGCGTCGTCGCACCGATCGTTGTCCCAGTCGACCCCCAGACGATCATAGAGGTAGAACCCATCGCGCTTCGTCCGCTCGTCAAGGAAACAGACGTTCGCCTCGATATTGGCGGCGTCGACGCCCATTCCGTGAATGCTGAAGTTGCTTGAGCCGCAGAGGGCGAGGATGACATTTCCGTTCTCCACGACGAGCCCTTTGGCATGGAGCGGTCGGGCGACGCCCGCAGCGGCGTCATGCGATTGCACTACCCAAACGCTGGCCTTCGGGCCTCGGCCGTTCCAGTGGGCGTTCCACGTCTCCCAGAAGCTCTTCGGGAGCGTCGTGTAGACCTGCCCATCGATCTCTTGGCCGGGGACGGCAAGGTGTCCGAGCGTCGCGCGCTGGGGGAATGCCTCCCTCAAGGTGATGATCGCCTTCTCTGCCGAAGCGGCGGGTTCCCCGACGAAAGGCGTCACCACAGTCACGTGGTCCGCCGTCCGTGATCCCCACATCTGCTTTGCGATCGTGAGGGGCGACTGCTCGACGCGGCGGCCGGTCGCGGTAGGAAGAGTCGGGGCGAAAGTACACCGCGGAATTTCGCGCGGAAGGAAATCGCTTCGCAGGTTTCTCCACCCGCGATGGCGCTCGGCGAGAACGAGCGCCTCATCGAGGCGCGACAACGCGTCATCGCCAGCGCGCACCCAGGCTCGGCTGCGGATGGCCTTCAGGAAGGCGAGGACATCGGTAAGCAGCAAGCGCGGCGCCGCATCCTCCGAGTCATGGAAATCGAGAACTGTGGCGACCTCGCGCTGCCGACGGTAGCCGGGCTTGGTCAGGTTGGCCGATGCAACGATTACCCTGATGAAACGCTCCCATATAAGAAGTGTGACTTTTGCGTGCAGGACTCCACCCGGAACACGTACGGGCAACTGCAACCAGGTCGCACTGCTCTGTCGCGGGTCGTAGTGGCACTGGTCCACCAGGACCACGACCTGGGCGCCTTGCAGCTTCTGCTCTCGCTCGACGAGAAAGGACCGACCAGACTCATCGAGGTCGAACTCCAAGCCAAGAAAGTGAGGGAGCAGTTCCTGCTCCAGGTAGGGCGCCTCGAATGAGTAGGTCGTCGCGACACAGGCCAGCGGTTCGCCAGGATCGACGTTCCCTGCCCCGACCTTGGCTGGAGGGCTCCAGTGATTAGCAAGGATGCATGCGTCGTCGACTTTATCCCTGGCCATGCACCCCTCCCAGGCCCCGAACCTCACCGAGAAAAGCAATAGCATTGCCTATCCGATACGGGTGGAGCAGTCCTGAATCGAACCTTGGTGGTGACTCGTCTTCGATCTCGATCCCCCGCCCCAGGATCCACTCGCCGCCGGAATCGATCCACCGTGGCTTGCTCTTCTCGTTCTGGACGGCCACGTGGCGTTCGATTACGGCATCAACTGCGTCGGCCGGTGACTGCGCACACCGGACAAGGGCATCCCTTGCGCTTTGCATCGGGCCGCGCAGATCCTTGCCGTTCAGCTCTGGGTACACATCGAGCGCCTCGTCGGCGGTAGCGATGCGGCCAGCCGCCTTCCCGGCACGCCGGACGATGGAGGCCCAGAATCGCGCGCCTGGCTTCTCTGTGACCTCCTGCCTCGACCCTGCGCCACCTATGTTCACAAGACTCCAGACTAGGGCAAAGAAGGCCGCATGGAGCACACCGGCGCTCTCCTCAAAGGCGAGCGCTGCCTCAATGGCCGTCGCAAGCATGAGATCGCCGGGGTCGCGGGTCAATGCGCCCAAGAGGACCTCGCGAAGCACACGCTCCTCGAGGACGCCGCGGTTGCCATCCGCCTCTCCGCTGACTTCTCGGCAGCGGGATCGGTTCTGGTAGAGGAGCGCCATGATGCGACGGCGAACTGGGTTCAAAGTGAGGAGCCTGCGCAGAACCTTGCGCTCCTCGGGACCGATTTTGTCGGGCCGAAGGTGGTCCCGCAGTTCCTCCCAGATAGCGCTCTTGTCGCCGGGCCAGAGTGCGCCGGCCCCCCTTTGGGCACCACCGGCCGCAGCATCACACCACCGGCGAAACAGCCGGCGCCCATCACCGCCTCGCTGTGGGTCGAGGAAGCCGGGCAGATTTCGGTCGCGCTCCCAGGCGGAGACGAGCTCGTCGAACTCCTTTCGTCCCGGTCCATCCCCCTCGGCATCGACGATCCCTGTCGCCCGGGCAAGACGGCTGATCACCCCGAAGGGACCGTTGACAGCGCCTCCCTGGAGGAAGTTCCTAGGAGTCAGCGACTGGCCATCCTGCCATGCGCGCCGGGCAAGACGGTGGCCGGAGAGGTTGGCAAGCGCCTTCTCCCAATCAGGTTGGCCATCTCTACGCACGAGTGCCGAAACATACAGGCGCTCGAATGCCATCCTCGCGTCCTGAAGGGCCTCGTCCTTTCCCAAATCCTCAGCGACCTGCCGGGCAACGTGCGCTGCGACAGCCGCCAGGGTCAGGCTGCGCGCTCGCCACATTCGCGCCGTCATCTCCGGGAGAATCCGTTCGGCGAGGCGCTCGGCACCAACCAACGTGCCCTGCGGATCAGCGCTGCCAGCGGGAAGCTCAGAATCGTCCAGGGCGGTGGAGAACGGAAGAATCATGGATCACCCTGCACGAACTTGATTGAGAACTTGACCATCCTCGTCCCTGCGTGACCGCTGGGCCTTCTCAGCCCCGCTGACGCGAATATCAGCGTGACCAACGGTAACACGGGACGCTGACACGCAGAAGAAACCCGACAGGAAACCGAGGAGAACCGTCACAACGCTAAGACCACGATGCTTGGATGGCATTCAAGATTTCTTGGGTACGAGCTGTCCAGAGGCGCTGACCGCGTTGTGCGCCGTGAGAACCGTAGGGCTTTCCCTGCGTCACCACCTCGATTCTGCGATTGCGGCTCGCCGACGGGCGTCAACTCCTGCGCCTCTGAGCGGTGCTCCCGTTCAGAAAAGGCGATCCCATGAAGACCGGCGTGGGCTGCATGGGAGGTGGACAAGAGCGTGGTCACTGTCCCGGCGTACCGGGTGTCCCGGGTGTCCCAGGTGTCCCGGGTACATCCGCTGTCTGAGGGACATACCGCGCGAAGACCGGCCGCAAATCGGCGAGATAGTATCCCCGGACGTTCCGCCGGTGTGCCTTGGGG
>Ga0181530_10000366_pt1 | contig 57857 bp, 57 predicted proteins | sample PEATcosm2014_Bin_42_FD_119769 | JGI IMG/M metagenome (GOLD analysis project Ga0181530, IMG submission 119769) | Peatland microbial communities from MTU Mesocosm Facility, Houghton, MI, USA - PEATcosm2014_Bin10_60_metaG | ecosystem: Environmental > Terrestrial > Soil > Wetlands > Peat | place...
ACCGGGCCGGCCGTGGCGATCATCCTTGTCGCCGCCTCCCCCGACGGGTTCGCCATCCTGGTCGTGGCCGTTACCGTCGACCCTGGCCGATAAAAAAGGGACTTCAGCAACGGGCTGTTAGGCTCGACTGGAATGAACTTGAGCTAAAGGTCGCGCTGGAGGAACTGGCTCGCAACGCCGCATTCGAGGCAGTTCCGGAGTTTCAAACTTCGCAAGACCCTCAGGGGAGCCAACCCGTTTCGCCCGGCTTTGACAAGTCCGATCCGCCCGAACGAGCGGCCGAGCCTGCCACACAACCTCCCCCTATGAAGCCGCTTGTGCCCAACATCATAGAAGAGAAATACGCGAGGATTCGACGCTTCTGCCTTGAGGTACTCGAGCTCGTTCACGAAGAAACCACCAACTGGGCGGAGGAATTCACTCGAAGTCACTCCAAATTTGAAGAAGATATACGAACCGGCATATTTCCAAATTTTCGAGCCTCGAAGCCCTAGATGGCAGATAATAATTCTTCTTATTACGATTTTCTCGACAGATACGCTGCTTATGAACGGCGACGGCGGTGGCGAACGCGGATATATCTTTTGACCGCGTTTGCATTTGTTGCTTTCGCCGCGTGCTCCTTCCTGGTTTTCCGCTGGCGCGCCGGACCAGCGGGCGCGATCGCTACCGCAGCCCCGACGGTGGAATATGCCTGGGTTCAGTTGCTCCCGAGCGACGAGGTGACCATGGCTCGTCGTCTGGTACGCGTGATCCTTACCAAGGGAGAACGGTGTCCGGACATCGCGGTCGGAACGGAACACCGCCAAATGCATCAGCGACCGGCACGAGTCAGCATCGCGTTTCCGGTACTTCTCTGCGAAGCGGAAATCGACAGCGTTTCCGAAGCGACCGTCGGGCAATATCGCTTGCCGTCGCGCCCGACCGAACCGGATGCATTTTTAGTCATCGGCGACACCGGATGCCGCATCGTTCATTACGAAACGCAAAACTGCAATCAAAGCGATGATGCCGGTTGGCCTTTCGCGACTGTCGCTACCCAGGCGGCAACGTTACTGGGGACGTATTCCAATCCAATAATTGTTCACGTCGGTGATTATCATTACCGGGAGAAGGGCTGTCCGGATACCAACGCGGGCTGTGCCGGCAGCCCCTTCGGCGACAATTGGGCGACGTGGAAGGCTGACTTCTATGATCCCGTAAAGCCGCTTCTGACAGCGGCTCCGTGGGTGATGATCCGGGGTAACCATGAAAATTGCGCCAGAGCTGGCATCGGGTACCTGTTCTTTTTCGCTTTACCGGGGCAGCAGTTCGATGGGGCCTGTTACGACGATCTTGCACCCTACCGAGTAGCAATCGGCGAGGCTGCGCCGGGGTTGCCCCGCGGATTGGCGGTATTTGACACTGCCAATGCCAACGACGTCTACGATCTGCAGGAACGCTGCGACGACTACGCCGCTTGGGCGAAAAATCTAAGGAGGAAAGACGAAGTAACGTGGCTGGCAGTCCGTCAGCCCCTCTGGCTGTACCAGACCGACCGACACGGGCAGGTCAAATCCGGCACCCTCCCGAACGGTAATTGTGATGGTAGGAATTCAGACAGTAGCCTGAACGTAATTCGCGCAGGTGTTTCAGCCGCACCTGACGCCGGGGATGGACGTGCTCTTTCCGTTATTTTGTCAGGTGACACGCACATGTTTCAGTTCGCGGCGCCCGACAAGCAGGGCGTGCCGATCCAGATTGTCGCCGGGAATGGAGGTACCAAACTCGATGCCCTTCATCGTCCCGGAGAGGAAGCAACTACCGACGGCAAAGTGCTGGCGACGCTGGACTCTTATGGCGTACGCGGAAAAGTAATGGCTATTGCTAAATACGGGTTTACCATTCTACATCGAGAAAAAGACGTATGGAATGCCGATTTATATGACAGTCATAGTCAAAGAATACTTGTTTGCCATTTTTCCGAAACTGAACCGGTACTGTCGGATCGTGCAGATCGCGCGTTTTGCGGGGACTAATCGGGAAGCGCATGGCGAACCTCTTTCGCTGTGGGCTCTTGGCGGCTTGCGTACGAGGCGAACCCGCGCAGCAAAGTCGAGCTGTGGTTCCCGTTTGCGCTAGCCGAAGAAGACGTGGTGCAAGAGCCGCCCCGGCAGTAGGGTCAGCGAGCCAGCGATCAACAACCCGCCGAAATAGAGCCCGAGCATCGCGTTGCGATGACCGCGAATGTTGCCGCGCCGCACGTTCCACAGCGCGCCGAACACGCCAAACAAGGTCAGCGGTATGAATAGATGAATGAGGCTTAGGTGGCCCGGGTTGATGCTGCGGATGAAGAAGGTCGCGACCGCTGTCACCGTCATCAGCGCGAGATAGAGTGAGCCCAACGCGCGGTGCCAGCGTGCACCCTTGGTCGAGAAGAAAATCAGCCACGTCCCAATGGCGAAGGCCGGGATCACCGTCGCCAGGTGGATCTTGATCGCCAGCGGCGCATAGGTAATGGGCGCGAGGTTCATCGTACGGAATTAGCCGTCCATCTCCCGGAAGAGTTCTTCGGTGGTGTAGATGACCAAACCCGTGTCATCGATTATCGAAGGCGACCGGGACCGCAGCGAGCGCCACTCGTCGCGGACAAAATCCAATGCGTCACGGAGCGTGGGTTGCGGCATACGGTCCGCCCATGCGCCTCGTCCCCCGGTTGGCACAGGTGCCGAAACCGAGGTCAAGCATAATGTGACAGGGCCTCGATCCAGCCGCCGTATCCGGTTTTGATTTGGGTCTATTTCCTCCAACGGTACCTGCAAAGCGACAGCCAGTTTGCGCACGGCACCGCTGCTACCGGGCTTTCGGCCAGTCTCGATCTCCGCAAGGTAGCTGCTGGCGATTTTTGCTTCCGCGGCCAAAGCACGCTGCGATAATCCGCGTTTCTCTCGCCAGACCTTCACGGGGTTTTCGCCGTCGAGAAGCCGCGCTGCTTCGGCAGCCGCCAGATAATTTCGGCGGATGAAATCTTTCCCGAGCGAACGCTCTTTGGCCCGGCGCTCCGTGACGGCAGCGCGGTCTTCCGCGTCTTCCAGCGCTGCAAGCAATTCGAACCAGTCTTCGCGACGAACCGTGACGGTATCTTCGGTCTCGCTCAGAATTCTGACAGCACTCATTGATAGACCTCTCTGCGATGGGCCACGCGATCGAGGACCACGTCTCCATCTTCAATCGAAAAGACCGCTCGCCAATCGCCTTGCCGAACGCGATACGATCCAGTCACACCGGCCAACGCGACCACATTCGGGTGGCGCTCGTCCGGCGTTTCTGCGATCCGTTCCAGCCGGTCGAGCAGTCGCCTCGCATCCGCTCGTGGCATTGCCGCCAGCTGCTTGAATACGGCCGGCGGAATAAGCAATGCCATCGGATATGCTCGCTAATAGCGAGCACGCTGTCAAGTCCGGAGCGTCAGAACCACCGCGCCTTGTCGACGAGGTTGCGCAGCGGTTGGCCGGCGGCAAAGCGGTGGCAATTGTCAAGCAGCACCTCGAGCCTTCGGTCGTCGAGATAGGGGCCGTGGCCGGCGGTGTGCGGGGTCAGCAGCACCCCCGGCATCGTCCACAATTTGTGATCGGCCGGCAGCGGTTCGATCTCGTAGACATCGAGCGCGGCGCCGGCGATCTCCTTAGCGTCGAGCGCCGCGACCAGGTCGTCGAGCCTCGTCGTCATGCCGCGCCCGATATTGATAAAGAACGCGCTCTTCTTCATCCGCTGGAACCGCGCGCGGTTGAAGAACCCCTCGGTCTCGGGGGTATGCGGCACGGTGAGGATCACGAAATCGGCTTGCGGCAGCAGCGTGTCGAGCGCGGCGGCGCGGTGCATCTCGGCGACCCCGGCGGGCTTGTCGTCGCGGCGCTCGTCGACGCCGATGACCTTGATGCCGAACGCGGCGCCGAGCCGGGCCGCCTCGGCGCCGATGCCGCCGACCCCGACGATCAGCGCCGTCGCCTCTGGCAGGTGCACCACATCGCCGCTTTCGCGCTGTACCGGCCGCCATTCGCGGCGCAGTTGCTGCGGCAGGTAGACGTGCAAGCCGCGCGCGAACGCGAGCACAAAGCTCATGATGTGCGCGGCGATGTGGTCGTTGTAGATCTCGCGGAAATTGGTGATCTGCACCGGGTGGGCGATCAGCTCGGGGTAGTAGTACCCGGCCGGCGGCGCGGCCTGCGGCGCCTGCAGCCAGCGCAGATGGCCGGCGCGCGGCAGCATCTCGGCCGGGATCGTGCCAAAGGCGCCCTCGGCCAGCGCGATCGCCTGCTCGGCGCCCTCGCGCGTCTCGGGGATGATGATTTCGAGCTCGGGACAAGCATCCGCGACGGCCTTCGCCCACTCGCGGGTCTTGTCCGATTGCGGCGGCAGGAACAGCATCGGGATCGGCATAATTTCCTCCTGTCATTGCGAGGCGCCACGGGCGACGAAGCAATCTCGTGCCGCCCCTGCATAGCTACCCCGAGATTGCGTCGCTGCGCTCGCAATGACAACGGTTAGGCGATAGCCTGCGCCCGAGAAGTTCGGGGGAGGGATCGTGCCGCAGCTCGAGGGAAAAGTCGCCTGGGTCACCGGCGGCGGCAGCGGCATCGGCGAGGCGGCGGCGCTGATACTGGCCGAGGAGGGCGCGGCCGTGGTGCTGACCGGCCGCCGGCGCGAGCCGCTGGAAGGCGTCGCGGCGCGCATCCAGCAGCAGGGCGGCACCGCGCACGTCCAGCCCGGCGATCTCACCGACCCCGCCGCGGTGCGTGCGATCGGCGATTACATCCGCGCCGAAATCGGCCGGCTCGACATCCTCGTCAACAATGCCGGGATCAACATCAACGACCGGCATTGGGACAGACTGACCCCGGAAAACGCCAAGCTGATGATCGACGGCAACCTCGCCGCCGCGGCCCAATGCGTGACCGTCGCGCTGCCGCTGATGCGCGAGCGCAAGGACGGTCTTATCATCCACACCTCGTCGATGGCCGGCCGCTTTGTCGGCGGGTTTCCCGGCCCGCTCTACAGCGCGGCCAAGCACGGCGTCGTCGCGATGAGCCACTCGATCAACATGCAGGAATGCATCAACGGCATCCGCTCCTGCGTGTTCCTCCCCGGCGAGGTCGCGACCCCGATCCTCGACCGACGCCCCAACCCGGTCGGCCCCGAGGTGCGCGCCCGCATGGTGCAGCCCGAGGATTGCGCCGACCTCATCCGCTATATCGCGCTGCTGCCGGCCCGGCTGTGCATGAACGAGGTCATGCTGAGCCCGACCCACAACCGCCGCTACATCGCCGAAATCGAGAAGCTTTCGAGCCTATGACTTCAGCCGGTGCCGGCCCCCACCCGACCGCTACGCGGTCCTCCCTCCCCCGTGGACACGGGGGAGGGTTGGGGAGGGGGCTGCCATCGAAAACGACAACTTGAGGGAGACCCACATGGCCCAGACCGCACCGACCAACCGCAAGAAGATCCTGATGCCCGCGACGATCTCGAAAGCCGGATGGGCCGTCCTCGAGGCGCGCGACGATGTCGAGGGTGTCGAGTTCGCCCCCAATCTGCCGCTCGCCGAGTTTCATAAAGTACTCGAAGAAGCGAGCGGTATCTGCCTCGGAATCCAGCGCTTCAGCGATCCCGAGCTCGACGCCGCGCCGCGGATCGAGGTGGTGTCGCGGATCGGCGTCGGCTACGACGCGGTCGATGTCCCGGCGCTCACCCGCCGCAAGGTGCCGCTGATGATCGGCGGCACCTCGAATTCGGTAAGTGTCGCCGAGGCGGGTGTGTTCCTCACCATGTCGCTGGCGCGCAAGGGCGCCGAGATGGACGCGCTGGTCAAGGAGGGCCGCTGGGCCGACCGCTACAAGAACATGCCGGTCGATCTCTACGGCAAGACCGTGCTGATCATCGGCTTCGGCAAGATCGGCACCCGCTCGGCGCGGCGCTTCGCGGCGATGGAGACCAACGTGCTGGTCTACGACCCCTACATGTATTCCGAGACGATCCGCGGCAGCGGCTACGAGCCGGTCGACGACCTCGACGCCGCGGTGGCGCGCGCCGATTTCATCACCATCCACTGCCCGAAGACGCCCGAGACCATCGGCCTGTTCGACGCCGCCCGCCTCTCAAAGATGAAGCGCACCGCCTTCCTGGTGAACACCGCGCGCGGCGGCATCATCGACGAGCCCGCGCTTTACGACGCGCTCAAGAACAAGCGCATCGCCGGCGCCGCGCTCGACGTCTTTGTCGAGGAGCCGACCCCGGCCGACAACCCGCTCCTCACCCTCGACAATTTCATCGCCGCCCCGCACGTCGCCGGGGTCACCAAGGAGGCCGTCGACCGCATGGCGATCGTCGCCGTGCAAAACATCCTCTCCGTCCTCGACGGCAAGCCGACCAAGGACAACGTGGTGAACCGGGAGGTGCTGGGGTAATCAGTCGGAGGTTGCCGGGCCGCTGAAGCGCCGCTCCAGCTCCTCGTGCCATCGTAAACTGCCCAGCAGTTCCGCTTTGAATCGGGCCGGGTTGGCCGCCGCCAGCCGGCGGCGAATGTCGACCGCTTCGCGGATCGCGGCCAGCGCGGCAGCGTTGTCGCCGGCATCGCCCAACCTGCCCGACAGATTGTTGAGGCTCGTAGCCAGATCGGGTTCGAAGCGCGCCGGGTTGGCCGTGGCCAACCGGCGGTAGGTGTTCGCGGCCTCGCGGCTCGCGGCGCGCGCGGCGGCGTTATCGCCAGCGTCGCTCAGCCGGTTCGACAAATTGTTGAGGCTTCGTGCCAGATCGGGTTCAAAGCGGGCCGGGTTGGCCGCCGCCAGCCGGCGACGGATGACCACCGCTTCGCGGATCGCGGCGAGCGCGGCGGCGTTGTCGCTGACGCCGCTCAACTGAATCGACAGGTTGTTGAGGCCCCCTGCCAGATCGGGTTCGAAGCGGGCCGGACTGGCCGCCGTCAGCCGGCGGTAGGTGTCCACCGCTTCGCGGCTCGCCGCGAGCGCGGCGACATTGTCGCCGGCGTCGCTCAAGTCAACGGAAAGGTTGTTGAGGCTCAACGCCAAATTGGGTTCAAAGCGGGCCGGGTTGGCCGCCGCCAGCCGGCGGTTGGTGTCCACCGCTTCGCGGCTCGCGGCTCGCGCTGCGGCGTTGTCGCCGACATCGCTCAGCCGGCTCGACAAATTGTTGAGGCTCGATGCCAGATCGGGTTCGAAGCGAGCCGGGTTGGCCGCCGCGAGCCGGCGGTAGATGTCCGCGGCTTCGCGGATCGCGGCGAGCGCTGCGGCGTTGTCGCCGGCGTCGCTCAGCCGGTTCGACAAATTGTTGAGGCTTCGTGCCAGATTGGGTTCGAAGCGGGCCGGGTTGGCCGCCGCCAGCCGGCGGCGGATGAGCACCGTTTCGCGGCTCGCGGCGAGCGCGCCGGCGTTGTCGCCGGCGGCGCTCAGCCGGATCGACAAATTGTTGAGGCTGCCCGCCAGATCGGGTTCGAAGCGGGCCGGGCGGGCCGCCGCCAGCCGGCGCCAGATGTGCACGGCCTCGCGGCTCGCGGCGAGCGCGCCGGCGTTGTCGCCGGCATCGCCCAAGTGAACGGAGAGGTTGTTGAGGAGCCTCGCGCGACGGTCTTCGGCCAGACCAGGCAGCATCAGCAGCGATTGCCCGATTTGCGCGGCGAGCCCGGCAAGGCGGAACGATAGGTCGCTCGATTCTGCGATCTGCTCCCACGCGGTGGCAAGGGGCGGATCTCCAGTAACCGCTTCGATCAAGACCTCGCAGAACGTCTCGGTCGCCGGGCCATGCAATGTCGCCATGTCGTGGGCCAATCGCCCCAGGCGATCAACGTCGAGCGCGAGCGGATCGGCAAGTGCCGCCGCGAGCCATTTCGCTGCGCGGTCGCGGCGTTCGACGAGGATTTGATACAAAAGTTCCGCCGAGACGATGTCGGGCACCGGCGCCGGCACGCGGTTTCCGGCCCACCAGCCCAGCCTTGGGAGCTCATTGACGATTTTGTTCGGATCGGGAAGTCCGATCTGGAGATCGGGCGCGGCCAAAAGCTGTACCGCATCGGCGTCGAGACCGTCGCGCACCGCGGCCAGCCCGTGCAGCCGGGACGCCGCACCGTGACCCCAGCCGGCAGTTTCACCGGCGCGCTCGAGGCGCATCCGCTCGCGGCTCACCAGCGCAGTGATGATCTGCTCGCCGGCAAGGGCGAAAGTCGGCGCTTCGTCGAGCATCGCATGCACCGCCGCCGCGGTCGCAAACAGGGGCAATCCGTGCAGCGCCGGATTGCGCGCATGCCAAGCGGTGATCGTACCATCGTCGAGCACCGTTGCGGTCGTGCCCGGAAGTTTTGCGAGCCGGCCTGCCGCGGCGCGCACCAGCGTGCAGGTCGCGGCCGCGTCGAGCGGGCCAACAACGCTGTCCTGTGCATCGCAACGGCCGGCGGCGCCCGCGGCGATGATGTCCTCCTCCCACCACGCCAGCGGCTGCCGGCTGACCAGCAGCAATCGTATCTTGCTACCGCGCGGCGGCTGCTCCAGCAGCGCGGCCGCTTCCAGCAACCGACGCACTGCGGTGCGGTTTGCCTCGGGGTAATCGATCACGACCAGGACGCCCCGATTGCCGAGCGGGAGGCGCGCGGTCTTGTCGAGCGTGACAAGTCCGGTCGTCCACTTGTCGCCGCGCAGCAATGTGGCGATTTCCGCAGCGAGCCGCGATTTCCCGGCGCCGCCCGGCCCGGTCAGCAGCCGTATCGCGATCGGGCGCGGATCATCGCGCGCCCAGGCGAGCAGCTTGTCGCGGTCAGCGTCGCGACCCACCAACTCCCGCGTCAATCGCGCCCGCCAGGTCAAGAGGGCAAAGATCGCCAAATTACCGTCCGGTCGGGCCGTGGTCGGTATCTCGTCCCACGGCAGGCGCGGCTCGTTGGGTATGGCGGCGCCGCCGATGTACTGGATGACCTGGCCGCTGACGTCGCCGCCGATCGCGATGCCGGAAACATCGCGGCTGGAAACCCGGTTGCCGCCCCACGGCCAGGAGAACCAGCCGGGCATCACTTGAACCAGATGTCGTGCGCCAGCTGCGCTGCGGCGATCAGCGCAGCGACAATCCCGATCGCCCAAACAATACGGTCGGGTTTGGCTTCCGGCGCGGCCAGTCCGGGTTGCCCATGCTGGTTGACGCTGCCGGACACATTGCCGCCGATGACGATTCCGGAAACACCGCGGGCGCGGATGCGGTTGCCGCCTCCTCGACGCCCGATCAGGAACGCCGCGACGATCAAAACAAGCCCTACGAGGTATCCCCAGTGCCCCATTGTGGCGCGATCCTCCGCAGCATCAGCACCTTTAGTTGTAAGCCTCGTTTACGGCGACCGCAATTTCGCCAAAATTCCGATGTAGCAAATAGGCTTGGATACCTTTGGTGTCGCGGGCGGGCAGGATCGAAGGGGAATGGCTCACCTGTTAATTACCTGTAAAAACAGGTGGAGCAGGTAGGGCAGGGCGCTTGACACCCGCTCCCCAAGCTGGCGGGATCGCCCTCTGACCCAATCATAATCGAGGAGGAACCCCTATGGCGCGCCCCAACGGAGTGCGGGAATTGTGGCAGGCCGGCAAACCGGTCATCAATAGCTGGCTCGGCATCCCGTCGAGCTTCTCGGCCGAGGTCATGGCCCATGCCGGCTGGGACTCGCTGGTCGTCGACATGCAGCACGGCATGATCGAGTACCAGACGATGGTGACGATGCTGCAGGGCATCTCGACCACCAACACAACGCCCCTCGTGCGCGTGCCGTGGAACGACCCGGCGCATATCCAGAAGGCGCTCGACGCCGGCGCCTACGGCATCATCTGCCCGATGATCAACAACCGCGCCGAAGCCGAGAAGTTCGTCTCGTCGATGCGCTACGCGCCGGTCGGCAGCCGCAGCTCCGGGCCGATCCGCGCCGCGCTCTATGGCGGCCCCGATTACCACGCCAAGGCCAACGACATCGTCGTCGCCTTCGGGATGATCGAGACGCAGGAGGCGCTCGACAATCTCGACGCTATCTGCTCGACCCCGGGCCTCGACGCGGTCTATGTCGGCCCGAGCGATCTGTCGATCTCGCTCGGCCACAACCCAGGCGGCGACAAGCCCGACGAATGGATGATGGTGGCGCTGCGCAAGGTGCTCGACGCCTGCAAGCGGCACAACGTGAAGCCCGGCCTCCACTGCGGCGCGGCTTCCTATGCGCTGAAGGCGATCGAGATGGGGTTCATGTTCGTCACCGTCGGCGGCGACACCCGCTTTGTGACGACGGGCGCCGCCGCCGCGGTCGCCGAGATGCGCGCAGGGGTCGGTGGCTCCGTCGCCGCCAAACCCGGCGCCGGCGCGAGTGGCTCGAGCCCGTACTGAGGCGACGGTCTGCCGGCCGGCGGACCCGCTAGGCGGCCGGCTCGCCGGCCGGCACTCCGGCGGTGACGGCCGCCCGCCGCGTAGCCTTGGCGAGCTGTGCCGAGTCCAGCGTCCAGTCGTGATCGGCGCCGAGCGTGGCCCTGTGCCCGGCGAGCGCGGTTTCGGCCAGCTCCGCCGCCTCGGCGCCGCGGCCGGCCGCGAGGAACGCACGCGCCAGGTTGTAGCGCGCCCGGTTGGTTTGCGAGTCATTGGCGCCGCAGATCGTTTGCCAGCTTGCAAGAGTTCGCTTGCAAAGGTCGATGGTCGCATCGACCTCCGTCTGGTTCTTCACCGTCGTCAGCAGCAGCTCGATCGTCAGCGCCCCTTGCGCCACCAGGATTGCGCCGAGGCGTCCGCCGTCGCGGCGCTGCCGTTCGAGCGCCGCATCGACCTGCTCCAGGGTTACATAACCCTGAGCGACCAATATCTCGCCGAGGCGCATCGCAAATGCCTGCCTATGTGCAATCTTGGACCCGATTTTCCGTGCAGATTCTTACTAAATAGTTGTGTGATTCTAAAATTTTATCGCGCGGCGTTCAATCGTTCTGGAGCAATGACGTGACCGCGATCTACGTCGATGCCGATGCCTGCCCAGTGCGCGAGGAGGTCTATCGCGTCGCCGGGCGGCTCGGGGTCGAGGTGTTCGTCGTCTCAAATGGCTCGCGGCCGATCCGCCCGCCGGGTCTGCCGTTCGTTCAGATGGTGATGGTCGGAGACGCCTCCGACGCGGCCGACGATTGGATCGCCGAGCGAATCATTGCGGCCGATATTTGCGTCACTGCCGATATCCCGCTCGCCTCGCGCTGCCTGGCGAACGGGGCGCGCGTGGTGCCGCCGACCGGCCGGGTATTCACCGAGGCCAATATCGGCAATGCGCTCGCCGGCCGCGAAGTCTCGCGGCACCTGCGCGAATTGGGGTTGAGCGGCAAAGGCCCGCCGCCCTTCACCAAAGCCGACCGCTCGCGCTTCCTCTCTGCGCTCGACACCGCCGTCCAGGCAGCGCTGCGCGGTTAACCGCCGATCGCGCCCTGCGCCTCGACATAGCAGGCATAGATCGACTGGCTCGCCGCCATAAACAGACGGTTGCGCTTGCGCCCGCCGAAACACACATTGGCGCAGCGCTCGGGCAACCGGATGCGGCCGATCAGGGTGCCGTCGGGCGCATAGACCGCGACCCCGTCCTCGCCCTCGCCGCCGGAAAACCCGCACCACACATTGCCCTGCGTGTCGCAGCGTATGCCGTCGGCGTAGCCCGGCATCTGGTTGAAGAACACCCGGCCGTTCGCCAGTTTGGCGCCGTCGTCGATCACGTCGTAGACATAGGTCGTCTTGTCGCCGCTCGGCGTGTCGACGACGTACAGCCGCTTTTCGTCGGGCGAGAAGGCGAGCCCGTTCGGCCGCGCCTGCTGCGCCTGATCGACCACGATCGTCGTCGCCCCGCTCTGCGCGTCGATCCGGTAGACGCGGAACGGCAATTCCTGCGGCGCGGTGTGGCCGAGATAGTTGCCGCGCGTCCCGGCGCCGTTGTCCGAAAACCAGATCGAGCCGTCGGACTTGACGACCACATCGTTGGGTGCGGTCAGCTTCTTGCCCTCGAAACTATCGGCCAGCACCGTGACCTGGCCATCATATTCGGTGCGGGTCAGGCGCTGCGCGTCCATCTCGCAGGTGACGAGCCGCCCCTGGCGGTCGCGGGTGTTGCCATTGGCATAGCCCGACGGGCGACGGAAGGTACTGATCGCGCCGGTCTCCTCCTCCCAGCGCATGATCCGGTCGTTCGGGATGTCGCTCCACAGCAGATAACGCCCGTCGCCGAACCACACCGGCCCCTCGGTGAACAGGCAATCGCCGGCGATCCGCTGCACCGGCGTATTGCCGAGCACCAGCGGCGCGAACCGCGGGTCGAGGATTTGGAATGCCGGGTCGGGGTAGCGGATCGGTTCGGCCATTTGTCCTCCCGTTTTATCTTCGCCGTACCCTCACCCGCCTCGCCACGCTCGGCTCCCTCTCCCGCTTGCGGGAGAGGGAGGGACCCAGCCCGAGGGCTGGGAGGGTGAGGGTTACGAATTCGGGCCGCGTTCCATCGATACCGGCTGCCAGCGCTTCAGATCGCCTTTCGCCAGCACCGAGGGGTTGACGCACGACATCGGCCACCGGCCGGTGAGCGCCAGCGACAATTCGAGGCCGACGCGGCGCCGCCGCGCCGGGTCGAACCGCGCGGTCGCCGAGGCGACATGCGCGGTCAGGATCACATTGTCCATCTTGAGGAGCGGGTTGTTGCCGCCCGGCGGCTCCTGCTCGAGCACGTCGAGCCCCGCCGCGGCGATCATCTTCTCGTCCAGCGCCTTGATCAGCGCCGTCTCGTCGGTCGTCGGCCCGCGCCCGGTGGAGATGTAGATCGCGGTCTTTTTCATCTGGGAAAAATGCTCTTCGCGGATCATCCGCTGGGCGCTCGCGGTCGCCGGCGTATGCATCGAGATGATGTCGGCGCGCGCCAGGAGTTCCGGCAGGCTCACCGGCTCGACCCCGCGCTCGGTCATCACCATTTCTTCTACGAACGGGTCATAAGCGATGATGTGCAGACCGAACGGCTTGGCCCGCTCGGCGACCGCTCGGGCGACATGGCCGAACGCGATGAGCCCCAAGGTCAGGCCCCGCAAACGCGGGATCTTCAACAGCGCCGGCCTTCCCTCGGCCCAGCGGCCTTCCCTCACCATGCGGTCCTGCTCGACCAGCCTTCCATGCGTCGCCAGCATCAGCCGCATCGCGTGGTCGGCGACTTCCTCGATAAACGTGTCGGGGCAGTTGGTGACCGGGATGCCCTTGGCGGTCGCGGCATCGACATCGACACTGTCGACTCCGACGCTGCCGAGCGAGATGATTTTGCACTTTGCAAGACCGGAGATCATTTTCGCGGTGATCGGCCGTCCCTTGGCATAGAGCGCGTCGGCGTCCCTGGCGGCGGCGACGAATTCGTCCTCTGTCCCGGCCGGAATCTCAAAGATCTCGGCGTCGATCGGGATCAGCGCCTCCAATTCAAAATCATAGCCGCCGCCGGCGACGGTGAAGCTGGCGCCGGCCGGCGTCGCGATCCTGTATTTGGCCAAGGGTTCCTCCCGCTGAAACGAAATCCGTGCTTGGATCAGAGCCGCCGCGGGCATGGCTTGTCAATCGCCGCTCTTGCGAAGATTGTCCGTCCAAGGAACTGGTCAGGACGGATTGTCATCGACGGGTCGCGGTCGTCTCCGCGGATGTGGGAACCAACCTCGGCGCGGTGGTTGCACGGGCGATTCGGCGTTTTGACGGCGGCGCAATTTCGCAGGCAAATCCGTCAATCGTTAATAATCGCGTAGATGCAGTAGGTTACGCGCGCACTCCCACAATTAGTTGAGCGGCGAGTCGTCGAAGTCGCATGATGCGTTTGCCGTCGACCCGGCAGCGAGGCGTGGGGTTGATGACCGTCTTGGGGGAGACCGTCATCCTAGGTTGCGTCTTTGGGGGAAGGCTCTTCCGCCCCCGCCTCGCGAGCCGACGGCTTTTTCCTTAGAAAGGCAGCGTGTAGGCTCGCCCGATCTTGCAAGGGGGCGAGCAATGGCGAATTTGGTGTTGACCGGCGGGCGCATCATCGACCCCGCGAACGGGCGCGACGAGATCGCCGATATCGCCTTCGCCGACGGCAAGGTCGCCGCGATTGGCCGCGACCTGCCGCGCGCCGGCGCCGAAACCATCGACGTCGCCGGCAAGCTCGTCACTCCGGGGCTTATCGACCTGCACACCCATGTCTATTGGGGCGGCACCTCATTGGGGGTCGACGCCGCCCAGGTGGCGTGCCAGAGCGGCACCACCACATTTGTCGACGCCGGCAGCTCGGGTCCCGGCAATTTTGCGGGCTTCCGCCGCCATGTCATAGAGCCGTCGCCGGTCCGTATCGTGCCGATCCTCAATATCTCGCATGCCGGCATCTTCGCGTTCTCGACGACGGTGATGGTCGGCGAGTGCGCCGATCTCAGGCTCCTCGATCCGCGCGATTGCGTGCGCGTCATCGACGCGAACCGCGATCTGATCGTCGGGGTCAAGGTCAGGGTCGGGCGCACCGCGGGCGGCAATTCGGGGATCGCCCCGCTCGACATGGCGTTGGAGGTCGCGACCGAGGTCGGGCTCCCGGTGATGGCGCATCTCGATCATCCGCCGCCGTCGCGGCTCGAGGTGCTGTCGCGGCTGCGCCGGGGCGATATCCTCACCCATTGCTTCCGGCCCTTTCCGAACGCGCCGGTCGCGCCCGACGGCAAGGTGCGCGAGGAGGTCGCGGCGGCGCGCGAGCGCGGCGTCGTCTTCGATATCGGCCATGGCGGCGGCTCGTTCGGTTTCCGCACCGCCGAGGGGATGCTGGGGGCGGGGTTCCTACCCGATGCGATCAGCAGCGACGTGCACGCGCTCTCCATCAACGGGCCGGCCTTTGATCAGATCACGACGATGTCAAAGCTGTTGTCGCTCGGCATGGAGCTGGCGGCGGTCATCCGCGCCTCGACGGCGGCGCCCGCGGCCGCGATCGGTCGGCCTGACCTTGGGCATCTCGGCATCGGCGCGGTCGGCGATGCCAGCGTCATCGATCTCGCCGAGGGCGAATTCGACTACCGCGATGTGCTCGGCGAAACGCGAAAGGGCCGCAAGCGCCTTAACGCCAGCGGCCTCGTCGTTTCGGGCAAATGGCGGGACGTCGGCGGGGCGACTTCAGCCGGCTAGCGCCGCGTTCGCAAAACCGGCGACCGCGGCCAGCATCCCGGCCCCGGAGATCACCACGAACATCACCCGCCGGAGATCCTTCGGCAGGCAATTGAGAATAATGACCGCGATCAGGATCGCCGCGCAGGCGATCATCTGATCCGTGTAAATTGGGTCCATGTCGCTGGCTCGTGCTGATGCTTAGGCGATGCGCATGCTGCGCCGCGTACCATCAATATTTGGTTACCATAAAGCTGCGCCACGGGCGGCTACTGCCCGGGAGCCGCGCCGAAGCGTGGCCCCACTTGATCAACCGCTACTTCGCCGCGCGCAGCGCGTCGGTGTCGCGGTAGATCTGCAGGCGGGTCACCCTGAGGCCCGGGACGCCGTAGCGGTCGATCGACCGCTGCCAGGCGAGGAATTCCTCGACCGACAAATTATACCGGCGGCAGGCTTCCTGGAGGCTCAGAGTACCGTTGCGGACCGCGGCAACGACAACCGCCTTGCGCCGCACGACCCAACGTTTGGTGTTGGGCGAGGGAAGCTCGACGGCGGAAGCGACTGGGGAATAGTCGGAAACGCCGAGGGGATCGAGATGGGCCATGTCTAACTGGGGGGAAGTTTCATTCATGGCTCAGAAAATAGCCGGTACAGTTTAATGAAGTACTAAACGGCATCGCCAATTACTTATGGTTAAATTCGATGAACTCTAAATCAAATCTTGGTAAAAATTTTAGATAACTGTTAACTGTTAGATCATTTTGGTTAGCGATTGATTTAATGCGAATGATTGGTAATGGTCGACATTGATTATCCCCAGCATTTTCCAAGGGGCGGTGAGCGGGGCGGCGAATAAGGCAGTGGGAAACCCAGGCGAAATCAACATACTCACATGAAATTCTGGCGGTTGATCGGCGGGGGTCGGATTCATATACTCCGCCGCCGTTGTTCACGGGGCTTCGGAAAGCGCAATGCGTCCTCACCTGCCGGCGGATTACCGTCCTTCCGACGACGAAGAGTTTATGAGCCCGACACAGGTTGAATATTTCCGACAAAAGCTGCTGCGCTGGCGAGCCGAACTTCTCGCCGATTCGTCGGAGACGCTGCGCCACCTCCAGGAAGAAAGTCTGCTGAAGCCCGATTTGACGGATCGCGCCTCGCTCGAGACCGAGCGCGCGATCGAGCTGCGGACCCGCGACCGCGAGCGCAAGCTGATCTCGAAGATCGACGCCGCACTGAGCCGGCTCGACTCCGGGACTTATGGGTATTGCGAGGAGACCGACGAGCCGATCGGCATTCGCCGGCTCGAGGCGCGGCCGATCGCGACCCTGTCGATCGAGGCCCAGGAGCGCCACGAGCGGATGGAGCGCACCCACCGCGAAGACTAAGAAGACTGAGCGGCGCCCCAAGCATTAGCCTTGGTTAACCTTCCGTTAGCGCACCCGCCCTGACAATGCGGTAGAATTGCGGGCCGATCCCATTCTGGGATCGTGCGGGACGAAAATCATGGTCGCCGACAGCGAAACTGCCCGTCGTCCGAGCTGGGGTGCCGCGCGCGGCCGGCCGCCTTGGGTCAGCATCATGGCGCAGGCCGCGGTGATCCTCGCGGCGATCGGTATCGGCATCGGCATTCTCTATTTCGCCGAGGTGATCACCGGGGTCCGGGTCGTCGCGACCGTCGTCGCGCTCGCCGCGCTTGCCGGGCTGATCGGCGTTGCCGCGGTTGCCTCGCATTGGGTGCAGGGCGGGCTGGCCGGCCGCGTCGACATCCTGAGCCAGGCGCTCGAAGCCTCGCCCGATGCGCAGCTGATCGTCGGCCGCGACGGCCGCGTCGCCTATGCCAACGCCGCGCTCAACAATCTCTTGGCGCCTGATGGCGGGGCGGTGCTCGATCGGCTCGCCGCCGCGGTCGCCGGGCCCGAGGCCGGGGTCGATTTCCAACGCCTGCGCAGTCAGGCGATGGCCGGTGCGCGCGCGATCTCGGCGGTGCCATTGAAGGATGCGCGCGGCGCGGCTTCCGGCTGGTTCAACATCGCGGTCAACCCGATCCCCGGCCGGCCCGGCTACAGTTTCTGGCACATCCAGGACATCACCGCTCAGCGCGAGATGGAGCGGGTGATCCGCGACGAGCGCAACCGGCTCGTCGACTTTCTCGACGAGGCGCCGATCGGGTTTTACTCGGTCGATGGCGAGGGGCGCTTCCTGTTCGTCAACCCGACCCTTGCCGGTTGGCTTGGCGCGACCCCGGTCGAGCTGGTCGGTGGCAATGTGCGGCTGCACGAATTCTTGGCGGCGCCGCCGAGCGCCGGCGCGGCGCCGTGCGACCCGTTCGGTGGCCGCGCCGGTGACGCGCAGCGCGGCGAGGTCGTGCTGAAGAGCCGCGACGGCCGCGTGATCCATGCCTGGATCGGGCAGAGCGTGATCGGCAATGGCGACGAGCTGCGCACCCATTCGATCGTCCGCGACCTGACCCCGGAACGCGAGTGGGAGGCGGCGCTGCGCCTGTCGCGCGAGCGCTTCCAGCGCTTCTTCGCCAACGCGCCGATCGGCATCGCGCTGATCGACCGGTTCGGCCGCTTGGAAGAGGCGAACCGCGCCTTGGGCGATTTGTTCGGCGCCAAGCAGCAGGATCTGATCGGCCAGCCGCTGATCGGCTTTGTCAACGACGACGACCGCCGCGAGCTCGCCGTCAAGCTTGCGGCCGCGGCCGACGGCTCCGCGGCGCCCGGTCCGGTCGAGGTGCGCCTCAAGACCCCGCGCGACCGGACCACGGTGCTGTTCCTCGGCCGGCTCGACGGGGTCGAGGGCAGCGATGGCGGCCTGATGCTGCATTTCATCGATGTCACCGAGCAGAAGAACCTCGAAGTCCAGTTCGCCCAGTCGCAGAAGATGCAGGCGGTCGGCCAGCTGGCCGGCGGCGTCGCGCACGATTTCAACAATCTGTTGACCGCGATGATCGGCTTCTGCGACCTGCTCTTGATGCGCTTCCGCGCCGGCGACCCGTCCTTCGCCGACATCATGCAGATCAAGCAGAACGCCAATCGCGCCGCCAATCTGGTGCGCCAGCTGCTGGCGTTTTCGCGCCAGCAGACCCTGCAGCCGCGAATCATCGACATCACCGACGTACTGGTCGAGCTGTCGCATCTGTTGCGCCGCCTCATCGGCGAGAACATCGAGTTGAAGGTCGTGCACGGCCGCGACCTCGGCCTCGCCAAGGTCGATCAGGGCCAGCTGGAGCAGGTCATCATCAACCTCGCGGTCAACGCCCGCGACGCGATGCCGGGCGGCGGCACCTTGACGATCCGCACCTCCAACGTGACCCAGTCGGGGCCGATGCGCCGCGGCGCCGAGACGATGCCGGCCGGCCTCTATGTGCTGGTCGAGGTCGGCGATACCGGCATGGGCATCCCCAAGGAGAACCTCGAACGCATCTTCGAGCCGTTCTTCTCGACCAAGGAGATCGGCTCGGGCACCGGGCTCGGCCTCTCGACCGTCTACGGCATCGTCAAGCAGACCGGCGGCTTCATCTTTGTCGACAGCGCCAAGGGCGCCGGCGCGAGCTTCCAGATCTACCTGCCGCGTCACCAGCAAAGCGAGGCCGCGCTCGCCGCCCGCGCCGAAGGCGGCCCGGAGGGTGCCGAGGCGCTGGTGGTCAAGGATCTGACCGGAATCGGCACGGTGATGCTGGTCGAGGACGAGGATCCGGTGCGCATTTTCGGCGCCCGCGCCCTGCGCAACAAGGGATACACGGTCTTGGAGGCGCGCAGCGGCGAGGCAGCGCTCGAGCTGATGGGCAACACCGCGGAAAAGATCGACCTGCTGATCACCGACGTGGTGATGCCCAAGATGGACGGCCCCGGCCTGGTGCGCGAGGTGCGCGAAACCCACCCCGAGATGAAGGTGATCTTCATCTCCGGCTACACCGAGGATTCGTTCCGCCAGCACCTCGACAGCGACAGCAACATCCACTTCCTGCCCAAGCCGTTTTCCCTCAAACAGCTCGCCACCAAGGTAAAGGAAGTGATCAGCGGCGAAGCGGCTTAGGCCCTCTTACGCTTCCCGGCGGAAGCCGGGACCCATCGCGCCGCGGCTGTTGACGTAGCGGTGCAGGTGCTTGACGCTGATACTCAGTGATCCGCTCCTGGCGGCCCACCGAGAAACTCGCCTCGCCGTCACCCAAAAGTTCCCCTTGTGTTCTCGTATATGCACTTGACTGAGCATAAGGAGAACGCTAGAAATGGAAAGCATTGCGAACGCGACGACTACCCGACCCGCTGAGGAGTCACTTTCGCGCGAATGTGTCGTGAATATCCTTGCGGAGGAGCTGCATCGGAAGATGGAGCACCTTGATGCCACAGACCTTCCGGAATGGGCGAAGATGACCGAGGATCAAAAATCGTTTTATCGAACCTGCGTCCGGCAAGTGCTTCTTCAAGAAGAACTTCTTTTGGCTTATTTGGCTGCCGGCGACGCCCAGAGACCACCCGGTATATAGGCGCGCCATACCTCGCGAAAAGTCGGACCCGCACGACAATGTATTCCCACTGTTCGGATGTGGCTGGCTCTATCGAAATTTCGTGCAAAAGAGGCCCTGGGGGCGGGGCCTCTGAGATTCCACCAACATAGTGGAGACAAAAGGCATCGTAATTACCGATTACATAGTGAGGTAGCGTCGGTATAAATTCTTCTAAACTGAATGTTGCCATAGTAAATGCGTGCGCAATCTTTGCAAGCGTTCGACACAAAGAAAATATATCCAGAGAGGATGTCCCAAATTCTATTAAATCATGTTTCTTGCGCAAAAGATCATAGTTTGGCTCAGTAAAAAAATGTATCCACGCTCCATCGAATAAAATTTCGTATGGAATTGCCGGATTGAATAATCGCGGTGCGCTGAAGCGCGCCAAAATCAATGAGATGGGATAATCCCTAATCGGGATCATTACTTTTCGCTCTCTGCCTCCGACACGACGCTCGTTACGTGGATCAAAAAGGGGAAGTTCTTTTGGCCGTTCACTTGGTCGTTTCGTGGTAAGGCCAAGATGCGTTTTTGAGCCCAGCAGAGCGCCTTTTAGAAGGCGGGTTTCCCAAGGATTAATGATTCTCTCGCAGTGCTGGCAACTCGCTTCTAAGAGGACAAGATTGCCGCTAATGCCTTCTGGGATGATGTGCTCTCGCGCCGGCGCTTGGTTGCGGCCGGGTACGTAAGTTGTCGCGCCGCAATATATGCAGTGCCCAATTGGGCCAAAATACTCGTCCGACATCGTTCTCTCGGCAATCGGATCATGCTGATGCTGCTGTGTGCTATATTCATCGGATGAGCGATTATCGAGAACCACTGACCGACGACGAAGCCGCTCGCATGGAGCGCGGCTTACGGCGTCTCTTGAATACGCCACCGCAGCCGCATGGCAAGAGCCCTACCGCGCCGCCGCAGAAACGCAAGGATCGCCCGCCCTCGAAAGGGCGGGGCCATAAGGCTAAGCCGCGCGCCTGATTCGGTGATTCGCGACGAAATTTCCTAATTTCGTCAAGTGGATCGCGGCACGCGTAATTAGTTATCCACAGCCAGCGTGGGCTACGGTCGCGAATATCTAGGGGTTATCCCCACTTCACACACAAGTTGTAGGGCGGGCAACCTTGCCGCGAGTGGTCTAGGGGCGGTAAAATTGGTGACGCCTCCAGAGCTGGACTGGAAGATAGCGGCCCCTCTCGTCAAAGTCGGTGTCGCGGGTCACACAGCACAGGATTGGTAATCCTGAGAGTGCGGGTTCGAGTCCCGCTGGGGGCGCCACCAATTCGATCCTATAGCGGACTGGTTAGGCCCGTCCGCCCATTTTCTGCGACATCCCGGATATACCCCTAATCCACTTGTGGCTGGGTTATCCAGGCGCACCACATCTTGTGTGCCACGGTTTGACTCGCGTTTCAATAATTTTTCGCAGTTAATTCACTGCGTGAAATTCACTTCGCCAAAGCGTGGTCGGCCGGAAGGACGAAATAAGCAGATCAATCCGGTGCTTCCATCGGACGCGCACGCAGCTATCGCATTGCTCGTCAAACGACGACGGTTCGGAGACAAGCCAAACGAAGTTGCGCGCTACCTCATCCTGCGCGCGCTTGAGGTTCTTGCTAGCGAGGGATTATTGCCGCCCGGCCCGATTGATCCCGACCAAGATTAGCGCACGCTATCCCTAATGCGCCGAAGTAGCGCGCGTAACATGCGCCGCGTGATCGGGCGCTTAGGCGCTGGCGCGCTGATCAGGCTGTCGATAGGTGAGGCGGCGACCGACCGCGCCCTTCATCGCTCGCTCGGTGCGCTCGGTGTCGTCAACCCCAGTCGCAATCCGGTTTGAGTATCGGAAATCGAACTCGCTCAAATAGCGCGACAGGTGCTTTTCGGAGCAATGTTGGTACACGCCGATCATCCCGCGCTTGAAGATCGAGAAATAGCCTTCAACCGTGTTCGTCGTGATCTTGCGGCCATCCTTAGTGCGTCGCCCATATTCCTTGGCCGCATGGTTGACCGTGTCGTGGCGCGCGAACTCGCGGCCCGGCTCGCGGTAGGCTGAGAACTCATCAGTGTTCAAGGTGCTCTTGCGCGAGGCGTTCGTGACCAGCACCGAACGCAGGGTGTCGCTGGTAAGGTCTTCAACCTTGACCGAGCGGGCGCGTCCGCCGCGCTCAACCAGCGTCATGTTGAGCATTTGCTCGCGCCGAGCGGTCTTTACCCAGCCGATCTCGTTCACGAACGTCCATTCCTCCCGCTTCTTCGTTCCGAAGCGGGTTTCGTCGGCCTCGACCACCTTGCCTTCGCCGCCGAGCGGGCCGGCATCGTGATCCGTGCTACCATCCATCGCCTCACGAATGCGGTGCGCCATGAACCACGCCGAGCGGTACGAGCCGAGGCCAATCGTCCGCATCAATTGATGAGCGGAGAAACCCTTTTTCGAGGATGCGTAAAACCGGAAGCCGAGCATCCACTTGTGCAAGGGAATGTGGCTGCGTTCCAGCACCGATCCGACGCGCACGGTGAACTTGTCGCGGCATTCGGCGCACCAGTACCAACCCGGCCCCATGGACTTGCCGCCGAGCACGGAAACCGTATCGATTTTGCCGCACGCCGGGCAGGTCGGGCCATACGGCCAGAAGATGCTTTCGAGGGTGATTCGCGCGGCGTTGTCGTCGTGATAGCAGGGATGGTCGATATTCTTCGGAAGGGTCGTCATGGCTTATCTCCTTGAAAACAATATAGGAGATCATCCCTGCTCAGTCAAGTGCATAGTTGCCCTTGTGTTCTCAGAACAAATCCGGTACGATCCCTTTCAGATCGTTTGCGCCGCTGCCGTGGCCGTGGGATAACGGAGAGGGACATGACACAACCCGTACTGCGCCTCTTAGATAGGGACACGATGGACAAGCAGCGGGCCTTGGATGCGGCGCTCAGCCAGATCGAACGCGCGTTTGGAAAAGGTTCGATCATGAAACTGGGTTCGCGCGAGGCGGCGATGGAGGTCGATGTCGTGTCGACCGGCTCACTGGGCCTCGACATCGCGCTCGGCATCGGCGGGCTGCCGCGCGGCCGCGTCGTCGAGATTTACGGGCCGGAAAGCTCGGGCAAGACCACCCTGGCGCTGCATGTCATCGCCGAGGCGCAGAAGGCCGGCGGCACCTGCGCCTTTGTCGATGCCGAACACGCGCTCGACCCGAGCTACGCCAAAAAGCTCGGGGTCGATATCGACAATCTGTTGATCTCGCAGCCCGATGCCGGCGAGCAGGCGCTGGAGATTGCCGACACGCTGGTGCGGTCCGGGGCGATCGACGTGCTGGTCGTCGATTCGGTCGCGGCGCTGGTGCCGCGCGCCGAGCTCGAAGGCGAGATGGGCGACAGCCATGTCGGCCTCCAGGCGCGGCTGATGAGCCAGGCGTTGCGCAAGCTTACGGGGTCGATCTCGCGCTCGCGCTGCATGGTCATCTTCATCAACCAGATCCGCCTCAAGATCGGCGTGATGTTCGGCAACCCGGAGACCACATCCGGCGGCAACGCGCTCAAATTTTACGCTTCGGTCCGGCTCGACATCCGCCGCATCGGCGCGATCAAGGAGCGCGACCAGGTGACCGGCAACCAGACCAGGGTCAAGGTCGTCAAGAACAAGATGGCGCCGCCATTCAAGGTCGTCGATTTCGACATCATGTACGGCGAGGGGGTCTCGAAGACCGGCGAGCTCATCGATCTCGGGGTCCAGGCCGGGGTCGTCGAGAAATCGGGTTCGTGGTTCTCCTACGAAGGCCAGCGCATCGGCCAAGGCCGCGAGAACGCCAAGGCCTACCTCAAGGAAAACCCTGAGATTGCCGGCGATATCGAGAGTGCGATCCGCGGCAATGCCGGCCTTGTCGCCGACGCGATGATGGCCGCGCCCGGCGATGTCGCGGCGGCCGAGGAGTAGGCCGCCGACCTGTATTTCACCTGTTAAAACAGGTGGACGCTGAACCCAAGCACCAGAACTTTTGCTGCAGATTCGCTGCGGATAACAGCAAGAGCAGCGCGGCGCGTGGCGGCCTCTTGACCGGAAATTAACCAAGCTGCGGGATGCTGGATGATCGCGTCGCGGTCCGAGTCGCGATCGTCTCCGGGGCCCGCATGCGTCGAATCCACATCCCGGTCATCATCCTGGCGATTGCGCTCGCGGCGAGCCTTTACGCCTGGGCGGTTGTCTTGGCGACACCGCTCTATCCCGGCGCGATCGGGCTCAATCTCAACGCCCTCGGCACCGACTGGATGGTGTTCTACGGCGGTGCGCGCCAAGTCTTCGCGGGCCATCTTGCCGGGATCTACGACGGCGACGCGTTCACCGCCTACCTGAATGATGCCTTCTCCGGTTGGCTGTCTGAGCCGGTGCCGTATCGGCCCTTCATCTACCCACCGTGTTATCTCTTGCTGCTGCTGCCGTTCGGCGCGCTGTCGTTTGTCGCCTCTTATATCGTGTTCCAGGGGGCGAGCGGGGCGCTGCTCGCGGCGGCGCTGTGGCGCGGCGCCGATCGGGCGAAGGCGCGCGGGCTGGTGATCGGTGCGGCGCTGCTCGGGCCGGCGGCGGCGATCAATGTCGGGGTCGGGCAGAATGGGTTTCTCGTCGCGGCGCTGCTTGTCGGCGGGTTCCGGCTGCTGTCGCTTCGCCCGGCGCTTGCCGGCGTGCTGCTCGGTATCCTGACGATCAAGCCGCAATTCTGGCTGTTGGTTCCGGTGGCGCTGGTCGCGGGACGCGAGTGGCGCACGCTGGGCTGGGCAATCGCCGCCGCGGGCGCGCTCGCCGTGGCAAGCGCTCTGGCTCTCGGGACCGAGCCGTGGCGCGCCTGGCTCGAGGCCTTGGGCCGCGACGAGGCGCCTGGCGCGAAATGGGTCGAATACGGCCGGATGTGGGGGGAGAGCGTCTATGCCTGCCTTGCCGCGTCGGGTATCGGCCAGGCGGTCGCGAATGTCGGCCAAGTCGTTGCGATGCTGGTCGCTGCTGGCTTAACCTATGCCGCCTATCGCCGCGGCGGCGAGATCGACCGCAAGCTCGCGGTGCTGCTCGCCGCGACGGTGCTCGCCGCGCCGCATGTCTCGTTGCACGACCTCGTGCTTTTGACGATCGCCGCCGGGCTGTGGATCGCCGGCCCGGTCGAACGGCCGCGCATGTTGGCGGAATGGACCCTGGCGCTGGCGCTCGCGCTTGCGCCGCTGTTCGGCCCGCCGCTGGTCTCGCCGGTCGCCCGGCTCCTGCCGCTGTTGATCGTCGGCTTTATCCTGCTGGTCATCGCTCAAGCGGGCGAAACCTCCGGCCTCGCCGAGTTCGGCTTGTCGCGCCGGCCCGCCGTAGTGCGGGGTCGGGAATGAAGGCGGTGTCAGCCTCGCAGGCCCCGGCGGGCGTGCGCTCCGGCATTGCCTGGGGCCGGCTGGTCCCATCGTGGCCCTGGATTGTCGCTCTTGCCGCGCTGTTGCGGGTGCTTGCCTCGCCGGCCGCCCTGCTCCATGACCCCGACACCTATCTCCACATCGCCGCTGGGCGGTGGATGCTCGCCCATGCGGCGCTGCCGACCGCCGACCCGTTCTCGCACAGCCTCCCCGGCGCGCGCTGGGTTCCGGCCGAATGGCTCGGCGAGGTGGCACTGGCCGCGGGGTACGGGATCGCGGGATGGGGAGGGGTCTTCATCCTCACCGCGGCGAGCTTCGCCGCGGCGGCGGCGCTGCTTGCCTGGTTCCTGCTGCGCCGCCTGCCGCCGTTGCCCGCGGTGATCGCAACCTTGGCCGGCGCGACGCTGGTGCTGCCGCATCTCCTCGTCCGGCCCCATGTCCTGGCCTTGCCGGTTCTCGTCGCCTGGTGCGGCGCCCTGCTTGCGGCGCGCGACGACGCACGTGGCCCGCCATGGGCCCTGCTCCCGGTCATGGCGCTGTGGGCCAATCTGCACGGCAGCTTCATGTTCGGCTTGGCCCTTGCCGGATTTCTCGGCGCGGAAGCGGCGCTGCGGCCCGCTCCCGGCGGATCGCGCCTTACCGAGGCGAGGCGCTGGGGCGCTTTCGTCGGGGCCGCCGCCGCCGCCGCGTTGCTGACCCCCAACGGCCTAGCCGGGTTGATTCAGCCGCTCCGCCTCCTTTTCATGCCGGCCTTGCAAGGCGGCTTTGTCGAGTGGGCGCCAGCCGATTTGGCAAAATTCCCGGCGCTCGAAGCCTGGTTGCTCGGCGCCATCGCGCTCGGCTTTGCGCTCCGCACCCGATTGCCGTGGACCCGCCTGCTGCTGCTGCTCGGATTGTTCCACATGGCGCTGGCGCATGTCCGCCACGCCGATCTCGTGGGACTGGTCGGTCCGCTCGTAGTCGCCGGCGCGTTGGGACCGGCGTTCGTCGCGCTGATGCGACCGGCCGCCGCCTCGCCGCTGTCCCGCGGAGCCGCCGCGCTTGCCCGGCCGGCGCGACTGCCCGCCTGTGCTTTGGTCCTCGGGCTGGCGATCGCCGCGAGCCTCCCGGTGCTGCGGCATCCGCCGGTTCGCGCCGGCGATGCGGTGACGCCGCAAGCCGCGCTCGCCGCCGCCGTGCACCTCGGCCTCACCGGCCCGGTGTTCAACAGCGAAGCCTATGGCGGCTATCTGATCTTTTCCGGCATCCCGGTCTTCATCGACGGGCGGATAGAGATGTATGGCAACGATTTTCTCGCGGCCTATATCGCCGCCGAGCAGGGCGACGCCGCGGTTCTCGCCGGATTGCTCGAACGCTATCGCATTGCCTGGACCTTGCTGCGGGCGGGGTCGCCCGCCGCGGCCGTGCTCGACCGGCTGCCGGGCTGGCGTCGCGCCTACAGCGATGACCAGGCGGTGATCGATGTGCGGGCCGAATAGGAGAATCGCCGCGCCGCCTCTTGCATGAAACGCGGGAACACCCGTAATTGGTTTCATGCAAACCGCCAACGACATCCGCGCCGCTTTCCTCGACTATTTCGCGGCCGCGGGGCACGAGATCGTGCCGTCGAGCCCGCTCGTGCCGCGCAACGATCCGACCTTGCTGTTCACCAATGCCGGCATGGTGCAGTTCAAGAATGTCTTCACCGGGGTCGAGAAGCGGCCATACCGGCGCGCCGTCACCTCGCAGAAATGCGTACGCGCCGGCGGCAAGCACAACGACCTTGAAAATGTCGGCTACACCGCGCGGCATCACACCTTCTTCGAGATGCTCGGCAATTTCTCGTTCGGCGACTATTTCAAGGATGTCGCGATCGAGCTGGCCTGGAACCTGATCGTCAAGGAATTCGGCCTGGCGAAAGAGCGTCTCCTCGTCACCGTCTACAGCGAGGATGACGACGCGGCGCGGCTCTGGGCCAAGATCGCCGGGCTGCCAGACAAAAAGATCATCCGCATCGCGACATCGGATAATTTCTGGGCGATGGGCGATACCGGGCCGTGCGGACCGTGCTCGGAGATTTTCTACGATCACGGTGAGGGCATCCCGGGCGGCCCGCCGGGCAGTCCCGATGAGGATGGCGACCGTTTTATCGAGATCTGGAACCTCGTCTTCATGCAGTACGAACAGCAGGCGGGCGGCGAGCGGGTCGCGCTGCCCCGCCCGTCGATCGATACCGGCATGGGGTTGGAGCGGATCGCGGCGGTCCTGCAGGGCAAGCACGACAATTACGACATCGATCTGTTTCGCGCGCTGATCGCAGCGTCGGCCGAAGCCTCGGGCGTCGCGGCCGACGGGCCGCACGCGGTATCGCACCGGGTCATCGCCGACCATCTGCGCGCCTCGGCGTTTCTGATCGCCGACGGGGTGTTGCCGAGCAAGGAGGGGCGCGGCTATGTGCTGCGCCGTATCATGCGTCGGGCGATGCGCCACGCCCATATCATCGGCGCCAGGGAGCCGCTGATGTGGCGGCTGGTGCCGGCGCTGACGACGCAGATGGGCGCCGCATTCCCAGAGCTGCTGCGCGCCCAGCCGCTGATCACCGAGACGCTGCGCTTCGAGGAAACCAACTTCAAGCAGACCCTGGAGCGCGGCCTGCGCCTGCTCGAGGAGGAAGAGGCGCATCTCAAGCGCGGCCAGGAGTTTCCCGGCGAGACGGCGTTCCGGCTTTACGACACCTACGGCTTCCCGCTCGACCTGACCGAGGACGTGTTGCGCGGCCGCGGCCGCAAGGTCGCGCTCGCCGGGTTCGAGGCGGCAATGCAGCGCCAGCGCGAGGAGGCGCGCAAGAGCTGGGTCGGCTCGGGCGAGGCGGCGACCGGAGCCTCGTGGTTCGCCCTGCGCGACGAAATCGGCGCGACCGAATTTCTCGGTTACGAGACCGAAAGCGCCGAAGGCGTCATCCTCGCGATGCTGCGCGCCGGCGAGCGGGTCGAGGCGGCCAGCGCCGGCGACGAGATCGCGATCGTCGTCAACCAGACACCGTTTTACGGCGAGTCGGGCGGCCAGGTCGGCGATACCGGGGTCATGTTCTCCGCCACCGGCGGCGAGTTCACGGTGAGCGACACGACAAAGGAAGCCGGCGATCTGATCGTCCATCACGGCACCGTCGCGCACGGCACGCTGAAGATCGGCGACGCGGTCGAGCTGCGGGTCGATGCCGAGCGCCGGCGCCGGCTGCGCGCCAACCATTCGGTGACGCATCTGTTGCATCAGGCGCTGCGCCACCGGCTCGGCGAGCACGTCACGCAAAAGGGCTCGCTGGTGGCGCCCGACCGGCTGCGTTTCGACTTCAGTCACCCGCGCCCGGTGAGCGCCGCCGACCTCATCGCGATCGATGCCGAAGTCAACAGCCGCATCCGCGCCAACAGCGAGGTCCGCACCCGGCTCTTGAGCCCCGAAAAGGCGGTTGAGCAGGGTGCGCTGGCGCTGTTCGGCGAGAAGTACGGCGAGGAGGTGCGGGTCGTCGCGATGGGCGCGGCGGAGGGTGAGGAACACCCCTATTCGGTCGAGCTGTGTGGCGGCACGCATGTCCGGCGCACCGGCGATATCGGCCTCTACAAGACGATCGGCGAGAGTTCGGTCGCTTCCGGCGTGCGCCGCATCGAGGCGCTGACCGGCGCTGCCGCTGAAGCCTACCTGGCCGGCGAGGAAGAGCTGCTGCGCGAGGCCGCGGTAGCGCTCAGGACCAGCCCTGCCGAATTGCCGTCACGCGTCGCGCGCCTTGTTGAGGAGCAGCGCCGGCTCGAGCGCGAGCTGACCGAGGCGCGCCGGGCCTTGGCCGTGGGAGTTCAGCCCACGGGCTCGTCCCATGGGGCCGGGCGAGCCGCGGCGCCGGCGGCGGCGAAGATCGGCGACGTGGCGTTTGACGGCCGGGTCGTCGATGACGTGCCGGGCCGCGAGCTGCGTTCGCTCGCCGATGATCTGAAGCGGAGGATTGGCTCGGGGGTCGTCGCGGTCGTCGCTCGCGACGATGGCAAGGCGGCGATTGTCGTTGGCGTCACCGACGATCTGACCCGGCGCTTCGACGCCGTCGGCCTGGTTCGCGCCGGCGCCGAGATCCTGGGTGGCAAGGGTGGAGGCGGGCGGGCCGATATGGCGCAGGCTGGCGGTCCCCACGCCGCGCGCGCCGAGGAGGCGCTCGACGCGGTACGGCGCGCTCTCGCGGCTCAAGCAGGAAAATAACCCGCCGATTCGGCCTGACGGCTATTCGAACCTCGCGGCCTTGGCGCTGAAAACCCCGACAAGTATTTGTGCGCATGGTGATTTTTTCACGCCATCGACGCACTGCGCAGGCCGACCCATAGTCGCGGCGGGGTGACACGGGGGGTGATGCCGATGCATTCGGCGCAGGCGGGGGCAGGCGCAGCATGAGGCGGCTCGGCAGCGCGGCGCTGTTGTGTTTGGCGCTGATCGGGCTTGCCGGCTGCGAAAGCATGTCGTCGCTGCATCTCGATCCTCTGACGACTAACGGGCGCGACGGCAGCGCGCCGCCGGTGACCTTCGACTCTATCATGCGCATCGCGGCCGCCTCGCGCAGCGCCGGTGACTACGCCAACGCGATCAACCTCTACCGTCATGCGGCGACGCTGGAGACGCAGAACCCGGCACCGCTGGTCGCGCTCGGCGATACGCTCCTCGAAATGGGAAAGATCGACGAGGCGATCGTCAATTACAACGCCGCCTTGAAGATCAGCAAACGCGACCCTCAGGCCTTGCGCGGTCTGGCTCGCGCCTATTTGAAAACCGGCCGGCCGGACCTCGCCGGCAGTCCGCTCGCGATTGCCTATCAGGACACGCCTAACGATCCCAAGCTGCTGCTGTTGATCGGCGTCGCCGATGATTTCATCGGTCAGCACGGCGCCGCGCAGAGCCGTTATCGCCAGGGATTGCAGTTGGCGCCGGCCGATCGCTCGCTGTCGCTTGATCTCGCCTTGTCTTTGGCGCTCAGCGAGAAATTCGACGCGGCGATCGGGATGCTGCGGCCCATCGCCTATGGGCCCGGCGCGACGGCGCAGGAGCGTCAGACGCTGGCGCTGATCTATGGGCTCAAGGGCGACCAGAAAGCCGCCCGCGATTTGTCGAAAATGGATCTCGACCCGGCGTCGGTCGATCACAATCTGGCGTTTTACGAGAGCCTTAGGCGGCTGCCGCCTGATGCGCGCAGCCGCGCGATCCTGTCCGCCAGCGCAGCGCCACGCACGGTGCCGCAATCGTAACTCCGGCGCAACGGGCGGGGCAGCGTAGGCGCTAGCGCCGCGAGAATGTGTCGACGATGTTGATGCCGGCGGGGCCGAGCAGCACGATAAACAGCGTCGGCAAGATGAACAGGATCATCGGAACGGTCATTAGCGCCGGCAGACGGGCCGCCTTTTCCTCGGCGCGGAACATGCGGGCGTCGCGGAACTCGGCAGCCAGCACGCGCAGCGAATGCGCCAGCGGCGTTCCGAATTTGGCGGTTTGCGTCAGCGTGTTGACGACCCCACGGATCGAGCTCATGTCGGTTCGGTTGGCGAGGTTCTCAAAGGCCTGACGGCGGTCGGGAAGAAAGGTCAGCTCGGCGGCGGTGATGCCGAACTCCTCGGCAAGTTCCGGCCAGGTATTTTCAAGCTCGCGCGCCACCCGCATCAGCGTCGAATCGAGGCTCAATCCGGCCTCGGCGCAAATCACCATAAGGTCGAGCCCGTCGGGCAGTGCCAGCTGAATACGCTTGGCCCGTTTTTTGGTCAGGTTCTTGATGTAGATGCCCGGCGCGAAATACCCCAGCACGCCGGCCGTCGCGGAGGCGGCGAGGGTGAGATTCGGCGGCACGGGCAAGAGCTTCAGCGTATAGCTGTCGATCAGCGCTGCGGCGGAAAAAACGATGGGCAGGGCAAGACGCGCGAACAGATAACGGATCATCGCGTCGCCCGAGCGAAGCCCGGCGCGGGCCAGCATCATCCGCGCGCCGGTGGCGTGCTTCGAGCGCAGCAGGTCGAGACGCACCACTAGGTCTCGCATCACGCTTGCCGGAGTGAGGCGCTGTCGCTGTCGCTTCGACGTGAGCGCCGCCTGCCGCATCGCCTCTTTCTTGTCGGCGATCTGGGCAAGGCGCCGCTCGAGCGACGAGTTGCCCCGCAAAACGTGCCAGATGGCCAAGAACGTCGCAACGGCCGCCAGGCCGGCGGTTGTGGCGATCACATCATCCAGACCGAGGCCAGCGGGTAGCCACTGCTCGATCTCGAAGTTGGCAATCGGCATCGCGCTCATATTTCGAACTTCGCCATCTTGACCATGATGCCGACACCGGTCACGAGCATTCCGGTCGCGATCGCGCACAGGATCAGACCGCGCACGTCGCTGAACAGCGTCATGATGTAGTGGGGGGACAGCACCAAGAGGAGCAGCGTTACGACGATCGGCAGCGAGCCAAGGATCATCGTGCTGGCTCGCGCCTCGCTTGCCATAGCACGCGCCTTCTGCCGCATCGAGCGCCGCCGGCGCAGCAGGTCGGCAAGGTTGTTTAGGGTCTCGGCGAGATTGCCCCCGGTTTCGCGCTGCACGCTGAGAGCAATGATGAAAAACCGCAACTCGGGCGTGTCGATCCGCTTTGCGATGTCCCACAGGAGGCTGTCGAGGTCGCGCCCCATCCGCATGCCGCCTTCGACCGAGCGGAATTCGGCGCCGACCGGGTCGCCGATCTCGTTCGCCGCGCCAATCACTGCCTCGCTGATCGGTAAACCGGAACGCAGCGCGCGCACGATCAAATCGATCGCGTCGGGAAATAGGTTGAGAAAGGCGGCGATCCGCCGTTTTCCCATGCGGCCGATCAGGAAGTGCGGCAAGCCCACGCCGATCACGATGCCGATCAACAGGTCCGGCAAAATCGCCAGCCTGAGGACGATTGCCACCAGTGCGATCGACACGACGGTCAGGCCGGCCGTAGCCATCGCATAGTGCCCGACCGTGATGGCGCGTCCGGTTCGCGCCAAGCGGGCATCGAGCAGATCGCGACGGGGCAGCCAGCTCTTGATGAAACGGTCTATCATCGGCGTCGCGCTCTCGCGCCGCGATAGCGCGCGCACCCCGGGTGCTCCTCCGGTCGCCGTGGTGGCGCGTCGTTGACTGCTGACCGAAGCCAGGCGCCTGCGATAGCGCCGTCCGCTGCTGCTGGTCGCGAACCCGGCCGCCAGGGCGAAGCCGAGCGCGGTCGTCGCCCCAAGGCTGAGCGCCATTAGAGTTGCCGGGTCCATCATTCCGCCCATCGGCTAGATCGCCTCAAGCAGTGCGCGGTCGAGCCCATAATACTCGGCTCGCGGTAGGAAGGCCGGCCTGATGCCGGAAGGCTGGAAGGTGCCGCGCAGCTTGCCCTCACCGGTCTCGCCCTGGAACTGATAGCTGAACAGTTCTTGGGTCGTGATGATGTCGCCTTCCATCCCGACCACTTCGACGATGTGGGTGACGCGGCGCGTGCCGTCCCTCATGCGGTTCACCTGAGCGATCAGATGGATAGCCGAGGCGATCTGGGTCCGCATCGCCTTCGAGGGTAGGGTGATACCGCCCATGCCGATCATGTTCTCCAGGCGGGTCAATGCCTCACGCGGGTTGTTGGCGTGGATCGTCGACATTGAACCGTCATGGCCCGTGTTCATCGCCTGCAGCATGTCGAGCGCTTCCTCGCCGCGGCACTCACCGATGATGATGCGGTCGGGGCGCATACGCAGGGCGTTTTTCAGGAGATCGCGCATTGTGATCTCGCCGCTGCCTTCGAGATTGGGCGGGCGCGTTTCGAGCCGCACGACATGCGGTTGCTGAAGCTGTAATTCGGCCGCGTCTTCGATTGTCACCGTGCGCTCGGCCGGATCGATCATGCGCGACATCGCGTTCAACAGCGTCGTCTTGCCCGAGCCGGTGCCGCCCGAGATCAGGATGTTGAGGCGGCAGCGCGCGGCGATCTTCAGCACCGTCGCCATCGGCGTGGAAATACTGCCGGTCTGCGCCATGATGTCGAGGGTGATCGTTTTTTTGGCGAATTTGCGGATCGAGATCGACGGCCCGTCGAGCGCCAATGGCGGGATAATGATGTTGACGCGACTGCCGTCTTCGAGGCGCGCGTCGACCAGCGGCTTCGCCTCGTCGATGCGGCGGCCAATCCGCGACACGATCTTCGTCGCGACATTCATCACGTGCTGGTCGTCGCGAAAATGAACGTCGGCCACCTCAAGCTTGCCGCGCCGCTCGACGTAGACCTGATGCGGCCCATTGACCATGATGTCGGTGATGGTCTCGTCCGCCATCAGCGGCTCGAGCGGCCCGAGCCCCAGCATGTCGGCGATCAGCGACTCGACGAGTTCGCGTTGCTCGGCGAAATTGAGCTGGATTTTGGTTTCGGCCAGCAGCTCCTTGACCCAACCGGTCAGCTGAGCCTCGAAGGCTGGGCGCGGCATCTCCGCCGCCGCCGCGACATCCATGTGCTCGAGGACCAACGGTTGGATTTGCGCCTTGGCGGATTCGACGAGCGCGCGATGTGGGGTACGCCGGTTCCCGAGCGCCTCCGGATCGGGGGTGCTGGGGGCGAGCAGCTCCTGCAGGATACCGGTAACCAGGTCGCGCCGGGCGAGCGGATCGGCGTTAATCGAATGGCGGACGAAATATGCCTGAACTGCGGCATCGACCAGTTTTGCCAGCTCGCCGCGGCTCAACAGGCTGCGGCGCTCTGGGCGAATTTCGGCGCCCAGCCTGGCTATCAGCTGTTCGCGGGCGGAGGCCAGCTTTCCCTCGAGCAAGCTGCTGTTGTCACCCGCGGCGGAGACGGGCGCGGGCGTCGCGCCCGGCCGTTCGAAAATGGTAGCCCGCAGGCGTTCCGAAGCCGCTTTGCCGCCAGCCTCGGCCACCGTCGACGGTATGACATTGGGCGGAGGTTCGTCGGCTTTCTCTAACCCGGGTTCGACCTGGGTCGCGCCCGGCCGTGGGATCAGCGTCACAAACGGCCGTTCGACGGGGAGTTGCGCGGCTGGTGTCGTTAGGGCCTCGGATGGCGCCACTTCCGCTGGAGCGGCTTCGCCGATTTCGGGCACTTGGCCGCCCCGGCGCCGCGTCAGATTGGCGATTCGATCGCCGAGCTCCGGTTCGGTAGTGGTCTTGCGGAACAGTCCTACCATGGCAGATTGATCGCAAAGCGGCGCTTCTTGGTCGCATGGGCGCCGGCGAGGGTGGTGACGAGTTGACCGATTTCACGTGCGTAGACGCTGCGCGGCGCCGCCATCGTCACGGGCTGGCCAGCGTTCGCCGCCGCGCCCGCGGCCTTGGTGTCATAGGAGAGGGTGCCGTCAAACGATTTGCCGACGGCCTTTTCGTATTCGCTCTTGCCGACCGTCGCACGATCGCCGTGCGCGCCGCCCTCGACGAGGTAAAGTCGCGATTGCGGCGCATGTTCGCGCAGCAGTGTCTGCACGCGGATCGTGTCGCGCAGACCGGCGAGACTGCGCTCGCAGATCACCACAGTACGGCTCGCTGCGCCCAGCACGACGCGCTGGAGCGGCGTCACAAAGCGCGGCAGGTCGATCACGACCCAGGCGAATTTGCGCCGCAGCTCGTAGAGCAGCACATCGATCGCGCCGGTGTCGACGACCAATGGTTCGGCCATCGCCGCCTCGGCGGCTAGGATGCGTAAATTGTCGGTCACCTTGATCATCGCGCGTTCGATGAACAGGCTGTCGATCCGTGATGGCTGTTCGAGCGCCTCGCACAGCCCGTTGCCGGGATCGGTATCGAGCTTCAGGGCGACGGTGCCGAAATGCAGGTCGAGATCGACCAGCGCCGTCCGTTCCTTGCGCTCGCTGGACAGGGTCCAGGCGCATGACACGGCAGCCGTAGTGCTCCCGACGCCGCCACGGCTGCCAAGAAAAACGATGACCTGTCCGAGTCCGCCGCTACCGCCGGCGCCGGTGTTCTTCTCAAACAGGGCCACCAATTGCTCGCGGGCGGGGGGCTTGACCAAATAGTCGGTCGCGCCGGCCGCGATCATGTCGCGGTAAAGCCCGACATCGTTGACCGCGCCAAGCACCAACAGCTTCAGGTCGGCCCCGCCCACCGCGCGCGCCGCGCTGAGCTCCGAGATGGGCGCCGGCGACTCGCTCAGATCGATGACGAGAACGCGCGGGTTCACCCCTTCGTGGATCCGGCGCAGCGCCGCGTCGAGGGTGGCCTCGAAGCTGAGCTCGTCGTCGAGTTGCAGCTCGCGGATGACACCCTGGATGCGATCGAGCGTGGCCTGATCGTGCACGATCGCCACCACACCAGTCCGTTCGGACTTGCGCGTGGCAGCGACCGACTTTTCGGCGACTGCGGCCATTATTGACTCCCAGTTGTCGGTGCGGCGGGTGCCGTGGAGCTCGCGGCGGCCGAGAAGGGGTTTGCACCGGTCGCGCCCGGCAACGGCTTAATCGTGTCGGTCAGATAACGCCGCACCGCCGCCGCTGCGGGTTGACCCGCGGTCGCGCCGCCTGGGCGGCCGCTTGCCAGATCGGATGGGTTCGCCACCATTAACCCAAGATCGGTCTCGGTCGAGCAACCGAAATTGCTGCTCGGAGCATTGCTAAAATCGACCGATGACGGCTTGCTCCAATTGGGGCATTGCGGCAGCGTCACGAGGGTTCGGTTCACCTCGACGATCGCGTGGTTAGGTGGGATTTCGGCGAGCTGATCGGCGGCCACGACAATGCCGTAATGCAGCAATAGGGCAGCAACCGAGGCGATCCGCTGCTCGGCAAGGGCTGGCTCGCCGGTGGCGGCCACCGTCACACGGTCGGCCGGGCCGATCGCGCCAGTCGCCGCCAGGTGGTTCAGCTGAGCGATGTCCGCCGAGGTGAACTTGGCCGAGCCGGGCGCGAAGCGCACATCGACATGCGTCGTCGAGGTGTCGAGCGCCAGGTTCTTCGGCGCCTCGCTTTCGGTGTAGCTAGTCACTTGGCCGTCGCAGGCGCCGAGCAGCAGCGCCGTTGCCAGAGTAAGTGCGAGAGGAGTGCGTAAAGGCGTCATCTCTGCCTCCCGTCAGTCAAGCTTGAAGCCAGCCGGGCCGATCAAACCCACGCCCCCAGCTGGGGCCGGGCCGCGCGCCGGAGCCGGCAGGGTTTGGCGATAGGTGTCGCTATTGGCGAGGCGCTGGGCATCGTGCGGCAGGATGAAGCCGTCGGTCGGCGTTGAGAGGGCGGTCGCCGTCGGCTTGACCAGATACGGGGTGACGATGATGACGAGCTCAGTCTCGTTATGTTGGAACAGGTTGGAGCGGAACAGCTGACCGAGGATCGGAACATCGCCGAGCCACGGGATTTTCGAGATGTCCTGCTCCGTCGTGTTCTCCAGCAAACCGGCCAGTGCAAAGCTTTCGCCGCTGGCGAGGTCGACCGTGGTTTCGGCGCGCCGCACGGTCAGCGCCGGGATCGTCACCGTGGCGGTCGCCGTGATCGGCACCGAAACCGCGCCGGTGCTGGTCAATTGGCTGACCTCGGGCCGGACTTTGAGGCTCAAATGGTCGGCATCGATGATCGTCGGCGTGAAATCGAGCGCGACGCCGAATTGCTTGAAGTCGATGGTGATCGTCGGTGCGCCCGTGGTGCCCGTCGAGGCTGCAACCGGCACAGGGAATTCGCCGCCAGCGAGGAAGCTCGCGGTCTGACCGGAGGTCGCGGTCAGGTTCGGCTCCGCCAGCGTGGTGATCAGGCCTTCTGCCGACAGCGCGTCGAGCGTCGCCTCGATCCGCGCGCCCGTCCCGGGGAGCGGAACGCCGTACTGGATCAGGTTCTGGTTCGTGATGGTCTGATTGGTGACCGGGTTGGCTGTCTGCAGGAAGTTGGTGATCTGCCCGCAAGGTACCCCCGGCGTTGTGCCGCAGCCGCCAGGTACCGCGCCCCAATTGAAGCCTAGCGCCTTCAGCGCGGTGCGATTGACCTCGGCGATCTTGACTCGCAGGTTGACTTGGTTCGGCGTGTCGACGGACATCTGGTTGACCACCTGCGAATCCTTGATGCCGCCGGCGACCGCCGCGGCCAGCGCCCGCGCCTTTTCGGCGCGGCCGGCGGTCGAAACATCGCCGCTCAGGACAAGCGACTTGTCGACCGAACTGACCCCGATGTTTTCGCCGGGCATCAAGGCGTGCAGCGAATCGCGCACCCGCGAGATGTCGTGGCCGACCCGCACCGGCGAATGCAGCAGCACGTTGTCGTCGGAATCGACCGCATACACGACGGTTTCGCCGGGCGACTTGGCGCTCACATAGATCAGCGACGGCGTTTTGACCTGGACATCGGCGATATCGGGATTGGCGATGAAGACGGTCGCCGCCGGCTTGGTCAGCCGGATCAGCGTGCCCTTGCCGGCTTCGAGCGTGATCAGCGTGCCGCTGGCCGGAACCTGGCTGATCGCGGCAGGTATAGAGCTCGAAGTCTGGGTCGTTGGCGGCGGCGGCGATGGATCAGCGCCGTCCGCCGCCGAGACATAAAATAACCCCAGCGCTGCAACCAGCGTCGTCAGAAATCGAGACATCACTACCCCCCAGTTTTAGGTTGTGTCACGGTCGTGTTCGACGCGCTCGAGGCCGATCCGCCACGCAGGATGGTGACGACGTCCGTGTCTGTGGTCCCCTTTGGCTTGAGGGGATTGCGCAGCAACGGACTGATGTCGCTATCTACGGTGTAGGTTTCGGACAGGGGGGTACTCGGCGAATCAGAGGGAAGATCGGCGATTTCCTGCTTCATCTCGCCCGGCCCAGGAACGAGGCTGCGCAGGCTCAATGACAATTTGCCCATCTCGCTGGCCAAAGCGATGATTTCGCTTTCCTTCGGGGTCACTTCGAGCGTGGCATTCTTAACGTTGGGATTGGCCTCGCCGGCCTTGACGTCGAGCTTCTGATCGATGGCGATCACGCGGACGTCGCGCAGCACGGTCTCCGAGACCTTATGATCGAGCAGCGGGCCGTTCTGGACCTGGCCGGGACGCGGCTGCTCCTGGATCGAGTAGGTGATGATCAGATCAACCTGATCGCCTGGAAAGACGAAGCCGGAAATGCCGGAGGTCGTCGATACCGGGACCGAAACGGCTCGCTTTCCCGCACGCAGCACAGCGGCGAGAAAGCCGCGATTGCCCGGCGCGATGATCTTCGCGTCGGTGATCGGATCGCCCGCGGAGATCGGCTGCCGGGCCACCCACCCGGTAAACGCATCCGGTGTCTTGGTACCGATCACAACGTAATTCTTGTCAATACCCGCCTCGGGCCAAGGCTCCCAAGCCAGGTCGTCGGGTTTCAGCAATTGCCCGCGCTGGATCGTTGAGCGCGCGATTAGCACCGACCGGGCGGGTGTCGGCACTGCGAGCGGCGAAGCTTCGGCCGGAGCCGAGCGTTGCGAGGCAAGCCAGACGCGGGCCATCATCGTGGTGCCGCCCGCAAGGATCAGGGCGACGACAAGCAGCATCAGGGTGCGGGCGCGCATGGCTCACTCACTGGAAATGCGGGAGACAAATGACGATCAGGGCGGCGGCGGCGATCGCGATGCCGTACGGAACGGGCGTCGTCAGCCGCTGATCCGGTAGATCGCTCGCCGGTCCGAGCTTGGCGCGCGCCAGCGTGGCGAGGTGCGCGCCGGGAGGCACCAGCAGGAACAGCGCCAGCGCGCCTCCGAGTACCCCGGTCAGCACGAGCAGCGAGGGGGTCTGAGAGGGACCGGCCCACAAGGTCGCCGCAGTCAAGAGCTTGACGTCACCGCCGCCGAGAAACCCGCGGGTAAAACAGAACGCGCCCACTATAAAGATGGATAGCGCACAACCAATCGCGCCCAGTGCCCCGAGTAGGCTCGGCGTCGACAGCATGTAAATCGGCCACAGCAGGCAGAGACCGAGGGGCACCAGGTTCGGGATCACCAGCCGGCGTAGATCCTCGAACGCGGCGGCGACCATCAGGCCCGCAAACCCAATCAGTGCGACGTATTGCAGTTGAAGCGCCATTGCGGTTCCAGCGATTGGTCGCCGGCATCGTCGCTAACAATGGTTAACGAAGACATAATTCCGATTCGGGTGGCGCGCTCCCGGCGCTCTCGGCCGCGAGGCGATCCCGTAACCTATTCTTAAACGCTGTTGGATAGCGTCGCCGACCGCACCGGCACGGTCGGTGCGCCGCGCAGGCGGGCATATTGCGGCGCTGGAGGGCGGTCGGTGAGGCTATTCAGCCTGGTAAAGCGGTGGCCCGAAGCGATCGGCGAGTGCGGCGCGGCCTCGATCGAGTTCGCCATCGTCGGCACCAGTTTCATGCTGATGCTGCTGGCGGCGTTCGAATTCGGCTACATGCTTTTCGTGCAGTCGGTGCTGGATAATGCCGCGCGAGACGCCGCCCGCTTGGTCCGCACCGGACAGGCGCAGCAGTCCGCAAACGCGGAAACGACGTTTCAAACGCTGCTTTGCAACGATGTCGGCACGTTGATCGGCTGCGGCAACATCATCTATCAGGCCCTGGTCTTCAACGACTGGAATTCGGCGCAGACCTCGGTCAACAACGGCGTGACCCGCAACCCCCAAACCGGCGCCATGGAAAGCGCGGGCTTCAGCCCCGGCACCCCCAGCCAGATCCTGGTGGTCACGGTCACCTACCAGTATCCGTTCTTTACCCCGTGGATCGGCGGCCTTGTCGGCGGCGGCACCAATTCGGCGTTCCTGCAGTCGACGGTGGTCTTCCAGAACGAGCCGTATAATTGATGACGATCGATCATCACCATGCCGGCAGGTCCGCCGGCCGATCCGCGCCGAATATTTGCAGCGGCCTTTCCCGCCGGCTCGCCAAGATCCTGCGCGATTGCCGCGCGACGGTGGCAATCGAATTCGCCTTCGCTTTGCCGATCCTGTGCCTGATGGTGTTTGCGCTGTACGAGGTGACCCAGGGCGTCATCACCTACATGAAGGTGGTCGATGTCGCCAACACGGTCGGCGATCTGATCGGCCAGATCCCGGGCGGTACCGGCAACGGTGTCGGCAACATCGACTTCAACAATTACTATACCGCCGGGCAAATGGTCATGTATCCGAGCAGCGGCAGCAATCTCGCCCTCGCGATCACCAGCGTCTACTACAACAGCAGCGGCGCGAGCCCCACGGTCGCCTGGTCGATCGAGCGTGGCGGCGCCGCGGCGATCACCAACCCGACGGGTTTCGTCGGCGGGCTGGGCACGGCGAACAGCAGCACGATTATCATCCAGGCGACTTACACCTACACGTCGCTGCTCAATTACTTCATCACGAGCCCGATCGTCATCACCTCCGAGGTGGTGGCTCAGCCGCGGAATTTTTTGCCCCAAACCGGATACGATCAGGGCATCCCCTGCCCACCGCCGAGCGGGTTGGAAACGTGTGACTGATCCCTGCCGAGCCTCAGCGAACTCGCAAAAGCGTCGATGCCTGACAACCCGTATCGGGCAAGCGCCAAGTGTTAAGCGTTTTTAAAGAGCCGCGCCGTTGAATACTTCGCTCGTGAAGGCAGACCGTCCGGTGTCCGGTGATGAAGCTCCTCAAACCTCGTTCGCCCCGCGCACCCTCTCGAGCGGGCGGTTTTCGCCGGCATCTCGTCCGGTTTGTACGCGATACCCGGGGCAGCGCCCTGGTCCTGATGGCGATCGGAATGCTGGCGCTGGCCACGGCGACCGGCGTCGGCGTCGACTTCGCGCGCGGCTTGAACTTCAAATCGGACTTGCAGGGCGCGGTGGATGCGGCCGCGATCGCCGGCGCGAGCCTATACGAGAACAACGGTTATGCGACCCAGGCGACAGCGGCGGCCAACGACTATCTCACTAAGGCAGTCGCGGGGCTACCGACAAACAACGGCGTGAGCTCCACTGTCGTGCTGAGTTCGTCGACGCCATGGACCGTGACGGTCAATGCCAGCGCGTCGATCGATTCGAGCTTCAACGGCGTGCTCCAGAGCACCATCCCGGTCTCGGTGACCGCGACCGCGAATGGACCGAGCAATCCGAATATCAATTTTTATCTCCTGCTCGACTCGTCGCCGTCGATGGGGATCGCGGCGACGCAGGCCGGGATCAACACGATGGTCGCCAACACTCAACAGGAATGCGATTCGGCGCCATACGGCGGGTCTAACTGCGGCTGCGCCTTTGCTTGCCACGAAACGCACCCGGCAAACGAGAGCTATTACATTCCGGTGGGGACTGGTTCGCCACCCTGCACCGGTCCCACGCAGATAGTAGGCGGTACTGGTTCACCACCCAGTATCGACATGGGTGGTCAATCACAAGCAGTATCAGGCCGCTATTACTCAACAAATTTCACAAATTGTCAGATTTCCGGGGGAACCGGCAATCCGAACGGAGAGGACAATTATCAGCTCGCGCGAAATCTCGGCGTGACGCTGCGCATCGACAATCTGACCACGGCGACGCAGAGCCTGATGACCACGGCCAATTCGACGGAGGCATCGAACAGCGCCACGTATAAGGTGGCGATCTATACGTTCGACGTCGCCGTCAACACCATCCAGACCTTGACGTCGAACCTGACGACCGCGGAATCATCGGCCGGCAATATCGCGATGCTCGGGGTTTATTCGAATAACCAGCTGACCTCGTCCAACAATAATAGCGACGAGGATACCAATTACGACAACGCGATGAGCAGCATCAACAGTATCATGCCGAACCCCGGCTATGGCACCAATTCCCAGGGCGATACGCCACAGGAGGTGCTGTTCTTTGTCACCGACGGGGTCGAGGACGAATACCAGACCCCGCCTGCTCTCAATCCGACATCGGACACCGCGGGCCGCCAGCAATATCTGATGAACTCCAATTACGATTGGTGTTCTTCCATCAAGAATCGTGGGATCCGGATCGCCGTGCTTTATACGGTGTATTATCCGATACCGGCGAATGGCTGGTACGCCAATTTCGATGGCTCGGGCAACGGCATCTCCTCCTTCCAATCGCAGATCGCCGGGCAACTGCAGACCTGCGCGTCGCCGGGCTTGTTCTTCGAGGTGAGCACGGGCGGCGATATCACGGCGGCGATGGCGGCGCTGTTCAATAGCGCGGTGCAGTCGGCCTACCTCTCGCACTAGCTCATTCTGGCGCAGGCGTCTCGCCTGCTCGCAGTCACGCTATTCGCGCCGCCCTGACCTGCGATAGCTTAAATGATGTAAAAAGCGCCGGCTAATGCCAGCGCTATGCAGATTGGTGCGCGCAAACGACAACGCCCGGCGGCACCAGGTGCCGCCGGGCGTTTCGGCAACAACGTCGAAGGCTTAGAGCTTGCCGGCGATGGTGTTGAAGGTGGTGCTGAGGTTCGTGCCGACAGTGCCCATCACGGTCACGGCGGCGACGGCAATCAACGCAGCGATCAAGCCATACTCGATCGCGGTTGCTCCGTCTTCGTTCCTCAGGAGCTTGGTAATGGTCGCGAACATCGAAGTCCTCCTAGGGGGCTGACAAGGCGAGAATGCCGTCAAAGGCTTTCCAAACCGTTAAACCCGCCAGCCCCTTACAAAATTGTCCGCAACCGCAAATTGGGCGGTTCAGCTTTCGCCAACGGCGATCACTTCGTCGTCCGTGGGAAACCGGCCGGTCTGCTTCTTGGAAAACTTCAGGGTGCCGTCGACCGTGATCTCGAAGACACCGCCAACCCCCGGCACCAGCTCGACTTCGGCGCCGTACTTCGCTTCCAACATTGCCCTCGCACGGAGGGCGCGCGGTTCATAGTTTCAGGGCTTGCACCAATCAATTCTGACTTTCACTGCGCTTCTCCTGAAAAGATGATTGCAGGCGCCGCACTATAGCACGGGGTTGGCGGCCCGCATGAGGGTTGCGTTCGCGTGGCATCGGCGCGACCGTGGGGTCCTGGATTCCGCTGTGCCGAAGGCCACGCGGATGCTTGGCCGAACTTGATGAGGAGGGTTCCGGCGATGGCCGCAGACGGGGGGCGGTGGCAGGATCAGCTCTATGATTTGCTGCGGCGCAATGATGTGACGCAGTTCGCCTATGTGCCCGACGCGGGTCATCGCATCCTGATCGACCGCTCGCTCGCCGATCCCGGCGTTCATTCGGTGGCGCTGACCACCGAGGAGGAGGGGGTGGCGTTGTTGGCCGGGGCTGATCTCGGCGGCGCGCGCGGGGTACTGCTGATGCAGTCGAGCGGTGCTGGCAATTGCATCAACATGCTGTCGTTGATCAAGGGCGGGCGGGTCCCGTTTCTCGCGCTGCTCAGCATGCGCGGCGATTTCGGCGAGGGAAACCCGTGGCAATTTCCGATGGGCCAGGCGGTCGAGCCGGTGCTGCATGCGATGGGGGTCATCTGCCTGCGCGTCGAAGCACCGCATGAGGTGATCCCGACCGTCGAGGCGGCGCTGACCATGGTGTTTCAGGGTGGCAACGCCGTCGCCGTGCTGCTGACCCAGAAGCTGCTCGGCGCGAAAGCGTTTTGAGGGAGAGGGGTGATGGCGATGCGCTACCCGCAGGGGGTCGATGTCGCGGCGGCGATCGCCGCCGGCTTTGTGCTCGACCGCTGCGAAGCGGTGCCGGCGCTGATCGGCAAGCCTGAGGATTTCCTGATCGTCACCGGGCTTGCCGGCACGGCGCGCGACATCGCGGCGCTGACCCGTGACAGCGCGCAGATTTACACGATGGGCGGCGCGATGGGCGGGGCGGCGATGATCGGTCTGGGGCTCGCGCTGGCGCGGCCCGACAAGCGCGTGCTGGTCGCGACCGGCGACGGGGAAATCCTGATGAATATCGGCGCGCTGGCGACGATCGCGGTGCTCAACCCGGCCAATTTCTCGATCCTGGTCGTCGATAACGGCCATTACGGCGAGACCGGCTGGCAGAAAAGCCATACCAGCCTCGGCGTCGATCTCGAGAAGATCGCGATCGGGTCCGGCATCCAGCGCACCCGTACGATCGCAACCGAGGCGGAGCTGGCCGATGGCGCGCGCTTGTTGCGCGAGGGCAACGGCACCGCCTTTGTCGTGCTGCGCGTCGCGCCCGCCGAGCCGCCTGCGTACAAGCGCAATTTCGACCACCTGGCGGCGTGCCGCAACCGCTTCCGCTCCGCGCTGTTGGGCAACGCCTGAACCATGCTGACCCGTGTTGTTCAAGCGCTGGCGCTTTGCGCTGTCGTGCTCGCCCTGCCGCTTGCCGCCGCGGCGTCCGACGTGACCGCGCCGATCGAGCAGCTCGACGCCGCGCTGCTGCAGGCGATGAAGGCGGGCAAGGCCGCGCCGTTCCAGCAGCGCTATGACATATTGGCGCCGGCGGTGATCCGCGCGATCGATCTCGATGCCATCCTGTTGGCCGGGATCGGACCCGGCTGGGCAGCGCTGCCGGCCGACCAGCAGGCGGCGCTCAAGACCGCCTTCCAGCGCTACTCGATCGCGACTTACGTATCGAATTTCGATGATTTTTCGGGCGAGCGTTTCGACTTGTATTCGCCCGCTTCCGCAAGCGATCCGGTCGTCCGCGTCAAGATCGTGCCGGGCAAGGCGGGTGACGACACTCATGTGCTCGGCTACGCGATGCGCCAGGGCCCGGCCGGCTGGAAAGCGGTCGACGTTACCGCCGACAGCTCGATCAGCGAGGTCGCCGCGCAGCAGGACCAGATCCGCTCGCTGTTCCGAAGCGGTGGCGCCGCCGGGCTGCTGGCGCGGCTGCAACAAAAAACATCGGAGCTGTCGGGCGGCGCGTTGCGCTAGAATTTTCAGCTGTCCAAATACGGCGATCATTCGCCATAAACCCCGCACCGATAAGTTGCACATCCGGCCTGCTACATCCTGTATCTGCAGGGTATCGGCAGGCTTCCTCGCGCGCAGATTGTTGTTCGGCGCGAGGCCGCGTGTGGGGCTTTCGAAACATACCGGTGAGAGCGTCACTCAAACAATATAGCAATAATGTTATGATTTGTTAATATCACAATCTACCTCCGTTGATCTGGATCAGGGTGTGCAAGCGGTTTTCCCGTCATCATCGCGGGCATGGAACGCATCGAATTCCTGCGCCGCCGGATCACCCTCTACCGTTGTTACCTGCGTGAGGGCTGTTCCGCGCCGCAGGCTCTGCTGTACCTCAGGCAAATTCAACAGGACGAAGCCGAGCTGGCGGCCATCGCCAGCGAGGGGCACGACGATGAGCGAGGAACAACCCGCCGAGCTCCATCGCGGGCGGGCGCGGCATCACCGCTAATTGGCCGGCGCGGCGAGCGACCCCAACCTGGCAAAACTCCATAGGGGCCCACCGCCGCGATTCTGATGGATCGAGTCTGATGCCTGGCACCCGCGGCGGGTCGCGAGGGAGGAACGGGTTAGCATTTGCCATCCGCGTTGTCCGCAACCCCCAATTGACCCATCATTGCCCCCGACTCCTGATCCATCCAGGATGCTGGTCTAATCGGCCTTCACCTTGGCGCAGCAAATCAGAACGGGGCACGCAGTGAGCGAACCAGCCCGCCCGGTAACCGAGCCGGTTTTTATCGACGAGCCGCGCGATCCCGACCTCCACGCCCTTTACGAATATTGGAACACGCTGCGTGGCGACCGGCCGATGCCGCGGCGCACCGACATCGATCCGGTGGATATACCAAAGCTGCTGCCCCACATCGTCATGTACACCGTGCTGCCGGACGGTGGGGGTTACACGATTCGCCTCGTTGGCGAGGAGATTGTGAGCTTTGTCGGGCGTAACGCGACCGGGCACCTAGCCGGTTCCGCCATGCCGCCCCGCGCGGCCGAGATATTGATCCAGGTCCTCGACGCGGTGGCGACGGAACGGGTGCCGAAGTTTCGCGCCGGCAAGGCGCACTGGCAGCCGGACAAGAGCTACCGCGACTTCGAGGCGTGTTTTCTGCCGCTGTCGGCCAGCGGTGAGACCGTCGACATTATTCTTTGCGGGATCAGGTTCTCGGCCCTGCGCAGGCCCGAGGCTTGAGACTCCCTCAATCCCCTAGCCCAATGCCGCCCGCACGAATTCCGGGTCGAAAATCCGGTCGGCCATCACCTGGCAGCGTTTGATGAGACGGTGTTCGTCGGGGCCGTAATCGGCATGGGCGTTGTGCAGGGTGCCGATATCGTCCCACAGCAGAACATCGCCTTCGGTCCAGCGGTGGACATAGCGGTACTGCGCCTGGAGCTGGTGGTCGAACAGGAAACTCAGCATCTCGCCGCTCTCGCGCTCGGGCAGCTCGTTGATGCGGATCGCATAGCCGGGATTGGCGTAGAGCACCTTGCAGCCGGTGATAGGGTGGGTGAGGAAGATCGGGTGGGAGACCGGCGGCTTGCGGTTGCGCTGCTCCTCGGTCATCGGTTGCCGCCAGCTGCCCGGGCGCTGCCGCATCATTTCCCAGAATTTGTTGAAATCGTGCAGCACGGTCATGCCGTCGAGCCGGATTTTGAGCGCGCCGGGCAGCCCGTCATAGGCAGCGCGCATATTGGCGAATTCGGTGCCGCCCAACGGCCGGCCGTCGCGACGCGGCACCTTCAGCGCATAGAGCACATTGGCGAAGGCGATCGTCTCGCTATACGACATGTCGGTGTGCCAGTCCTGGCCGGCGTCGCGCGCGCCGAGCGGGCGGCCGCGCTCGTCCTTCATGTTCGACAGGATCATGATCTGGGGGTGGCCGGGCTCCTGGAAGGCGCCGGCGACGTTGATCTCGAGCGACCCGAAACACGACGAGAACGCCATCTGCCGGTCGGGATCGAGATGCTGGCTTGGAAAACGCAGCACGCCGTGTTCGCCGAGCGCGCGCAGGATTTTTGCGAATGTCGAATGGTCGAGCGGTTGGTTGAGGTCGACCCTCTCGACGGTCGCCCCGAGGGTTTGGCCGGTCGGCGTTATCCCAATCACCGCCTTTCTCCGACAAACTCGCTTTGCAGCCCGGCGGCGAGGGCCAGAGCCGACTCCGAAAGGGGACCCTTCTCGATCGACCGCGCGGCGTATTCGAACTGTTGGGGCGTAGCGATGCCGATCAGGACCGTCGAGACCGCGTCGTTGGCGATCACATAACGCAGCGACGCCTCGACCAGGCTGTCGGCATGGCCTTCATGCACCAGCGGCATTAGCCGCCGGGCGCGTTCGAGATCGATTTTGTAGCTGCTGCCCGAGCCGATCGGCTCGGGTGGCGGCGAGGCGTTTGGATGGCGCTCATCGCTCCCCGACAAAGCGCCGCCGGCTAGCACCCTTATGTTGATGACACCCATATCGGCCGCCTTGGTGTGGCCGAGCAGATTGCCGTAATCCTGCGCTGGAAACCCGGCGGGCACTGCTCGGCCCGGGCTCGGATTGAGCAGATTGTAGCTGACTTGCGCGGTCGCGAAAGCGCCGGCATCGACGACCCGGTGCAGCGCTTCCGTCTCGCCGACCGCGGTGATGCCGAAAAAGCCGAGCTTGCCCTGCTGGCGCATGCGGTCGAAGGCCGGCACGACTTCCTCCAGCACATCCGTGGCCGAGAAATTGCCGCCGCTGGTCGCCCCGGTGATCGCGTTGTGGAACTGGAACAGATCGACCCGCTCGAGCTGCAACCGGCCGAGGCTTGCCTCGAGCGCGGCGGCGATCGCGGCGCCGATCTGGCCGCGCTCGGTCGGCGGCAGGCGCACCTTGGTGCCGACATGGATATCGGGCTTCAGTGCCTTGATGACGCGGCCGAGATTGGTCTCCGACCTGCCGTTGCCATATTGCGCCGCGGTGTCGAAATAATTGATGCCGAGCTCCAGCGCGCGGGCGACGGCGCGCTCCTGGTCGGCCGGGTCGCCATTGGTCATCAGCCCGCCGACCGCGCCGCAGCCGAAACCCAACAGCGACACGTTGAACCCGGTCTTGCCGAGCCTGCGCTTTTCCACCGCACGTCTCCCGAAATATCTTGTCGATCACATCGCCGCTGTGGGTGGCAATGTCAATCGGGGAGGGCAAACATGGCTGCAGCGAAACGCGCGCCGGCGGACCCGGCGCTGATCGATGATCTGGTCGCCGCCAACCGCATCCTGTCGAACGAGGGCGTGGTCGACGGCTTCGGCCATGTCAGCGTGCGGCACGATACGGCGGAGGGGGTGTTTCTCCTGGCCCGCAGCATGGCGCCGGGACTGGTCACCGCCGCCGACATCATGGAATACGGAAGCGATGGCGAGCCGCTCGGCGACGACCGCCGCACCGCCTATGTCGAGCGCTTCATCCACAGCGAAATCTACCAGGCGCTGCCGCAAATCCGCGCCGTCGTCCACAGCCATTCGCCGGCGGTGATCCCGTTCGGGGTCACCGCGGCGAAGCTGCGCCCGATCTACCATATGAGCTCGTTTCTCGGGTCCGACGTCCCTGTGTTCGAAATCCGCGAGACCGGCGGCGAGGCGACCGACATGCTAATCCGTACACCAGAGCTTGGCGCCGCACTGGCCAAGAGTCTCGGGCAGGCGTCGGTCGCGTTGATGCGCGGGCACGGCAATGTCGTGGTCGGCGGCTCGCTGCCGGAGGTGGTGTTTCGCGCCATCTACACCGAGGCCAACGCCCGACTGCAGGCCGACGCGCTGCGCCTCGGCGGCGGAAGGGTGACCTACCTCAGCGACGGCGAAGCCGCGGCGGCTACCGCGACCAATGCCCGCGTGCTCAGCCGCGCCTGGGAGCTGTGGAGAGCGGCGGCTTTGGGCCGGATCGGCTGAGGCGCCCGCGCGCCGTCAACTCTTCCAATATCGGCGATCTGCCGGCATCCCGTGCATATCGGGCAGCGAAGCCCCATATAGGCGTCAGACCTTCGCGGGGTTTTCCCCGAGGTCCAGCCGAACGGCCGAATTGGCGCTCCCGCGCATCCTCCCGGCCGCCACCGCATCGCCGGCAACGACCACCATAGCGCGGCGGACAGTTGCCGCCGCTCCGAGGACCCATTCAAGATGACAAAATTTGTACACGTAAAAGTGCGGCCGCCCACCGAGGACGAGATACAAGCTGGCGCCGACAAAACAAATCGCCTGCGTGCGCTTCGGCTGGCAAAGGAAGCCACCGACAGAGATGCCGCAACGCGCGCGCTCACCGCGGCGATCCCGAAAACCCGGAGCCATCCGATCAACCCGTTAAAGGCGCGCGTGTCATGAGATCAGGGACGGATCAGCGGTCTCGCGGCCGCTTTAATGCAAGCCGGCCATCCCACCAGCAGTCGCGAATGCCGCGGGGCAACCAGAGGCTTGACAGCCACGGCCCCGCGGAGCGCGTTCGTGGCACCGCCGCCCAGATATCCGAGCGCTACCTCACCCTGGCGCGGGAAGCGTCAAGAAGTGACGATCGGGTTGCCGCCGAAGGTTACTACCAGCACGCGGAACATTATCTTCGGACCAGCAACGCGGCCCGCGACGACGCTCCGGCGAGCGCGCCCCCCGAGGTTGCCGACACCGACACGATCACCGTTACATCTTAGCGTCAGGACTCTCCCGACGGCGAAGGACCGCAGCCGGTAGGGCGTGGAAGCCTCAGCCTCGCCGATTCGCGGTGCCATGGGCGCGGGTTCGCCATTCAAACGCTGAGCGCTGGCCATTTGACGCGTCGAAATCGTAAAGACTGCGCCGCGCCGGCCGCCGCGCTAGACTGCGTAAACGCTGCCTGAGAGGAGGTCTGGTCAGCCCCGGCATGATTCCGGAATTGGCCGGCGCAGCGCTGGCGACCGATTTGCCCTATCTGCCCGGGGTCGCGACCCCGTCCGAGATCATGGCGGCGCGCGCCCTGGGGATTTGCGTCATGAAGCTGTTTTCGGCCGAAGCGCTGGGCGGCATCGCGTTGCTGCGCGCGCTGGCCCCGGTCTTTGCCGGCATCGCCTTCTGCCCGACCGGCGGTATCGACGAGCGCTCGGCCGAGCATTATCTGGCGCTGCCCAACGTGCCGATGGTCGGCGGTTCGTGGATGGCGCCGCGCGACGCGATCGCGTCCGGCGATTGGCCGCGCATCCGCCGCCTCGCCGAGCGCGCAGCGGCGATCGGTCGGGTAGAGGCGGCGTAGTTCTCTTTACGCATATCAGTACGTCGCCCGTCCGCCGGAAATGTCGAACACCGCGCCGGTCGCGAACGAGCATTCGTCGGAGCACAGCCAGGCGATCAGCGAGGCGATCTCCTCGACCTGGACGAACCGGCCCATCGGGATTTTTGCCAGCATGTAGGCGATCTGCGCCTCGGTCATCTGCGCGAAAATGTCGGTCTTGGCCGCGGCCGGGGCGACCGCGTTGACCCTGATCCCGGTGTCGGCGAGCTCCTTGCCCAGCGATTTGGTGAGGCCGATGACCCCGGCCTTGGCCGCCGAATAGGCCGAGGCGTTGGGGTTGCCCTCCTTGCCGGCGATCGAGGCGATGTTGACGATGCGGCCGCGGTTGCGCCGGCGCATCGCCGGGACGACCGCGCGGCAGCAATGGAACACGCCCATCAGGTCGATCTCGATCACCTGGCGCCATGCCTCGACCGGATATTGGGTCGAGCGGGTGGTTCGGCCCGGTGATGCCGGCATTGTTGACGAGGATGTCAGGCGGCCCGAGCTGCGCCTCGGTGGCATGGAGGGCGGCGGCGATCGATGCCGGGTCGGTGACATCGGCGGTGAAATCGACCGCGTTGACGATGCTCGCGGCGGTGTCCGCGGCGGTCGCGCGGTCGATGTCCCAGATCGCCCGAGGCCGAAAACCGATCAGCGATCGCCCGGCCGATGCCGCGCGCCGCGCCGGTGACGATCGCGACCCGGCCTTGCAGATCGATCTGGTTCATGTCGCGCTCCACAATCCGCGGGTGACAAGCCGGCGGACAACCGCGGCGAAATGCGCGGCGGCCGACCGCTCCAGCCCTTCGAGCCAATTCTGATCGAGCAACGAGGCGAGCGCCGGCTGGCCCAGCTCCGCTTCCCACAATATGCCGAGCAGCGAAGCAGCCGCCTCGTCGGCCTCGCGCTCCAGCACCGGCAGCGCGGCAGCGCGCTCGGCGCCGGTCCGATCGCGCGTGTCGGGTCCGGGCCCCAATCCGAAATCGGGCAAAGCGCGGCGCTCCGGCGGCGCCAGAAGGTAATGCGCGACCTCGTGCAGGATCACATAGGCCTCGGTCGTGCCATCGAGCGCGGCGCCATCCCAGTTGTAGGCACATTGCGTGCCGGGCGGATGGACCGCGATACCGTGGGCGCGCGCGAAATCGAGCGCCTGCCGCCGGTGTCTCTCGGCCTCCTCGCCCGCGGCGCGATCGGGCGAGGTCGCACGGATCAGCGCGAAGGCCGCCCGTGCCTCGCGCGCCGACAGGCCTGCGGCGAGGCGGTCGAGCGCGCCGTCGAGCCAGTCGGGCGGGATCGGAGTGAGGATCATTCGGATGTTTTCAGAACGGTTCGCGCTCCTCAACTACGCCCTGATCGCGTTCGGTCATAAAGTCTTCGCTCACGCGGTCCGCTCCGGAAAAACTCGTTCCAATGACCGGGCTTGATCCTTGGCCGGGCGTTATCCGGCCATCCACGTCTTGATTCTTTTTCTGGGAAGACGAAGACGTGGACCTGTGGGTCAAGCCCGCGGGAGGGGAGTTTTTTGAACGTTTGTTGCGGGCAGCCTCCACGTTTAGTCCCATTCAAACATGTCGTTGCAATGCGGCATTTTAGGCGACCCCACGCTCGATTGCATGTCTGAACTCGATGTGCCGAAATCGGGCGCTTCACCAGCGTGAGGAAAAACCATGGCCGGCGCGTTGTTGTTTTCGAGCCGCCTCGATGATCCGGTGGCGTGGTCGGCCGCGCTCAAGGCGGCGATGCCGGAGCTCGAGGTCCGGGTCTCGCCCGAGCTCGGCAACCCGGCCGATATCGAAACCGCGCTGGTGTGGAAAGCGCCGCCCGGCGAGCTGGCGTCGCTGCCCAATCTCAAGCTGATCACCAATCTCGGTGCCGGGGTCGATCCGATACTCGCCGATGCGACGATCCCGCCGCACATCCCGGTCGCGCGGCTCGGCGACGCGGTGATGGCGCAGATGATGGCGCAGTTCGTCACGATGTGCGTGCTGCGGCATTACCGCGATCTGGCGCGCTATGAGCGGCAGCACCGCGAGCGGCGCTGGCATTATGAGCTGCCGGTAGCCTCCTACGATTGCCGGGTCGGGGTGATGGGGATCGGGCTCCTAGGCGGCGCGGCGGCGCGAATGCTCTCGGGGATCGGGTTTCCGGTGACCGGATGGGGCCGCTCGCCGCGCACGATCGACGGCGTGGAGACGTTTCACGGCGCCGCCGGGCTCGGCGCCTTTCTCGCCCGCACCGACATCCTGGTCACCTTGCTGCCGCTGACCGCGGAGACCCGGCACATCGTCGATCGCGATGTGCTCTACCAGCTGCCGCGCGGCGCCAAGCTGATCAATTGTGGGCGCGGCGGCACGGTCGACGAGGCCGCGCTGCTCGCCGCGCTCGAGGATGGCCAGATCGCCGAGGCGACGATCGATGTGTTCGAGACCGAGCCGCTGCCGGCGGATCATCCGTTCTGGGGCATGGAGCAGGTCCTGGTCCTGCCGCACATCGCCTCGATCGCGGTGCCCGAGGTGGCGGCCCGCGATGTCGTCGAGAACATCAGGCGGCTGCGCTCCGGTCAGACACTGCTCAACATCGTCGATCGCGCTCGCGGGTATTGAGACGGCCGGATCGCTGGTGTTTAGGCAAAGGTAAGCGGGATGCGGCACAATCCCGGGATGAGCGGAAAAATCCTCGTCATCGGCCGGTCCGGTCAAGTCGCTTTCGAGCTGTCCCGCGCGGCGTGGCCGGCGGGGCTCGCCGCCGAATTCGTCGATCGCGAGCAGCTGGATCTCGCGAAGGCCGACGCGGTGAGGCGGGTGGTGATCGCGCGGCGGCCGCGCCTCGTGATCAACGCCGCCGCGTTCACCGCGGTCGATGTGGCGGAGGCGAACCGCGACGCAGCCTTAGCCGTCAATCGCGACGGTCCGGCCGCGCTCGCCGATGCCTGCCGCGAGATCGGGGCGGCGGTGATTCATTTCTCCACCGACTATGTCTTCGACGGCAGCAAGAGCGCGGCCTACACCGAGGACGATCCGGTCAGTCCCCTGTCGGTCTACGGCGCCAGCAAGGCGGCGGGCGACGCCGCGCTGCGCGAGCGGCTCGACCGCCATGTGATCCTGCGGACCTCATGGGTCTACAGCGCGACTGGCCAGAATTTCGTCAAGACGATGCTCCGCCTCGGTGCGGAGCGCGACGAACTGCGCATCGTCGACGATCAGCATGGCGCGCCGACCGCCGCCGCCGATCTGGCGCGCGCCGCGGTCGCGATAGCGGCCGAGCTCGTCGGCGGACGCGTCGACGGGTTCGGCACGTTCAACTTCAGCGGCGGCGGCGAGACGACGACATGGTACGGCTTTGCCCGCGAAATCTTTCGCGGCGCCGCCGAACGCGGCGCGAAGGTGCCGCGCACCGTGCAGCCGATCACCACCGCCGACTATCCGCTGCCGGCGCCGCGGCCGCGCAATTCGGTGCTCGACTGCGGCAAGATCGCCCGCACCTACGGGCTTGCCGCCGAACCATGGCCGGCGGCGCTCTCGACTTGCCTCGACGCGTTGATCGGTAGAGCGGGCTGAACCGACGCCGACTACTCGGCGACCTTCGCGGCTGCCTGGGGAATTGCCGCCGCCGCTGGCTCGCGGACAAGGTCGCTCACCCGCGTGAAATAGAGATGGACGGCCGTGCCGACGCCCTCGGCGGTTTCGACGCGGATAAAGCCGCCGATCCGCTCCACGGTCGCGGCGGCCGCGGCGATTGCCGGCCGCGCGCTCGCCTCGGCGTCAAAGACCTGCGCGAATTCCGCTTCAGACAGGGCGGGCCCGCTGTCCCTGACCGTGATCCGGGCGAACTCGCCGAGGCGGGCGCCGGGGTAATCGGCGAGATTTGCTTCGTCGAAGGTGATGTTGCGGGTGCCAACGATCAGGCTGCCGTCGGCGTCCATCGCCGCCGTCGCGGCGGTGACCAGATTGAGCACGGTCGCCGCCAGCGGTCCGCCCTCAGTGCGACACAGCCACAGGTCGGGCAGCAGCGAGTAGCGGAACCGCACCTTGCCGCGAACGATCTGGCGGATCCGCCGCTCGAGCGGGCCGAGGATGTCGTTGAGAGCGACCGGAGCAGGCAGCGGCGGAGGCAGCGGCAGTGGCGGCGGCTCGGGCGGCGGTGGTGCGACGTGCGGTCGCCGGAGCACGGACGCGCGGCGTTTGAGGGCCGCGATCGCCAGGGGGATTCCGGCGGTGACCCGTAACCGCGGGCGCCGGCGCCAGACGCGCACGCCCAGCCATCCCGCTGCGGCAACCGACGCGGCCAACACGATGACGATAACGAACGGAAGGATTGCGCGGCTCGTCCCGTCCGACGCCGGCTCGGCGGGCGGGTTGTAGACGAAGCTCGTCAGGTCGGTGCTGCGCGCGAGCACGCCCGCGCCGAGCATTCCGACCTCGATCTGGGTCCAGCGATCGAGATTGGAGTAGCCGAGCGGGATGTCGGGGTAGCGCGCCAGCCGCCGCGCCACATCGATCTGATAGCGGGCAAACCCGGCGGCGTCGCCGACGGGCGGCGGGCCCGGCGGGTCGGCGACGAGGCGGGCGGCGATCTCGTCGGGATGTTGCAGGGCATATTGCCAGCCCTTGAGGGAGGCGGCGCGAAACCGCGCCACGATCTGCGGCTCGGCGGCGGCGAAACGCTTCAGCGTGAACAGGCTGTCGCCGTAATACTCAACCCGGTAATTGGCCGGGTTGAGTGATTTGAGCACGATTCCGCGTTCATGCGCCTGCCACGGCACGACCCAGGCCGAACCCATCGCGGCGTCGATCGTGTGGTCGATGAGCGACGGCACGATCTGCGCCGGATCGATCGTCACCGACTTGATCCGCGCTGGGTCGATCCCCTCGGCGCGCAGCGCCGTGGCCAGCTCGATATCGAGAATGTTGCTCGCCGGCAGGCGGCCGACCTGCGCCTTGACCAGGGAAGCAGGCGAGGAGAAATCGCTGTCGGCTCGGAAATAGACGGCGGCGCCGCTCGCCTGGAAGATCGGCGCCACCAGCAAGATCGGCAGCCCCTGCGCGGCCCGGATCACCAACTGCATCGATCCGGTGCCGAATTGCGCCTGCCCCTCGGCGAGTTCGCGCGCCGCATCGATCGGGGTCTGTCCGCGCGTGCCGCCCGGCCGGATTTCGACCGCCAGCCCGGCATCCTGGTAAAACCCTTTCCACAGGGCCGCGTAGTACCCGGCAAACTCGAATTGCGCCGGTCCGTGCAATTGCAGCACGACGGAGTCCGCGGCGGCGCCCGGCCGGGGCAGCCCGAGCAGCGCCAAGGCGAGCGCCCCGGCGAAGGCCGTCATCCTCGACATGCGCCTCCAAGCCCGCGCGGTGCGGCGACCGGTCGAAGCGCGGCGCCGCGCGGCCCTTTGCTTTGCCGCATGTCAGCGCGAAATCGCGGGGAAATCAATCCAACTGCAACAATCGCTCCCCGTGATCCAGCCGCGCAGGTCATCGGATGTTGCGGCCGCGATCGCAGGATCGAAGAATTACTTCAAATATCATTAAATAATCTATGATTTTATTTGTCGATGGCGCGAGACTTTCAGTGTCGCCGGTGAGAAATTAGCGCGCATGCGCACTCGCGGCCGCCCACCGACGATCACCGGCGCGCGCCGCTATCCGAACCGGTTGCGCGAGCTGCGCCGGCACAGCGGTCTGTCGCAGCAAAGCGTCGCGGCGCAGGCGGGGATCAGTGTCGCCTATTACGGCGCGCTCGAACGCGGCGACAAGCGCCTCAATGCCGATACGGCCGAGCGGCTGAGCCGGCCGCTGCGCTGCGCGGTGGGCGATTTGCTCGCCGGGACCCAGGGTGCGTCGGTACCGGTGATGGTCGCCGTCGCCGCCGGCGAATCCGAAGGGCGGCCGGTGAAATTCGATCTGCCCGAGCCGCACGAGCGGTTGCGGCCGGGCCGACTTGACGACGCGGAAGACTGCTTTGCCGCGGAAATCTTTGATGACAGCGCAGATCTCGATTTTGATCGCGGCGCCGTTCTGGTCGCGCGCGGGCTGGCGCATTTGCGCCAGCCATTGCGGGCGGGTGACAAGGTGCTGGCCCGTTTCTATCTCGAACCGGCGCGGGAGGGCGAGGCGCGGCCGACCCATGAGATCCTCTACGGCATTCTCGATCAGAACATCGTCGGTGACCTGGTGTTGATCACCCGGACGCGGAACCGGCTGATCCCGCGCAACGCGATGATCCAAAGCGCGGCGCCGGCACGGCCGGGGCTTGCCGAAAGCGCGAGCGGCTTGGCGGTGCGTAACGCGACGATTGCCTACGAGGCGCGCCCGGACGATCCGGCGGAAATCCTCGGCGTCGTGGTTTATGCGATGGGGCCGATCTGATTGCCGCTGGAATTGGAATTAATTCCCCGCTATATTACTTCTATTAGAATATAATGTCGATTGTCGCCCATGCCCCTTCTTGGAACAGGCCGCACCGATCCGCTGTCGCGCGCCGACCACCTCGCCGATGAGCCCGGCGCGGCGCAGTGGGCGCGGGTTTGCGGTTGGGTTCCCGGGACCGGACATTGCCGTGATCGCGAGTGCGGCGACGCTTGCGTCTTTTATCCGCAGCGCGCGGCGGATGTGGCGCGGGTGACGCGGTGGCGCCGGCTGCGGCGGATTTTCGCCAGGCGACAAGTGCGATAGGGTTGCCGTCATTTCGCTGGAGGGTGACATGCCAAACGGCTCAACGAGCGCCCCGATCGTCGTCATCAATCCCAATTCGACCGAAGCGGTGACCGAGGCGATCGATGCCGCGATGGCGCCGCTGCGCCTCGCCGGCGGCCCGGACATCGTCTGTCAGACACTGCGCGAGGGCCCGCCCGGCATCGAGAGCCAGCACGATTCCGACTCGGTGATCGAGCCGCTCTGCCGCGCCATCGCGGCGCAGGACAACGCGGCCTGCGCCTTTGTCATCGCCTGCTTCAGCGATCCCGGCCTGCATTCGGCGCGTGAAGCGACGGCGAAGCCGGTGCTCGGCATCGCCGAATGCGGCATCCTGACCGCGCTCACGCTCGGCCACCGGTTCGGGGTGATCTCGATCCTCGCCAAGTCGGTGCCGCGGCATCTGCGCTATATCGGCGCGATGGGGGTGGGCGACCGGCTCGCTGGCGACCTGCCGATCGAGCTCGGCGTTACCGAGCTCGGCGATGCGCGCACGACGCTCGGCCGGATGAAGGAAGTCGCCACAAGGCTGCGCGATGCGCATGGCGCCGACGTGCTGGTCATGGGCTGCGCCGGGATGGCGCGCTATCGCGATGAACTCGAGGCGGCGGTGCGGGTTCCGGTCGTCGAGCCGACCCAGGCCGCGGTCACGATGGCGCTCGGCCGGGCGCGGCTCGGCTGGGGTGCGGGGCTTCGCCGATGAGCGGCGCGTTTCCGGTCGTCGATATCGCTGCGTTCACTCGGGAAGGAGCGTCCGTCGCCGAGCGCGCGGCGGTCGTCGAGCGTATCGGCCAGGCTTGCGAGACGATCGGCTTTTTCGCGGTCACCGGCCACGGCGTGACGCGGCGGGTTATCGACGATCTGATCGCGGCGGCCTACGCGTTCTTCGACCTGCCGCTCGACGAAAAGCTCGCGGTGAAGCGCCCGCGCCCGGAGCAGAACCGCGGCTCACATGGGCATGGTCGAGGTCAAGGTGTCAGTTTAGGGGTTCATGGGCGGTTCTCCGGTCGTTGTTGCGAATCCAAAGTCTGAGCCCGTTTCCATGACCTGAGGCGTGCTGCACCAGATCAAGCTCACATACGGTCGCCG
>Ga0181530_10000369_pt1 | contig 57648 bp, 56 predicted proteins | sample PEATcosm2014_Bin_42_FD_119769 | JGI IMG/M metagenome (GOLD analysis project Ga0181530, IMG submission 119769) | Peatland microbial communities from MTU Mesocosm Facility, Houghton, MI, USA - PEATcosm2014_Bin10_60_metaG | ecosystem: Environmental > Terrestrial > Soil > Wetlands > Peat | place...
AACCCCTCGCGCTGCTCGGTGTTACGTCAATCCGTGACCGACCCGACATCACATCCCCCCACATACGGTAGCTCCGGTTCCGGATTCTGCCATATGTGGACCGACCGTGAGAATCTTGCTTAGGCCGGCTCGGCGGGTGCGCCGGCAAATGACCTGGCGGTGATTTTCTCGACCACAAAGCCGCGCTTTTCCAGCTGGTCGACGATGTCGGCGGCGTCCGTTTGGCCGGCGATCATGGTCATGCAGGCTTCCTCGGGCCGATCGGGGTGTCGGTACAGGATCGTCAGAGACATCGCGCACCCTCCCTGCATTCATTCATTTGAATGATCAAAGCGACATCCACTTGAATGATCAAACTGATTCGGTTGCGAAAGGCTCGGAATCTACTCAATTCGTTTGGGGGGACACGCACGCCGCCATTTTTCGGTGGTGGCGGTGCTGCGTAGTAGCGCGATTAATCGCGGGGCCGCGTCGCCGCGGGAGGGAATCGCGGCCTCAGGCGTATAATATTGCAATACGCGAGATAAAGGAGACCCGTATGCCGCGTCGCGCGTTCCAACTGGTGCTGATTGGCGCCCTGCTGCTTCCGTTCGCCCGCACCGCGAACGCCCAGGTCCTGCGCGCCTGCGCGCTCGAGCGGCAACAGTTCTGTTCGACGATGCCCACCGGCGGCGGGCAGGTCATCAGGTGCTTGCGCGCCAATGCCGCGCAAGCGTCGGGTATGTGCCTGCAAGCCTTGCAAAATAGGCCGGGGGGGATGCGCGCCAGCCCGGCGGCGATGCAAGGTGGCCCGGGTGCCATGCAAGGCGGCCCGGCGACGATGCAGGGTGGCCCGGGGACGATGGGGGCGCCGGCGGCGCCATCGCCCTATTCGCCCGGACCTGCGATGGCCGGGACGTCGCCCAGGTCCGCGTTGCCCGGCGCGCTGAAACCCGGCCACAGGATCATGCAGGCCTGCGCGTCGGAGCGGCAGCAATTCTGCGGCACTGTCCAGTCGGGCGCTGGGCGCGTCATGGCCTGCCTGCATGAGAATGTCGCGCAGGCGTCGCCGCGTTGCGGCCGGGCCTTGCAGGCACGTCTCGGGGCGAGGGCGCCCGGCGGTGGGCCCGCCGCGTACGGTCCGACTTCGGGTGTGACGCCCACGGGCGCGTACGGCGCCGCACCAACTCCCGGCTTGCCGCCCGCGCAACAGCAGTGACCGTGCGTGCCGCGATTAACCACGATTGTGGCGCCGCCAAGCCGCGGCTGACCCTATCTCTGAACGACGTTCGTCTCCGCTGAAGGAGGGCCGTCGTGCAGTTCTGGATCCTTCTCGGCCTGCTCGTCCTCGCCGAGGTGTTTGTCTTCTCGCGGATACCGTTTGCGCTGTTCAGCGGCTCGGTGCCGCTCAACCCGCTCGGCTGGTTCGGCTACAGCGAGTTTCTCGAGGTTAGCGTCGACCGGGAGAGCACGCCGGGGGCCTATTGGGCGATCGTCTCGGTGCTGACACTGGCGGCGCTGATCTTCGGGCTCTTCATCTTCATGCTGGTCAGATCGGCCGGTTAGCTCATTCCACCGCCACGGCGGGCCCGGTCGCCGGGCGATTGGGCCGGCGCAGCAGCAACAGGAACGGCGCCGCGGCCAGCATGACGATCAGCATCAGGTGGAAATCGTCGATATAGGCGATCATCTGCGCCTGACGCGTCACCTCGGCATTGAGCGCGGCGAGGCCGTGCGGCTCGGTCAGGCTGAACGGAATTGCGAGCTTCTGGGCGAGCGGGTTGTCGGGACGGATGTGCTCGGCGAGCTGCGAATGCACGGTCTGGGTGTTCTCGACAAACAGCGCCTCGACGATCGAGATGCCGACGCTGCCGCCGATATTGCGCATCAGGCTGAAGATCGCCGTGCCCTGGGTCAGCACCTGGCGCGGCAGGGTCGAGAAGGTGATGACAGAGAGCGGCGTGAAGACAAAGCCGAGGCCGAAACCCTGCAGCACCCCGGTGGTGATGAACGGGCCCATGCCCATCTGCAGCGAGAACCCGGTCATCTGCCATAGCGAGACGACTGTCAGGGTCATTCCGCCGAGAATGAGCAGCCGGATGTCGACCCGGCCGACCAGCCGCGAGACGAGGAACATCGCGATCATCGTCCCGACCCCCCGCGGGGCGGTGACAAACCCGGCGGTGATGACCGGGTAATTCATCAGCGCCTGCATCATCGTCGGCAGCAAGGTCATCGTGCCGTAGAGCGGAATGCCGATCAGGAACATCAGCACCGTGCCCCCGACGCAATTGGCGTCCCGCAACAGCAGGCGGTTGAGAAACGAGCGGTCGCCCGCGGTCACCGTGTGGACGATGAACAGATAAAGGCAGAGCGCGGCGAGGATCGCCTCGATCCAGATCTCGGTCGAGCCGAACCAATCCTTCAATTCGCCGCGATCGAGCATCATCTGCAGCGCGCCGATGCCCAGGCTCAGCGCGGCGAAGCCGAAGAAGTCGAACCCCTCGCGCTGCACCGGCCGGGTCTCGTGGATGAAGATGATGATCCCGGCGGCGGCGAGGATCCCGGGCGGCAGGTTGATGTAGAACACCCAGCGCCAGCTGTAGTCGTCGGTCAGCCAACCGCCCAGCGCCGGGCCGATGATCGGGCCGAGGATGACCCCCATGCCCCACACCGCCATCGCCTTGGCGTGCCGCTCGGGCGGGTTCATCTGCAGCAGCACCGATTGCGACAGCGGCACCAGCGCCGCGCCGCAGACTCCTTGGAGCAGCCGGTAGATCACCAACTGCTCGAGGCTCGTCGCGGCGCCGCACAGCGCCGAGGCGAGGGTGAAACCGATCACCGAGGCGAGAAAGATCCACTTGATGCCGAAGCGGCTGGCGAGCCAGCCGGTCAGCGGCGTCATGATCGCGGCGGCGACGATGTACGACGTCACCACCCAGGCGATCTGGTCCTGTGAGCACGAGAAGCTGCCCTGCATGTGCGGCATCGCGACATTGGCGATCGTCGTGTCGACGCCCTGCATGAACGTCGCCAGCATCATCGAAGCGGTGATCGCGGTGCGGTTGATCCGAGGCCCGCCGGCCTGCGGGCCCGCAAGCGCCCCGCCAGCTGATCCGAGGCTGCGCATGCCGCTACTCTCGCAAGCGTGGTGCCAGCTCTTCAAGCGCCGGCTGAGCTAATCCAAGGCGATGGCCGGGCCCTGGCTCGCCCGGATCGGCCGGCGCAGCAGCAGCAGAAACGGCAGCGCGACGAGGATGACGATCACCATCAGGTGGAAATCGTCGATATAGGCGATCATCTGCGCCTGGCGCGTCACCTCGGCGTTGAGCGCGGCGAGGCCGTTCGGGTTGGTCAGGCTGTAGGGCGCGGCAAGCGTCTGGGCGAGCGGGTTGTCCGGTCGGATATGCTCGATCAGCCGCGAATGGACGATCTGGGTGTTCTGGACCAGCAGCGCCTCGACGATCGACACCCCGACGCTGCCGCCGACATTGCGCATCAGGCTGAAGATCGCGGTGGCCTGGGTCAGGTTCTGGCGCGGCATCGTCGAGAAGGTGATGACGGAGAGCGGCGTGAACACGAACCCTAGCCCGAACCCCTGCAAGACGCCCGAAACCAGCAGCAGCTCCATTCCCATGTAGAGCGAGAACCCGGTCATCTGCCATAGCGAGATCGCGGTCAGCGCCAGGCCGAACAGGATGATCAGCCTTGTATCGACCTTGCCGATCACCCGCGCGATCAACACCATCGCGATCAGCGTGCCGACGCCGCGCGGCGCGGTGACAAAGCCGGCGGTGACCACGGGATAATTCATCAGCACCTGCATCATCGTCGGCAGCAGCACCATCGTGCCGTTGAGGATGATGCCGACGAAGAACATCAGGACGATGCCGGCCGAGAAATTGGCGTCCCTCAGCATATTGCGGTTGAAGAACGAGCTGGTGCTCGTCGTCGCGGTATGGATGATGAACAGGTAGAAGCACAGCGCGGCGACGATCGCCTCGACCCAGATCTCGGTCGAGCCGAACCAATCCTTCAACTCGCCGCGGTCAAGCATCATCTGGGCCGCCCCGACGGCGACGGAGAGCGTCCCGAAGCCGAAGAAATCGAACCGCTCGCGATGCACGTGCCGGGTCTCGTGGATAAAGACGAGGATGCCGACCGCGCACAGCACCCCGACCGGCAGATTGATGTAGAACACCCAGCGCCAGGTGAAATTGTCGGTCAACCAGCCACCCAGGGCCGGCCCGATGATCGGCCCCAGCATTGTGCCCATGCCCCAGATCGCCATCGCCTGGCCGTGCTTCTCGGGCGGGTTCGACTGGAACAGCACCGCTTGCGACAGCGGTACCAGAGCCGCGCCGCAGACGCCTTGCAGCACCCGGAACAGGACCAGCTGGACGAGGCTGGTCGCCGCGCCGCACAAGGCCGAGGCGATCGTGAAGCCGACGACCGAGATGAAGAACACCCATTTGATGCCGAACCGACCGGCGAGCCAGCCGGTCAGCGGCGTCATGATCGCCGCGGCGACGATGTACGACGTCACCACCCAGGCGATCTGGTCCTGCGAGCAGCTGAGGCTTCCCTGGATGTGCGGCAGCGCGACATTGGCGATCGTCGTGTCGACGCCCTGCATGATCGTGGCGCAGGTGATCGAGGCGGTGATCGCAACGCGATTGATCCGTGGCCCCGGCGCTCCATCCCCGATCGCCGCGGCCCCGCCTATTGTCCCGCTCCGCATTGGCGCCATCCTCGGCGAGAGAAGTCCGGCTTGCAACCGCCGCCGGCGCGCCCGTGATATGTGCAGATCATGGCGTTGTCTGGATTGCGCTACAGCAAGTCGGCCCTCTTGGTGTTCGGCGCGGGATTGGTGATCGGCCTCGTCGTCGTCGCCGCGAAGCTGCCGGGGTTTGCCCGGGTCGCCAGCCTGGCGATGGCGGCGGGAATCGTGGCGCTGCCCTTCGCCCTGTTCGCCGACTGGCGGCGGCGCATCCCGCGCCCAAAGCCCGCCGCTCGCAGGCGGCGCCGCAACACCGCCGGCAAGCGCAAAGCAGGACCCACGCGACGCGGCACCCGACGAAAGCGCTGATCCGGCCATGCAGGCCGGGCGCTTCCCCGACCGCGAGCCACGTACTAGGATCGAATCGGAAGCGCGGGGAGCCGTCCCGGCCGCACCTGTATGGAGGAAATGCAATGGCGAAGAAAAAGATCGCGGTCGTCTGCACCGGCGCGGTCGGCGGCTATGCCGGGGCGCACATGGTCAAGGCCGGGGAAGACGTGACCTTTATCGATTTCTGGCCCGAGCATGTCGACTACATGAAGCAGCACGGGCTGACGATCACCCACCTCAAGGATGTCGAACCGTTCACCGTGCCGGTGCGCGCGCTGCACGTCACCGAGGCGCAGCAGCTGTCGAAGGAAAAGCCGTTCGACATCGCCTTTGTCTGCACCAAGAGCTACGACACGGCCTGGGCGACGACGCTGATCAAGCAGTACCTGGCGCATGACGGCTACGTTGTCTCGCTGCAGAACTGCATGAACGAGGAGACGATCGCTGGGGTCGTCGGCTGGGGCAAGACCTTGGGCTCGATCGCCAGCTCGATCACCGTCGGGCTCAACGCGCCCGGCCAGATCGCCCGCGCCGCCGGAAAGTCCGGCACCAAGCACACCGTGTTCCGCGCCGGCGAGGTGCATGGCCGGGTCACCGAGCGCGCCAAGGAAGTCTGCGCGCTGCTCGCCAACGCCGACAGCGCGATGGTGACCGAGAATTTGTGGGGCGAACGCTGGTCGAAACTGGTCACCAACGTGATGGGCAACGGGCTCTCGGCCTGCACCGGCATGGTCACCAAGGACATGATGAAAAACGACACGATCCGGCACTTCTCGACCCGGCTCGGCAGCGAGGCGATCCGCGTCGGCCAGGCGCTCGGCTATACGTTCGATGAAGTGAGCCATATGGACCCCGAAGCGATCGCCCGCGCCGGCGAGGGTGACGCGGCAGCGACCAAGGAGATCGACGCGCACCGGCTCGAGGAGGCCAACCGGCCGGGCGGCGGCGAGCATCGCCCGTCGATGGGTCAGGACATGGTCAAGGGCCGCCGCACCGAGATCGAGTTTCTGAACGGCTTTGTCTGCCGCAAGGGCGACGAGGTCGGCATTCACACGCCGACCAACCGCATCCTCACCGACATCGTCACAAGGGTCGAAAAGGGCGAGCTGAAGCCAGATCCGAAGCACATCACGGATCTGAGACTGAATTAGCGCAGTAAAACCTCGCCCGCTTGCGGGAGAGGGAGGGACCCATCGCGCTAGCGATGGGAGGGTGAGGGTCCGCGGCGAGTACCCTCACCCGCCCCGCGATGCTCGGCACCCTCTCCCGCAAGCGGGCGAGGGGCTTTTGGAAGGAGCTTTGGCGATATGCTCGCTGTCGTCAACACGCCAGGCGGGGCGGCGCCGATCGCGGTCCGCGAGGTGCCGGATCCCACACCGGCCGCGAACGAGGCGCTCGTCGCGGTGCATCGCTTCTCGCTCAATCGCGGCGAGATGCGGCTGTTCCAGGTGCGGCCGGAAGGCTGGCGACCGGGCCAGGACATCGCCGGTGTCGTGGTGCGCCAGGCCGCCGACGGCAGCGGGCCGGAAGCGGGCACGCGGGTCGTCTGCCTGACCGACTGGGAAGGCTGGGCCGAGCGCGCGGCGGTGCCGAGCCATCGCATGGCGGCGCTGCCCGACAATGTGGCGTTCGCCGACGCGGCGGCGCTGCCGGTTGCCGGGCTGACGGCGCTGCGGACCTTGCGCCACGGCGCCCCGCTGCTCGGCAAGCGGGTGCTGATCACCGGCGCGGCCGGCGGGGTCGGCAACCTCGCGGTGCAACTAGCCGCGCGCTCGGGGGCGCGGGTGACGGCGGTCGCCGGCAGCACCGAGCGGGCACGGGTGCTCGATGGGCTCGGCGCCGCCGAAATCGTCACCAACATCGACGACGCGCAAGGCCGCTTCGAGCTGATCCTCGAAGCCGCGGGCGGCGCATCATTGACGGCGGCGATTGCCAAGATCGCAGCCAAGGGCGTCGTCGTCATCTACGGCAATTCGTCGGGCGAGCCGACGCCGCTGAATTTCCGCGACTTCGCCGAGCACCAGAACGCGCGGCTGCAGGGCTTCCACTATTTCACCTCGGAGCCGGAGGAGAAATTCGGTTCCGATCTGGGCTTGCTGGTCTCGCTGGTCGCCGACGGCTCGTTGAAGCCGCGCATCGTCGAGCACGACTGGCACGAGATCCCGGCGGTCGGCGCGCGGCTCCTGGGCCGCGGGGTCGCTGGCAAGGCCGTGTTCCGCATTCCCCAAAGCTGAATGGAGGAGAGGATGACGATCAAACTGGGCGACAAGATCCCGACCGTGACCTTGCGGCACCTGACCGCCGAGGGGGTGCAGGCAGTGTCGTCGGACGATTACTTCAAGGGCCGCAAGGTCGCGGTGTTCGGGCTGCCCGGCGCCTATACCCGCACCTGCTCGTCGCGCCATCTGCCCGGCTACGTCGCCAATTCCGACGCGCTCAAGGCCAAGGGCATCGACGAGATCGCCTGCCTGTCGGTCAACGACGCCTTTGTCATGGGCGCCTGGGGCAAGGAGCACAACGCGCCCGGCAAGGTGACGATGCTCGGCGACGGCTCGTGCGAATTTACCCAGGCGATCGGCCTGACGCTCGACCGCACCGAGGGCGGGATGGGCATGCGCTCGCAGCGCTATTCGATGGTGGTCGAGGACGGGGTGGTCAAGGAACTGAACATCGAGCCGTCGGGCCAATACGGCATCTCCAGCGCCGAAGCGATGCTGGAGCGACGGTAGGACCCTCACCCTCCCACGCTTCGCGCGGGTCCCTCCCTCTCCCGCAATGCGGGAGAGGGTGGCCATCGCGCAGCGATGGACGGGTGAGGGTCTAGTGCACCGCCGCGCTGCTTGAACTGCCGCTGCTGGCCAGGGCGAAGCCGATCGGGGCGCGCTCGGGGGCCTTGAAGCCCGTCGGGCGGTCTTCCTCGACGATCTCGCCGTCGAGCGCCAACCGGCCGTCGATCACCGAGAGCGACATGATGCGGCGCTCGCCGTCTTCCGGCTCGTCGAGCAGACGCTCGGAGATCGGGTCTTCGACCAGGCCCTGGATCGCCCGCTTCAAGGGCCGGGCGCCAAAGGCCGGGTCCCAGCCCAGTTCGGCGAGGCGCCGGCAGGCCGCCTCGTCGGCGACCAGGGTCAGACCGCGATCTGCCAGCCGCTGATTGACCCGGGCGAGCTGGATGTCGACGATTCGCGCCATCTCGTCACGGCCAAGCCGGCCGAAGATCAACACGTCGTCGAGCCGGTTGAGGAATTCCGGCCGGAACGCGCGACGCACCGCTTCCATGACTTCCTGACGGGCGTGGCCGACATCCTCGTCCTCGCCGAGCGCCAGAAGGGCCTCGGCGCCGAGGTTCGAGGTCATGATCAGGATCGCGTGGCGGAAATCCGCGGTGCGGCCCTGGCCGTCCGTCAGGCGTCCATCCTCCATCGCCTGCAAGAGCACATTGAGCACGTCGGGATGCGCCTTCTCGACCTCGTCGAGCAGCACGACCTGGTATGGCCGGCGGCGGATCTTCTCGGCCAAGGTGCCGCCGTCGTCATAACCGACATAGCCCGGCGGCGAGCCGATCATCCGCGACACGGTGTGCCGTTCGCCGTACTCCGACATATCGAGGCGGGTGACCGCGTTCTCGTCGTCGAACAGGAACTCGGCCAAGGCCTTCGCCAGCTCGGTCTTGCCGACGCCGGTCGGGCCGAGGAACAGGAACGAGCCGGTCGGCCGCGCCGGATCCTTGAGGCCGGCCCGCGCCCGGCGCACCGCTTTCGACACCGCGCGCACGGCTTCTTTCTGGCCGACGACACGCTTTGCCAGGTTGTCTTCCATGTCCTTGAGGCGCTGACGCTCGGCTTCGAGCATCCGCTCGACCGGGATACCGGTCCACCGGGTGACGACGGCGGCGATGTCGCGCGCGGTCACCTCCTCGCGCTCGGTCGAAGCGCGGGTCTCAGCCTCGGCGAGCCGGCGTTCGAGATCGGGGATGATCGAGTAGGTCAGCTCGCCGGCCTTGCTCCAATCGCCGTCGCGCTGAGCGCGCTCGAGATTGGTCCTGGTCTGGTCGAGCTCCTCCTTCAGGCGCCGGTCTTCATGGCGCCGCGACTGTGAGGTCCGCCATTCCTCGTCGGCCGAGGCCTCGGTCTTCTCGGCGTCGGCGAGCTCGGTTTCGAGTTTTTGCAAGCGTTCCTGCGAAGCACGGTCGGGCTCGGCCTTCAACGCCTCGCGCTCGATCTTCAGCTGCATCACCCGGCGGCTGATCGCATCCAACGCCTCGGGCTTGCTGTCGATCGCGATGCGCACCCGCGAGGATGCCTCGTCGATCAGGTCGATCGCCTTGTCGGGGAGGCGCCGGTCGCCGATATAACGCGCCGATAGCTGCACCGCCGCGACGATCGCCGCGTCGGTGATGCGCACACCGTGATGTACCTCATAGCGGCCTTTGATGCCGCGCAGGATCGACACCGCGTCGTCGGTCGACGGCTCGTCGATCGTCACCGGCTGGAAGCGCCGCGCGAGCGCCGCGTCCTTCTCGATATAGCGGCGGTATTCGTCCGGAGTGGTCGCGCCGACGCAGCGCAATTCGCCGCGCGCCAGGGCCGGCTTCAGCATGCTCGAGGCGTCGATCGCGCCATCGATGCGGCCGGCGCCGACCAGCATGTGCAGCTCGTCGATAAAGAGGATGATCTGGCCGGATGCGGCCTGAATCTCGGCCAGCACGGCTTTTAGCCGTTCCTCGAACTCGCCGCGGAACTTGGCGCCGGCGACGAGTTGCGTCAGGTCGAGCGCCAGCACCCGGCGGTTCTTCAAGCCTTCCGGCACGTCGCCCGCGGCCAGGCGTTGCGCCAGGCCCTCGACGACCGCGGTCTTGCCGACCCCAGGCTCACCGATCAGCACCGGATTGTTCTTGGTGCGCCGCGCCAGGACCTGGATCGTGCGGCGTATCTCGTCGTCGCGGCCGATCACCGGATCGAGCTTGCCGTTTTTCGCTTCCTCGGTGAGGTCGCGCGAGTATTTGGAGAGCGCCTCCCAGTTCTGCTCGGCCGAAGCCTCGGTCGCCTTGCGCCCTTGGCGCCAATGCTCGACCGCCTCGGCCAGGGCCTTGGGATCGACCCCGGCGCCGGTGAAGATCACGCGCAGAGCCTTTTGCCGCGCCACGCTTTCGAGCAGCCGCTCGGCCGTGACGAACTTGTCGCCGCCGGCGCGCGCCGCCTCGACCGCGGCCTGCAGCACGGCGGCCAGTTCGGACGACATGTAGACCGGAAACTGCCCATTGCCCGGCACTTGCGGCAGGCGCTCGAGGCGGCTCTCGGCGGCCGTCTTCAACAGGTCGGGATCGCCGCCGGCATCGCGCACGATGCGCGCGGCAAGCCCCTCGCCGTCATCGAGCAGCGCCTTCAATAGATGCTCGGGGATGCAGTTCTGGTGGCGCCCAGCCAGGGCTTCCATCTGCGCGGCTTGCAGAATGCCGCGCGCACGCTCGGTGAAATTTGCGAAGTCCAAAATGGCACCTCGTCTATGGTCCCGCCCTCCAGGAGGCGCGGGATACGTCGCTCCGGCCCGCCCGATGCGCGGCCGTCCGACGCTGAGAAAGAGATGGGGCGACGTTCTACAAAAGCAAGGTGTGGGTCGGTCAATCAGGACGAAATTCGTCCTATTGGGCGCGTGTTGCAAAAGGTACCATCCCGGCGAAGGCCGGGACCCATAGTTCAGTTTTTCGAGTGGTTTGAAAATGGGCCCCGGCCTTCGCCGGGGTGGTGCTTTTTCCTTATTGCGCCGCTGCCGCGAGCGGGCTCGGCCCGGCCGGCAAGAAACGGTCGAGCAGTTGGCCCGGACCCTTCTCATACCGTGCGTACTCCCTGCCGTCGAACACGCGCGTGCCGTTGACGAAAACGCCATGGACGCCGATCGGATCGCGCAATGTGCGGGGTCCGCCGGCCGGCAGATCGTTCACCCTGCGGGCCGGCGATATGCCGACCGTCGCCGGATCGAACAGCAGCAGGTCGGCCCAGGCGCCGAGTGCGATCCTGCCGCGATCCGGGATGCCGTAGAGCCCGGCCTGGTGGCTGGTCAGCCGGCGCACACCCTCGGGAAGGTCGAAGGCGCCGCGCTCGCGCACCCAATGGCCGAGGAAATAGAGCCCGAAACCGGCGTCGCACAGGTAGACGAGATGCGCCCCGGCATCGGACAGCGCGATGACGCCGGCCTTGTGCTTGACCAACGGCTCGACGCCCGCGTCGACGGCGTTGAGGAACCGCCCGATAAAGCCGGTGTCCAGATCCTCCTCGAGCCCGAGATCGAGGAACGTATCGAGCGGGTCCCGGTTGCCGCCCTGGACGATTTCGGCGATCGAGCGGTTGGCGAGCCCGGCGTTCTGCGGCTTCACCGGCGCCGCGACGATGACCCGGTCCCAATTGCCCTGGAAGATCGTTCCCGGCCGTGGGTTGCGCAGGTTGTCGCGGAACCGGTCGCGGAAGCTCTGGTCGCGGAACACCGCCTTCAATTGCTCCCGGTCATAGGCCTTGATCGGGTCGAAGGCCGGGTGGCTGTAGAACGGATAGGCCGCCGCGAGGGTGAAATCGAACGACAGCGGCTGACAGGTGAACTGGAGATAGACCTCCTGCCCGCGCTGTTGCGCCGCGGCGCAGGCCTCGAACATGGCGAGCCCACGCTCGGGAAACTGCTCGTTGTAAAAGGAGAGGCCGGTGGTCATGAACATGCGGCGGCCATGCCGGCCGGCGATCTCGGCGATCGTGTCGACCGGGATCGTGCCGGAGGCGATCTCGACGACCCCGCGTCCCGGCCCGCCCATTGCGCCGAACAGCGCCTCGAACTCGCCGATGTCGCTGATCGTCGACGGCATCGGGATGCCGCCCCAGCCGGAATGGTTGGGCGAATAGGAGGCGCCGAGCCCGATCGCGCCAAGGCTCATCGCCTCGCTGACGAGCCGCTTCATCTCGGCGAGCTCGGCCGGGGTCGCCTCCTTGCGCACCCCGGCGTCCTCGCCCATCACCGCGGTGCGCACCGCCGAATGTCCGACCAGCACCGCCAGGTTCATGTAGGGCCCGCGCCGGCGCACCATGTCCTGGTATTCGGCGAAGGACTGGAACTGCCAGTCGATGCCGGCGCGCAGCGCGTCGATGTCCATGCCTTCAACGACCGCGAGGTTGCGCATGATCAAATCGCGCAGCGCTGGCGGGCTCGGGACGACGGCCGCGACCTTTATGACCTGATCGACGCGCTCGGTCTCAACCGCCCGATCCTCGCCGGCTACGATTGGGGCGGCCGCGCCGCTTGCGTCGTCGCTGCGCTGTGGCCCGAGCGGGTGGCCGGCCTGGCCTCGATCACCGGCTACAACATCCAAAACATCGCCGGCGCCGCGCAGCCGCAATCGCCCGCCGCCGAGCACCGCTACTGGTACCAGTGGTATTTCCACACCGAGCGAGGCGTTGCCGGGCTCACGGCCAATCGCGGTCCGTTGTGCCGGCTCTTATGGGAATTGTGGTCGCCGAACTACCACTTCGACGACGCGGACTACGCGAAAACCGCTGCCTCGTTCGACAACCCGGATTTCGTCCCGGTGGTGATCCAGTCCTACCGGCATCGCTACGGCAACGCGCCCGGCGACCCGCAATATGCCGAGGTCGAGGCGCGGCTCGCCGCCCGGCCGGCGATCCCGGTGCCGACGATCGTGCTGCATGGCGCGGCGGATGGGGTCGGTCCGGTCGCCGGATCGGAGGGCCATGCCCGGCATTTCACCGGCCCCTACAGCCGCGAGGTGATCCCGGTCGCCGGCCATTTCCTCCCGCGCGAGGCGCCCGACGCGGTGGTCAAGGCGGTGCGGGAACTGGGCGAAGGATAGCCTTCACCTCCGACGGTGACGGTGTGGGTCTCGATTTCTGCGCGGCTGATAGATCGTAAGCTACGCTAACCTTCTGCCGGTAAGGTAGGAGAGCGAGATGCACGATCTGCTGATCCGCGGCGCGACGGTGATCGACGGGCTGGGCCACGACCCGGTTCGGACCGATGTCGCGGTCGAAGGCGGCCGCATCGCCGCGATCGGCGACATCGCCGGCGAGGCACGCGAAATCGTCGATGCCGGCGGGCTCGCGCTGATGCCCGGCATCATCGTACCGAAGCCGCAATTGCCCATCACCGCTGTGGTCACCCCAAGCGACGGCGACGGCGATAAGGTGCGGTCCCAGGTCACCTGCGCGTCGTAATGGGTATGGATGTCGAGTGCTGCCTGCTCGCCGGAGCGTGGGGTCTTGGCGTCGAGAAAGCGGGTCGGGCCGTAGCCGCGCAGATAGGGGACGATGACGCGATACCCGGCGGCGGCCAGCGGCGGCGCGACATCGTCATAGGCGTGCACGTCGTCCGGAAAGCCGTGCATCAGCACGACCGGCTGCCCGCCCGTCGGGCCGCTCTCCTCATAGGCGATCTCAAGGACCGGGGTGCGGACGGTCTTCACGTCGCGCCGACCCGGAAGCCGGAGAGCCCGTCCTTTTCGATCTCATCCGGCAGGTCGAGCTCCCACTGCAGGTAGTTGCGCATCGCCTGCTGCGCGCCTTCGTCGGTGTCGTGCCGATTGTGGTTCCAGAAAATGAAATCGATGCGCTCGCTGTCGGGCGGATCGTCCGGCGTCGCGACGACCGAATAGCCGGCGGCTTGCCAAGCGGCGACCCCGCCCTGGGCAATCGCGATCTCGGCCGAGGATAGCTGGGCGAGGTCGGGCAGGATCAGCTTCGCCACCGCGACATCGTCGGCGAAAACGATGATGCGAGCGGCGTCGCGGATCTTCGCCGGCAATCCCGCGAGGCGCGGGCGGATCGTCCATACCGCGCCCGGCGGGTGGGCGGCGCGGAACGCGGCGCTGGAGCTGAGCACGATCGCCATCGCACCGGCGGACATCAGCGCCGCCGCGGCTTCGATCGGGACGACCGCGGCCGCCGGCAGCAACGGCAGCGCGGGCTCGCCCGGTCCGTATTCGAGGTCCACGCCGGCGAACGCATGGTCGAGCACGGCGACGTCCCAGCCCATCTGAAGCAACCAGTGCGCGCTCATCACCGCGCGCGTGCCGTGGTCATCGACCAGCACCAGCCGCGCGCCGCGCGTTGCGACCCAGCGGTCGATCGCCTGCACCAGCTGGCCGCCAGGCGCCGACAGCGAGCCGAGCAGATGCCCGGCGGCGAATTCCTCGGGCGTGCGCACATCGAGCAGATAGGTCGTGCGCGTCGCGGCCTCGCGCTGCCAGACGGCGAGGGTCGGCGGCTCAATCCGCCGGACGCCGAAGCGTTCGGCTACCGTCGCGGCGAGCGGTGCCGACGCGGCGATGCCCGCGGCGCTGACCGGCGCGACGCTTTGGTGCGTATTGCGCTCGAGCTCGAGACCGGCGAGCCGCCAGCCCTGGGTTCCGCCCTGCAGCGAGACAACCTTGTTCGGCACGCGCGCATTGATCAGCGATTGCGCACCGATGATGCTGCGCGTCCGGCCGGCGCAGGAGACGACGACCAGGGTTTCGGGGTCGGGCACCAGATCGGCGAAGCGATAAACCAGCTCGGCGCCGGGGCAGGTCTGCGCGCCGGGGACGTGGAAGCGGTTGAATTCCTCGACCGTGCGGCTGTCGAGGACCTTGAGGTTCGTGCCGGCGCGCTGCATCTCGTGCAGTTCGGCCGCGGTGACGTGCGGCGTGTGGCTGTCGATCTCGACGATTTCGGCGAACCCTTTGCTCGGCACATTGCTGCTGGGAAAGAGTGGATAGCCCGACATCGACCAGGAAGCGACCCCGCCGGCTAGGACGCTGACATCGCCGTAACCGAGATGGACGAGCCGCTGCGCCGCCCTGGCGGCAACGCCGTCATCGTCGTCGACCAGCACCACCCGGGTCGATTTGCGCGGCACCAGGCGCAAGATGTCGAGCTCCAGCCGGCTATACGGCAGGTTGACCGCCAGGAGCGGGTGGCCATCGCAATGCTGGCCCTCCTCGCGGACATCGATAAAAGCGATTTCGCCGCCATCAGCAAGCCAGCCGCGAGCCGTTGTGACATTGATCGATTGCGCCTCGGCCATCACATCCTCCGAAATTCCGCGCCTACAGTTTCAGCAGCCGTTTGGCGTTGCCGCTGAGGATCTTCGCCTGGTCCGCCGCGGATACCGGCAAGCGCTCAGCCCAGGCGGCTCCCGGCGGGTTGTCGACAAACGGGTAGTCGACCGAAAACAGCACGCGGTCGAGGCCGATCTCCTGAATGCAATGCAAGAGCGCCGGGTCGGAGAAGAAGCCGCTGGTGGTGACCCAGAAATGCTCGGTGAACGTATCGCGGAACCAGGTGCTGCCGCGCCCGTCGCGCGCGAACCCCATGTTGATTCGCCACAAATAGAGCGGCAAACCCTCACCGAGATGGCCGAGGATGATTTTCAAACCCGGATATTTTTCGAACACACCGCTGAGCACCAGACGCACACCCTGCGTCGCGGTCTCGACCGTAAAGCCCCAGGCAGCGCGAAGGATGGTCGGGAATTTCTCGACATAGTCCTTGTAATAGACCTCGATGACCCGCGGGTCGGGAATCGACGGGTGCATGTACAGTGGCACGTCGAGCGCGGCGGCGCGCTCGAAAATCGGCCAGAAGCGCGGGTCGTCGATAAACAGGCCGTTGGTCAGGCCGTGGATCATCGCGCCCTTGAAGCCGAGCTTGGTGACGGTGCGCTCCAATTCGTCGGCGGCGGCTTTCGGATCGGCGGTCGGCAACGCGGCGAAAGCGGCAAAGCGGTCGGGATGAGACAGCACCGTCTGATGCAGGCGGTCGTTGACCCCCTTGGCCAATCGAACTCCGGTCTCGGCATCAAATTTCTGCAATGACGGGGCGGCGTGCGACAGGACCTGGAAGTCGATCCCGGCGTCATCCATTTCCTTGAGGCGCAACTCGTCGAGATCGTAAAGGCGTCGGGCGACCATCGGCAGCCCGGCTTCACCGCCCGAGCCGCGCGAGGGGACGGCATCGAGCCCGGTAAAATGCCGCGCCACCTCGGGATCGAGATAATGTTCTTCGAGGGCAATGATTTGAGGCTTTACCGGCATCGGGGGGATCCCTTCAAAAGGGGAGCGTTCGAGCATTTTTTAGAGCATATTGCGGCGGCACGGAACCGCTGGCCGCGCTCAGGAAGCAACCTCCGTGTCGCGCGTTATCATCGCCCGGAGGGCCGCGTGCACCGGAGTTCCCGGCGCGAGCCGGCGGGCCGCCTCGTCATGGATGATGCGCGCCAGCTCCGGTTGACGGCTCAGCAGCTCGAAGAAATCGACGATGTCGAGAGCCAACAGCGTGCAAGGCCGGGTGGTCATCACGGTGGCGTTGCGCGGCGCGCCGGTCAGCAAAGCAAGCTCGCCGAAAAAATAATCGTCGCCGAACCGCAAGCTTTGCGGTTCGAGCAGCACCTCGACCTCACCCTCGACGACGAAGAACATGCAGTCTCCCGGTTCGCCGCGGCGCATGATGACGGCATTGGCGGGGTATTCGCGAACGCGCAGCAGCCGCGCCACCTCGGCGATCAATGTCGCGCCGAGACCGTGGAAGAACGGCACTTTGGCGACCAGCTCCCAGGTTCGCAGGAATTCGCGGCGGCGCATCTCGTCGGCATAGCCGGTGGCGAGGATGCCGGCCCACAACGCGAACACCAGGATCCCCGAGACCATGACCACCCCGGCGAGCATCCGCCCGGCAATCGTCTGCGGCACCGCATCGCCGTAGCCGGTCGTCGTCACCGTGACGATTGCCCACCACAGCGCCGCCGGGATCGAGCCGAACGCTTCGGGCTGGGCGTTCCGCTCCAGCAGGTAGGCGAGGCTCGCCGCGACCAGGAGCACGATTACGAGGCCGAGCACCACCGAGAGCAGCGCGTGCCGCGCGTGCCCGATGACCCGTTGCAGCATCGTCAGTCCCGACGCATAGCGCACGTATTTGAATACCCAGACAAATCCGAAGATGCTTGCTTCGCGATGGTTGGCTATGGCGATCGCCGCCGGCATCACGCCAAGCAGGTCGCAAAGGCCGCCGATCGAGGTGGCCCAGGCCAGGCGAGCGCCGAAGGCTCCGCGATGCTCGCCGCCCGGTGCGCTCGGCGCGAGGTAGAGCCGCAGCAGATATTCGCCGACAAAGAACGCGGCGATGACATAGAAGGCGCCGGACAGCAGCCCGCCATAGTCTTCGCGGAGGTCGGGCACGGTCAGGGCCAGCATGACCCCGATCCCCGCCGCGACCATCGTGTGATGAATCCCGCGCCATGCCCGGGCCGCCGTCTCGGGCGATCCCGCTTGCAACAGGCGGTAGAGGAGCGGGCGGTCCATCAGCCCATTGTAATCATTGCGGCAGCACCGCCCATAATTTGTTCATGCCGGCTGTGCGCGTGCTGTCTCGCATTGCGGGCGATTTCCCGCAGCCGGCGATCTTTGCTATAGGAGGGCCGCTCTTTCGGGACCGTTGCGTGATCTTACTGCCGAGCAACCGCCGCGCCTTCCTCGCATTCGCGCATGACGTGGCGATGGCCGCCATTTCGTTCGGCCTCGCCTTCTACCTGCGCATCGGCGACGATTTTCTGAGCTACGAGCCGCGCCTGACGCTGCTTTATGGCGGCGTCTTCACCGCGGTGGCGGCGGCGGTGTTTCTGCTGACCGGGCTCTATCGGGGCATCTGGCGGTACGCCTCGCTGCCCGATCTGTTCGCGATCGCCCGCGCCGCAACCCTGACCGTGCTGATCTTCCTGCCGGTCATGTTCACCGCGACCCGCCTCGAGTTGCTTCCGCGATCGACCCTGTTCATCAACTGGCTGGTGCTGATCGCGCTTCTCGGCGCCCCGCGACTCGGCTATCGCCTGTTCAAGGATCACGGCCTCGACCATGTGCTGGAGCGCCGACCCGGCCAGCAGATCGTGCCGGTACTGCTGATCAGCGCGCGCGACGGCGCCGATACCTTCATCCGTGAAACGATGCGCGATCCCAACGGGGTCTACCGCGTCGTCGGCATGCTGTCCGATACCGCCTCGCGCGTCGGGCGACAGATCTACGGCGTTTCGGTGCTCGGCACGATCGACCAGCTCGAATCGGTGGTCAGGAGCCTCGACCGTCGTGGCCGGCGTCCGCAAAAGCTGATCGTCACGCCGCAGGGTCTCGACGGTGCGGCGATCCGCGAGCTGCTCGATCGGGCCGATGCGCTGGCGATCCCGCTCGCACGGTTGCCGCGCGCGACCGAGCTGCGCCAGGGAGACGCCGACGTCGAGCGGATTGAGCCGATCGCGATCGAGGACCTGCTCGGCCGGCCGCAGGCCGTGCTCGACCGCGACGCGATGGCGCGCTTTATCCGCGGGCAGCGCATCCTTGTCACCGGCGCAGGTGGGACCATCGGCTCCGAGCTCTCCCGTCAGCTCGCCGCGTATGCGCCGGCGCAGCTGATCCTCTTCGACAACAGCGAATTCCTGCTCTACTCGATCGACATCGAACTGCGCGAGCGCTTCCCGGAGCTGACGGTGCGCCCGCTGCTCGGCGACGTGCGCGACCGGCGCCGGGTCGACGAAGTGCTTGCCGCCGAGCGGCCGGAGATCGTGTTCCACGCCGCCGCGCTGAAACACGTGCCGATGGTCGAGCACAACCCGGTCGAGGGGGTGCTGACCAACGTCGTCGGCAGCCGCAATGTGGCCGAGGCGGCGCGCGCCCACGGGGTTCGGCATGTCGTTCAGATTTCGACCGACAAGGCGGTCAACCCGACCAGCGTAATGGGCGCGACCAAGCGCATCGCCGAGGCCTTCTGCCAGGCGCTCGACCTCAACGAGGCCGCGCGTGGCGGGCGCCGCCGGAGCGGGACCCGGTTTGTCACCGTGCGGTTCGGCAATGTGCTGGGATCGACCGGCTCGGTGGTGCCGCTGTTCAGCCGTCAGCTTGCCGCGGGCGGGCCGCTGACAGTGACCCATCCCGAGGTCACGCGGTTTTTCATGACGGTGCGCGAGGCGGTCGAGCTGGTGCTCGAAGCCGCGGCCACGGTGGCGCTCGGCGAGGCAGCGGCGGACGGCGCCCAAGGGACAACGGAGTCGCGCGGCAAGATCTTCGTGCTCGACATGGGGGAGCCGGTCAAGATCGTCGATCTGGCGCAGCAGATGATCCGGCTCGCCGGACGCGTCCCGGGTCTGGATGTCGCGATCGAGTTCATCGGCCTCAGGCCCGGCGAAAAGCTGCACGAGGAGTTGTTTCACGACGCCGAGGCGACGGTGCCGACCGCGAACCCAGCGCTGCGCCTCGCCGCGCCGCGCACTGCCGACTACGCGGTGCTCGCCCGCTCGATCGACGAATTGGAGGAGCAGGCGCGCGCGGCCAATGAGGCGCGGGTCATAGACCTGCTGCGGCTTCTGGTGCCGGAATACCGCCGCGACCCCGCCGCTTCCGTTTTGGAGAAGCCGGCCGCGCGAGCCAGGCGCGGCACCGACTAAGATGAGCGGCGGCGCCGGTAACATTACCGTCGAGCTGGTGCCGGAAGCGACGGACGACGCCCGCATCCTGGTGGGCGAACTCGAAGAGATACTCGCGGCGGAGTATCCGCCGGAGCAGCGGCACGGCCTAGCGCTCGACGCCATCTTCAAACCCAATATCAAATTCTTCATGGCGCGCGTGCGCGGCGCCCCCGCCGGCGGCGGCGGTGTGGCGCTGTTCGGCGATTTCGCCGAGGTGAAGCGCATGTACGTTCGCGAAGCCGCGCGCGGGCACGGCGTTGCCCAGGCCCTACTCGCCGGGATTGAACAGACGGCGCGCGAGGCCGGGCTGACGTGGCTCAAGTTGGAGACTGGCACGAACCAGCTGGCCGCGCTTCGCTTCTATCAGCGCGAGGGCTTTCAAATTTGCGAGGCGTTCGGCGATTATCGCGCAATGCCGGCGAGCGCCATCGCCACCAGTGTGTTCCTCGAGAAACGCCTTTAGAGCTGCCGCTTTGCGAGCTGGCAGACATAAACCCGGCCGATCACGTCGAGCTCCAGGGTCACCCGGTTCAGCGTGTAGGTGTTGTGGGCGACCTCCCATTCGATCGCCGCCGGGCTCACGGCGACCGGTACATCCCGGTCGTGGAACAGGATCGTGTCGCCGATGCCCGACGAGCTGATGAGCCGTTTCCGCCCGAGGTCGAAAACCAGGGTCGCGCCGACGCTCGGGTCCTCGCGGTCGCGGCAGGTAGCGGTCGTCAGATCGGCCGCCAACGCGGCACCCCGGCACCAGAGCGCCAAAAATATCGCAGCCGCAATTGATACTGCGCGGTAACGCATTGTCGCCGTGGTGAAAGCCTAGCGCTCGCAGTTCACAAACCGGGGTACGCCTGGCCCCACTTGTCGCCGTAGACAACGTCGGAAAGCGGCGTACGGCGGAGCGGCCCGAACCGACCCATCGGATAACCGAGCGGAATGAGCGCGTAGGAGTGCACCCCTGGCGGCAGGGCGAGCGCGGCTTCGACTTCCTTCTCGAAAATCAGGTGCAGCGTGGTCAGTGTCGCCCCAAGTCCCAGGGCGCGCGCGGCCAGCAGCATGTTCTGCACCGCCGGGTAGATCGACGAGCCGGCGGTGCGGGTGGGCGGCGTGGGGCCGCTTTCGAGGCACGGCACGACCAGCACCGGCGCTTCGTGGATATGATTGGCGAGATGCTCCGCGGCGGCGAGCGTCCGCGCGAAAGCCTCGGCCGTCACGCCGGGAGCCGGGGACCCGGCCCGGTAGCGCGGCCCAACCTGCTCGTCCCAGGCACGCTTGTAATAGCCGCCGAGCGTTGTCTTGACTTGCGGATCCTTGATCACCAGGAAGCGCCAGCGCTGCATGTTGCCGCCGCTGGGAGCGCAGGTGCCCGCCTCGAGGATCGTGCGGATCAGCTCCTCAGGCACCGGGTCGGGCTTCAGCCGGCGCATCGACCGGGTTGTGTGAACGATCTCGAACAGGCCGGGATCGCCGGGAGTGGCCTCGGTCATGTCGCTTCCCTGTCGTTAGCGTCTGATGTTCACCCCAGCTCCGCCAGCCGCGGCAGCACTTCCTTCGAGAACAAGGTCAAATTGTCGACGGTGTCCTCGTGGCTGATGTGGCCGCCCTGGCCCATCATCAAGAGGTGCCCGAAGCCGCCGACATGGTCGTAGAACGACTTCAGCTGGTCCCAGACGTCGTCCGGCGTGCCGGCGAAGACGAGGCCGGCGCCGATCGCATCCTCAACGCTGACAGTGCGCGGATTGATCGGCTTGCCGTCGCGGGTCTGCAGCCGGGTCGCGCGCGCGGTCGCGCCGCCGCTCGCCTTGATTGCCTGTGCCGCCATCGCCGGCGCGACATAGCCCGGCGGGTTGGCGAATTGCGGCGCGACGATGCCCGAGGTGCGGCTGTAATCGAGGATCTGGTCGGCGCGGCGCCAGCCTTCCTCGCGGGTGCGGCCGACCCCGATCAGCGCCATGTAGGCGAGGTGGTGGAGCTTCGCCTCGCGGCCGCACTCGGCCGCCTTTTTGCGATACGCCCCGAAAATCCCGGGAGTGGCCGCCCAGCCGGTATTGAGCGTGCCGATCGTGATGCCGCGCGCCGCGGCCTCCATCGCGCTGCCCGCGCTGCCGACCGGCATCCACACCGGCGGGTGCGGCTGCTGGTAGGGGCGGGGCCAGACATTGACCGAGCGATAGTGGAAATGCGTGCCCTCCCACGAAAACGGCCCGTCATGCGAGGTCATCGCCTTGAGGATCAAATCGTGCGCCTCCCAGAACCGCTCCATCAGGTCGGCCGGGTTCGAGTTGGCGGGTGAAATCTCGAACGGCACTCCCTTGACGAACCCCATGTCGATGCGCCCGCGCGAGATCACGTCGAGCATCGAATATTCCTCGGCGACGCGGATCGGGTTCTCGCGGTTGGCGATCGGCATGCCGAGCGCCAGAAGGCGCACTTTCTTGGTCTCGCGCGCGAGGATCGCCATCGGGATCGTGCACACCGAATCGGCGCAGGTCGCGGTCGCGTGGTGCTCGTTGGTCATGATGTTGATGCCGAGCTCGTCGCACAGCGCCCACTCGTCGAGGTAGCGGTGGTAGAGATCGGCGCCGATTTTCGGGTCATAGAGCCGGCTCGGGATGATCACCCGGTACGATTCATTCAGGTGCGACCAGGCCGGGTGATAGGCCATCTCGCTGAAATGCCAGGTCTGCATCATCGCCGGTTCTCCCGCGCAAAAGTCTCGATCGCCGCGGCGACCTTTTCGGGCTGCTCGACTTGGGGGTAATGACCCGCCGCCGCGATCGTCGAGAAACGGGCGCCGGGGATCGCCTGCGCCAGAAGCTCGCCATAAGCGGGCGCGACGATGCGGTCCTGGTCGCCCCACAGCACCAAGGTCGGCACGGTCACCCGATGCAGCCAATGCGTGAGGCTCGGGTTGTGCATATAGGGCCGCCAGCCGTAGAGCACCGCCGCCTCGCGGTCGCGCGCGATCTCCTCGAGCGCGGCATCGTCGAGCTGCCCATAATCAGGGGCGCTGGCCGGATCGGCGAAGGTGTGCCGCACGACCTCGTCGGCCGACAGCGCGTAGATATCGGTGATCTCGGCCTCGTCGCGCGCGCCGAACTTGACTCCGAGTGAGTCGATCAGCACCAGGCGCCCAAGCCGCGCGGTCGCGCGCACCGCAATTTCCTGCGCCAGCCAGCCGCCGAACGACGACCCGACGAGCAGCACGTCGTCAAGCGCTAGCCGGTCGAGCAGGTCGAGGTACAGATAGGCGAGGTCGCCGACGTTGCGCATCCATACGGGCCGCGAACTGTTGCCGAAGCCGGGGTGGCGCGGCGCGATGACGCGAAACTTCTGGGTCAGCGCGTCGAGGAACGGCTTGTGCTGGGCGAAATAATCGATGCCGTGCAGGAACACCAGCGGCGGGCCGCTGCCCGCGACCAGCATCTCGATCGAAGTTCCGCCGATATCGATGCGTTCCATGCCGCCCTCGGGTTCGTCATTGCGAGCACAGCGAAGCAATCTCGTACCAAGTGCGCTCCTCGCACGAGAGTGCTTTGTCGCGGCGCTCCTCGCAATGACATTTCCGGTGAGGTTTCCCGACGCCCCGCTACAATAGGGTCAGCAAATCCTTTCCAGCGGAAAGACAATGAGATGGGCGAGTTCGGAATTGGCCAGCCGGTACGGCGCTTCGAGGACAAGCGGCTGCTGAGCGGCAATGGCCGCTATCAAAGCGACAACAATCTCCTCGGCCAGGCCTACGCTTACGTACTGCGCTCGCCGCACGCCCATGCCCGCATCGATAAGCTTGACCTGACGGCGGCCAAGGCGGCGCCGGGGGTGGTGCTGATCATGACCGGCGACGACCTTGTCGAAGCGAAGCTCGGCGCGATGGGCGTGCCGTTCCAGAGGAAGCGGCCGGACGGGTCGCCGATGTTCGCGCGCGCGCATCTCGGCCTGGCGCAGGGCACGGTGCGCTATGTCGGCGAGCCGATCGCGCTGATCGTCGCCGAGACCCTGGCGCAGGCAAAGGACGCCGCCGAGCTGGTCGACATCGACTACGCGGCGCTTCCGTCGGTCACCGACACCGCGCAGGCCGCAGACGGCAAGATCGCGGTGTGGCCCGATTGCCCCGACAACATCTCAAACCTGTTCGAGGCCGGCAACAAGGCGGCGGCCGACGCCGCGTTCGCCAAGGCTACGCACATCGTCAAGCGGCGCTATGTGATCAGCCGGGTCTACGCGCATTTCATGGAGCCGCGCGGCGCGATCGGGGTGTGGGACCCGGGCGAGGAGCGCTTCACGCTCTATGCCGACGTGCAGTACCCGCACCGGGTGCGCCAGGCGCTGGCGACGCGCATCTTCAAAATCCCGGAGAGCAAGGTGCGGGTCATCGCCGGCGATGTCGGCGGCGGGTTCGGCACCAAGGGCTGGCAATACCCCGAGCACCGGCTGGTGCTGCTCGCGGCCAAAAAGCTGCGCCGGCCGGTCAAATGGACCTGCGAGCGCAGCGAGGCGATCCAGGCCGACGAGCACGCGCGCGACAATGTCAGCGACGCCGAGCTGGCATTGGACGGCGATGGCAAGTTCCTCGGACTTCGGGTCAAGACGCTGGCCAATGTCGGCGCCTATATCTCGTCCGAGCGCAACCTGCTCGCGACGTTCGGCAATGTCGGGACCCTGGTCGGCACCTACGATATCCCGGCCGCCTATGTCGGGGTCTATGCGGTGATGGCCAACACCAACGGCACCGCGCCCTATCGCGGCGCCGGGCGGCCGGAGGCGACCTATGTCATCGAGCGGCTGATCGACGACGCGGCGCGCGAGCTCGGCTTCGACCGCATCGAACTCCGGTCGAAAAACCTGATCCCGCCTGCGGCGCTGCCGTGCAAAACCGCGTTTGGCCTCAATTACGATTGCGGCGACTTCCCGGCGAACCAAAAGAAGGCGCTCGAACAGTCGGACTGGGCCGGGTTCGCCAAGCGGCGCGACGAGGCCAAATCGCGCGGCAAGTTGCGCGGCATCGGCATTGCCAACCCGATCGAGAAGGCCGCCGGCCCGGGCCAGGAATTCGCCGAGATCCGCTTTCACCCGAGCGGCAACGCGACCCTCCTGATGGGCAGCAAGAACCAGGGCCAGGGCCACGAGACGACGTTCAAGCAGGTGCTCAACGAGAAGCTCGGGCTCGACCCCAATTTGGTGCAGTACATCGACGGCGACACCGACCGCGTCGCGTTCGGCATCGGCACCAACGGCTCGCGCTCGACGGTGATCGGCGGCTCGGCGTTGTGGATGGCGGCCGACAAGGTCATCGCCAAGGGCAAGCGCATTGCCGCGCACCTGCTGGAGGCGGCCGACGCCGATATCGAATTCACCACAAACGGCGAGGGCGGCAGTTTTGCGGTCGCCGGCACCGACCGGCGGATCAGCATCACCGATGTTGCCAAGGCGTCGTTCCAGGCCGGGAAGCTGCCGCGCGACCTCGAAGGCGGGCTTTACGAGACCGGCACCTTCGCCCCCGAGGACAACACCTACCCCAATGGCTGCCATGCCTGCGAGGTCGAGATCGATCCCGATACCGGCGCGCTCGAGATCGTGCGCTATGTCGTGATCGACGATGTCGGCACGGTGGTGAACCCGCTCGGCCTCAAGGGCCAGATCCATGGCGGCGTCGCACAGGGGCTGGGGCAAGCGCTGATGGAGGAGGTCGTCTACGACCGCGAGTCGGGGCAGAACCTGACCGGCAGCTTCATGGACTACGCGATGCCGCGCGCCGACACGATGCCCTACATGGAGATCACCTCGAACCCGTTCCCGACCAAGCGCAACCCCTTGGGCGCCAAGGGCGCGGGCGAAGCCGGCACGGTCGGCGCGCTGCCGGCGATCGTCAACGCGGTGGTCGACGCGCTGTCGCCGCTCGGGGTCAAGAGCCTCGACATGCCGGCGACCAGCCAGCGCATCTGGCAGGCGATGCGCGACGCGCGGAGCTGACGGCTATCCGGCTTCCCAGGGGTTGACGATCGCGACGCCGCACCCCTCGAAGTCGGCAACATCGCGTGTGGCGACCGCCGCGTTGGAAGCGAGTGCGATGGCGGCGATCTGGGCGTCCGCGATTGCTATCGGGCGACCGATCCGGCGACGTCCGATAACGACTTCGGCATAGTGCTCCGCCGCGTCGGCGTCGAAGGGGATGACTCGATCCACCATTAGCGAGGCGAAGAGCCGTTCCGCCGCCTCGGCGAGCCCTGCCCTCCGCCGTCCTGTAGGTAGACTGGCAATGCCAAGAAGAATTTCTGCCTTCGTAACGCTGGTGGCAAACAACTCTGAGCGTAGCTGACCCGCCACCCAGCTGACCACGGCGGGGCTGGGATGCGGTTTCATGAGTTCCGAGATGACATTCGTGTCCAAGACGATCACTTATCGAACTCGACTGGAGGGCCAACCAGTTCACGCGGCGGCAACTCCAACTCGACGCCGCCGAACGGCTCGAAAAGCCGCCGGATCGCCTCCGCGAGGTTAAGCTCCTGCTCTTCCGTGTCGCCGCGCAGCACATCCTTGAGGATGTGGCGCAGCTCGGCCTCCATCGAACGGCCGTTTCGTGCCGCTCGGACGCGCAAACGCTGTCGCAGTTCCGGTTCGACGTTGCGGATGGTCAAGGTTGCCATGGCGACCTCCTACGCTAGCATTGTATGCATTGCTGGCAATATTTCAATGGAACCGTCGGCGCGCCCGCTATGAGCGGACATGGCGGCGTGCAATTGCAGCATAGGCAAATCCGGCCGGCAGGGGTTACAGTTGCGGCCAGCCGATCGCGTCCTCGAAGGGAACGACCATGCAGTACAAGCGCATTTCCGCCGATTGCCATCTCGATATGCCGTGCATGCCGCCGGAGCTGTTCGTCGAGAACGCCTCGCGCGCGTTAAAGGAAAAAATGCCGCATGTCGTGGACGGGCCGGACGGGCCGCATTGGGTCGCCAGCAACGGCGCGGATTTCGGGTTGGTCAATGGCGTCGGCCCGGGCGGCGCGAAGTATGTCCCCGGCCAGAACCACCGGGTCGACAAGATGAACGAGGTCGGCCTCTACGACGACGCGAAGAAGGGCAAATACCGGGCGCGCGACCCGCATCTGCGCCTCAAGGACATGGAGATGGATGGGGTCGATGCCGAGATCATCTTCGGCGTGCTGGGCTCCGCCTCGAAGCTCGACGACAAGGAAGCCAGCAACGAGCTGCTGCGCATCTATAACGACTGGCTCAAGGAATTCTGCAGCCACTATCCCGACCGCCAGCTCGGCCTCGCCTGCCTGCCCTACGGCGACATCGACGAGGCGGTGAAGGAAATCCATCGCGTCGCCAGGATGGGCCATCGCGGCCTTGAGCTGTCGTGCTCGTGGGACATGGTGCCGATGTGGCACCCGGATTGGGAGAAGCTGTGGAAGGCGGTTGCCGAGGTTGATCTGCCGCTGCATTTCCACACCTTCCCGACCACCGATGGGCGCGCGCGCCAAGGGGTTGACGGGCAGGCCCGCCGCGCGGCGATGTTCACCGGCGTTTCGGCGTTCCAGATGGGCCTGATCAATATCATCGCGGCGATGATCGGCGCCGGCGTCTTCGACCGCCACCCGACGCTGCGAATCGGGTTCGGCGAAAGCGGCGCGGGCTGGCTCGCCTACGCGCTCGACCGGATGGATTTCGAGTTCGAGGACCGCTTCCGCGACCTGATGAAGCTGAAGCCGAGCGAATACTGGCGCCGCAACTGCAAGTGCACGTTCCAGTTCGACCGCATCGGCGCCAAGCTGATCGACGATATCGGCCTCGAGACGATGATGTGGGGCTCCGACTACCCGCACACCGATGGCGTATGGCCGGAATCGAACAAGTTCATCGAGGAGCAGTTCGCCGAGCTGACCCCCGAGCAGATCCACAAGATCACCTGCGAGAACGCGGCGAAGTTCTATCGGTTTACGAACTGACGGCTTGCAGTGCCGAATTGAAGCCCCGCGACCACACGGTCGCGGGGTTTTTCTTTGCGCTCGCGAAGAGGTGATGCCCGCTATTTTAATCGGACGATATCGTTGCGTTGCCGCTTTGAGGAACGCCCATGCGACCGCTTCCGCGTCTTGCCGCGCTCGCGACTGCCGTGCCGCCGCACCGGCTCGACCAAAGCAATGTCGTCGCGCGGGTCGAGCAGCTGTTCGGGCGATCCCCCGATTTCGAACGCCTGATCTCGGTCTATGCGAATAGCGGCATCGAATGCCGCTATTCGGTGATGCCGTTCGAGTGGTTCGACCGAGCGCATGACTGGCCGGATCGCAACCGCGCGTATCTTTCCGGCGCGCTCGACCTGATCGAGACCGCCGCGGGACGCGCGCTCGACCGCGCCGGCATCGGGCTCGATGAAGTCGGCGCCATCGTAACGGTATCGACGACCGGTATCGCGACCCCGAGCCTCGACGCGCAGCTGATGGCGCGAATGGGTTTTCCGCGCGACGTGCAGCGCCTGCCGATCTTCGGTCTCGGCTGCGCCGGCGGCGCGCTCGGGCTGGGCAAGGCGGCAACCCTGGCGGCAGCGCTGCCCGACAAGGCGGTGCTGCTTCTCGTCGTCGAGCTGTGCACGCTACAATTCCGCCGCGACGACCTCGCGCGCAGCAATATCGTCGCGACCGCGCTGTTCGGCGATGGCGCGGCGGCGGCGGTGTTGCGGCGCGGCGGCGCGGAAATAGGGCCGGCGATCACCGCTGCCGGCGAGCACACCTGGCCGGGGACCCTCGATGTGATGGGTTGGGACGTCGCCGATGATGGGCTCAAGGCGATCTTTTCGCGCGACATCCCGAGGCTGCTGACGAACGAGCTCGGCCCCGTCGTGCGCGACTTTCTCGGCCGGCACGGGCTGACGCTCGCCGATATCGACCGCTTCGTCTGCCATCCCGGCGGGCCGAAGGTCATCGACGCGTTCGAGACCGTGTTCGGCGCGGGCTTTGCCGGCGCCGCCACAGCGCGGCGCTCGCTCGCCGAACACGGCAACATGTCGTCGGCCTCGGTGCTGTTCGTGCTCGAACAGATGCTGGCCGACGCGGGAAGCGACTGGGGCCGCGCCTTGGTGACGGCGCTCGGCCCGGGTTTCAGCGCCGGGTTTGTCGTGCTCGGCGAGCGGTGACGGTGTTTTATGCGGTGCTCGGCTTTGTCGCGCTGGAGCGTGGCGCCGAGTTGATCCTCGCCCACAGGAATACGGCGCAGCTGCTGCGTCACGGCGGCCGCGAGATCGATCACGCCGGCTACAAATGGTTCGTCGTGCTGCACGCCGGCTGGCTCGCCGCGCTTGCCGCGACCGTGCCGGCGGCGACCGCGCCCGATTGGCCGCTGCTGGTGCTGTTCTTTCTGTTGCAGGCGGGTCGGATCTGGGTCATCGCCAGCCTCGGCCGGCGCTGGACGACGCGGCTTATCGTGTTGCCCGCCGCCCCGCTGGTGACGCGCGGCCCGTATCGCTGGCTCAACCACCCCAACTACCTGATCGTCTTTGGCGAGGTGGCGATTTTGCCGCTCGCCTTTGACGCAATCGCATTGGCGATCGGGTTTTCGCTATGCAATGGTGCGCTGTTGCTGCGCCGCATCCGGCTCGAACAGGCGGCCCTCGGAATTCCTAGCCATCACATTCGCGAAACCCTGACCCATCGCAACTAGCTCTGGGCGTTGGGAGAAAATCGTACTATTTCGTTATTATCAGTAATGAAGCCTATCGGGGCCACCTAGTGGATCTTGACCGCAGTTTTGGGTTTCTCGTGCACGACGTCGCCCGGCTTTATGGCCGTCGCTTCGACCGCAACGGCCGACGCCTCGAATTGACCCGCGCGCAGTGCCGCACGCTCGGCTATCTCGCGCGCAACGAGGGGATCAACCAGGCCGGGCTTGCCGATCTGCTGGAAATCCGGCCGATGACATTGGTCCGGCAGATCGATCGGATGCAAGAGGCCGGGTGGATCGAACGGCGACCCGACCCGACCGACCGCCGTGCCCGCCGGCTGTTCCTGACCGACAAGGCGCGCCCGGTCCTCGGCCGCGTCTGGGATGTCGCCGGTGAGACCCAGGATCAGATCCTCGCCGCGCTGTCGCCCGACGAGGCCGAACAGCTGATCGAGCTGCTGCGCCGGGTGCATGGCGCGCTGGCCGATCGCGGCCTGCCGCGCCCACGCGGCGCGGTTGGCGGCGGGACGGTCGGGTCGCGACGGGTTCCGGTGGCGGCCGCACCGGCGATCGAGGGCACGCGATGACGACCTCGACCGAAGGGGAGGCTCCGAACCCTTTGCGCCGGGTGTTTGGCGACCGGGGCGGCCGGGTTGCCACCCCGACCCGGCCGTTGCGCCAACGCCTGCGTCTGCCGCTGATGGTCGCCGGCCCGGCGGTCGTCGTCGTGGCGGCGTCGTGGTGGTATTTGACGAGCGGCCGCTACGTCGAGACCGACGACGCTTATATCCAGTCGGCGAAGACGATGATCAGCGCCGACGTCAACGGCCGGGTCATGATGATCGAGGTCCGCGATAACGAGCGGGTGACCAAGGGCCAGGTGCTCTACCGGCTCGATCCCGCGTACTACAAAGCCGCTCTCGAAGACGCAAAGGGCCAGCTTGGCATGGCGCGTCTGCAGGTCGAGGCGCTGAAGGCGACCTATCAACAAAAGGTCGCGGATAACAAGGGCGCGCAGGAGACCCTCGACTACAGCCAGCGCGAATACGACCGGCAGAAGAAGTTGCTCGCCTCCGGCGTCGCGTCGCAGGCCCAGTTCGACCAGGCATCCAACGTGCTCGAGGTCGCGCGGCAGCGGGTGGCCTCGACCCAGCAGGATATCGGCAGTGTGCTGGCCCAGCTCGGCGGCAATCCCGACATCCCGGTCAACGAGCACCCGATGGTGCAGCGCGCCCAGGCTGTCGTCGATCAGCGCCAGATCGATCTCAACGACACGGTGCTCTATGCGCCGGAGAACGGGATCGTGACCAAGGTCGAGCAGCTGCAGGTCGGCGACTACATCACCTCGGCGACGCCGGTCTTCGCGCTGATGTCGGACCGGATCTGGGTCGAAGCAAATTACAAGGAGACCGAGCTGACCCATATGCGACCGGGGCAGGACGCGACGGTCGAGGTCGACAGCTATCCGGGGGTCGAGTTCCATGCCAAGGTGACGAGCCTCAGCCCCGGCACGGGTCTCACCTTCTCGCTGCTGCCGCCCGAGAATGCGACCGGCAACTGGGTCAAGGTGGTGCAGCGCCTGCCGGTCCGGCTAACCCTCGACAATGTCGATCCGGATACACCACTCCACGCCGGGCTCAGCGCGACGGTCGAGGTCGACACCAAATACCGGCGGCCGTGGCTGGCATGGCTGGACCGGGCCTACAATCATTTTTTCGGTTCGGCGCGAGCGGCTGAGACGAAGCAGTGAGCCACCGCCATCGGGGGGGACGCTCGGGCGCCCGGTTGGCGCTCGCGGGAGTGCTGCTACTGCCCGCCGCCTGCAAACAGGGCCCTAATTTCTTCTCGCCCGCGGCGCCCGCGGAAAAGGCGTACACCAGCGCAGACGACCCGACCCCGCCATCCGTGGACGCGCCGGGCAAGAGCCGCGCGGCGCAGCGCATCGCGATTGGCGCCAAGGTCAAGGACGATTGGTGGGCGCTGTTCCGCTCGCCGAAACTCGACGCGGTGGTTAATCAGGCGCTGCGCGACAGCCCGACCATCGCCCAGAGCGAGGCGGCGCTCGCCCAGGCGCGCGAGCTGACGATCGCGGCGCTCGGCGCCGAATACCCGCAAGTCGATCTCAGCGCCGGGGTCGGCCGCCAGGCGGTCAACGTCCGCCCCACGGGCGTCAATCGCGTGCCGATCCCCGTCAATGTTTACTCCGTGGGCCCGACCGTCAGCTACACGCTCGATGTCTTCGGCGCGATCCAGCGCAATGTCGAAGCGCAATCGGCGCAAGCCGATGTCGCCGATTATCAGGTCGCCGCCGCCTATCTCGCGCTGAGCGGCAACATCGCCACCCAGGCGATCAACATCGCCGGGTTGCGCGCCCAGATCAAAACCGTGGGCGATATCCTTGCCGACGACGAGCAGAACCTGAAGCTGGTCAAGACCGCCCAGGCCGGCGGCAGCGCCACGATGGTCGATGTGACGACGGCGCAGAGCCAACTCGACAACGATCGCGCGTTGCTGCCGCCGCTACGCCAGCAACTGAGCGTCGCGCGTGACGCACTGACCGTCTTTGTCGGCAAGACACCGGCCGATTGGTCGGCGCCCGATTTCGATCTCCAGGGCCTGCTCCTGCCGCCGGTCGTGCCGCTAAGTTTGCCGTCGGCGATGGTTCGCCAGCGGCCCGATATCCTCGCCGCCGAAGCGCAGCTCCATGCGAATGCCGCGCTGGTCGGGGTCGCGACCGCAAACCTCTATCCGAAGTTCACCCTCACCGCGGCGATCGCGCAACAGGCTACCGAGCTCAACAACTTCTTCTCAGCCTCATATAACGGTTGGAGCGTCCTCGCCGGCGCGACCGCGCCGATCTTCCACGGCGGCACGCTGCAGGCGCAGCAGCGTGCGGCGGTTGATGCGTTCAATGCATCCTGGGCGGCCTACCGGCAGACCGTGATCCAGGCCTTCGGCCAGGTCGCCGACCAGTTGCAGGCGCTCGCCCACGACGACGAGGCGGTCAAGACGCAGCGCGCGGCGCTGGCCTCCGCCGAGCAGGCGCTGAAGCTCGCCCGCCTGAGCTACGAGGCGGGCAACTCGACGTTGCTGCAAATCCTCACCCCCGAGCTGCAGCGCGAGCAGGCGCAGCTCGGCGTTGTCCGCGCCGAGACCCAACGCCTGACCGACACCGCCCAACTGCTCGTCGCGCTTGGCAGCGGCTGGTGGAACGCGCCGCCCGCCGAACCGGGGCCGGAGCCCAACCCGCACGACATGGTGCCGGGATCGCCGACCGCGACCCCCGCGCCGCCACCGACCGGGGCATCCGAATCGATCCCGTTTTGGGACAAGTGGTTCAGCGGTTCGTAATCGGCAATTCTCTACTGGTGGGAAATTCGCGAAATTCGTGAACCGCGGCGGCGGCAATAGCGCAAATCCCGATAAGGCGTTAGCCTACCGGGGCCGGTAAGGATCGCCTTAGGGAGGCTCACCGGCATCCCTTGAAAAAGGGAGGGCGGCATTCCTTAGCGGGGGTGCCGCCTTTTCTGTGGCGCGCCTCGCGAGCACGGTGCAAGCGGCTGCGATTAATGGTAATAACCTATCGGGCGGCATGCGCGTAAGCGCAGCACGCCAAACAAAGGCGCCTCAATGAGCGCCGAGGATGAACAGGGGAGCATGAAATGGCGGATGGATTCCGGCAGGCGCAGTTGCGCGCGCGAGCACGAGATTACCGCGAGCAGGCCGAGCAAGAGAGCGATCAGAGAAGGGTTTCCCAGCTACGACAACTCGCCGAGGCTCTGGAACAAGAAGCCGACGCGCTCACCAGGTTTCAATGGCAAGAGGCGGTACGGCCACCATTGCGTGAACCTCGGCATTGGCGGCCCGCCGTAGCGCACGAAAGCGGCTGACCTTTTCCGTTAGCCGCCAGCCGCTCGTCCGCGCCTCAGCTCAATTCCTGTTTTCTGGGAGGGTGAGAGCCGAGCGGCTGGCGGCCGTCATTTGTCGAGCCACACGTCCTCGAAGCGCCAGCCGTTGTAGATGCTGTTGGACATCAGCTTGACGCCCTTGACCTCGGGGCGCCAGCAGCTCGCCTGACGCATCGAGTAGAGGATCGGCCGCACCACCCGTTCCTGCAGCCGGCGATCGATCTCCCAGACGATTTCCTTGCGCTTTTGTTGGTCGGGCTCGGCCGATTGCTGGTCGATCATCTTGTCGAGATCGCGGTCGCAGGTATGCGTGTAGTTGCGATTCGAATCGCAGATATAGTTCTCGTAGAAATTCTGGTCGGGGTCGTCGAGGCCGCTGCCGACGAGGCTTTGCGCCATGACGAAATCCGAGCGCACCAGCTTTGGCAGCCACTGCGCGGTCTCCACCAACTCGATCTCGCCGTCGATCCAGATGTTCTTGAGCTGGTCGATCAGGATCGCTGCCGGGTCGCGATAGATCGCCAGGTTCCGCGCCGAGATCTTGACCGCGAGGTGCTTGTCCGGTCCGTAGCCGGCCTTTTTCATCAACTCCTGCGCCGCGGCCCGGCTTTTCGCGACATCCGGGTCGTAGCCGGGCAATTTGTCGCGCATCTCCACCGGCATAGCCCAGACGCCTTCGGGCGCGGGCAGCATCGCGGTGCTGAGGTCGCCCTGGCCTTCACCCAGGATGTCGATCAGCGCCCGGCGGTCGATCGACATCGCGATCGCCCGGCGCAGGTCGAGATTGTCGAACGGCGGCTTCTGGGTGATCAGCAGGTTGGGCGCGACGTTGAGCGGCTCGGTTTCGCAGATCGCCGACGGCATCTGGCCTTGCACATCCTTCAGCATCGGGATCGTGATCTCGTAGGGGAAGGTCATGTCGAATTGCCCAGCGATAAAGGCGAGGATCGCGGTCGAGCGGTTGGGAATGATCGTCCATTCGATGCCATCGAGGTACGGCAGGCCCGGCTTCCAGTAATCCGGGTTTTTGACCACCTTGATCGACTGGTTGGGCTTGAACTCGACAAATTTGAACGGGCCGGTACCGATTGGATGCTGGCGCATCTGCGAAGCCGGGACGTGGCAGGGATAGACCGGGGTGAACCCCGAAGCGAGCAAGGCCAAGAATGAGGGCTGCCGCCGCTTCAGATGGAAGGTCGCCTGAAAGTCGCCGTCGACGGACACGTGATCGAGGTTGATCCACCATGTCTCGCGCGCGTTGAGCCGCAGCTTGTCCTCGGCCTTTCCTTGCAACAGATCGAAGGTGCATTTGACGTCGGCGGCGGTGAACGGCTTGCCGTCATGCCATTTGGCGCCGTGCCGCAATTTGAAGGTGAGCGACGCGCCGTCATCACTCCACGACCAGCTCTCGGCGAGGTCGGGGACGATGTCGTCGAGGGTGTTTTCCTTTTGGTTGGGGTCGAACACGACGAGGTTGTTGAACACGCCCATCATCGGTCCGACGATCGAGATCGTGCCTTCTTCGTAGATCGACATGTTGGCCGGGCTGTCGCGGTGGTAGATGCGCAGGACGCCGCCGGGCTTTTGCGCCCAGGCACCCCCGGCCAGCGCCACCAGCAAAACCGCCGCGACCGCGGCGGCGCGCCCAATGTGCCTCATCAGCGATCCTCCCCCAATTCTCAACCTTGCCGACAGCGCCGGCTGCCGTTAGCCATACTAACGGTCTAGGCGGGATGTTCCGTGAGTGATTTCGCATCTCTGGCCGGCGCGTTCGCGTGCCAGGAGCTGTGGCAGATTATCGGACTGTCGCTGCGGGTCAGCCTGAGCGCGACGGCGGTGGCGACCGTGCTCGGCCTGCCGTTTGGCGCGGCGCTGGCGGTCTGGCGATTTCCCGGCCGCACGGCGATCGTCGTTGCCGCCAACGCGCTGCTCGGACTGCCGCCGGTGGTCGTCGGCCTCGTGCTGTACCTGCTGCTGTCGCACTCGGGCCCGCTCGGCGGGCTCGGCCTGTTGTTTACGCCGGCGGCGATGGTCGTTGCCCAGGCGGTGCTGGCGCTGCCGATCGTCACCGCGCTCGCGCATCGCGCCGCCGAGGAGCGCTGGTCGGATTATGGCGACGCGCTGATGGATCTCGGCGCCAGCCGGCTGCGCGCGATCCCGGCGCTGATCGCGATGGCGCGCGCGTCGATGCTGACCGCGGTCCTCGCGGGATTTGGCCGCACCGTCTCCGAGGTTGGCGCGATCATCATTGTCGGCGGCAACATCGCCGCCTATACGCGGACGATGACAACCGCAATCGTGCTCGAGACCGGCATGGGCGACCTGCCGCTGGCACTCGGCCTTGGGATGGTGCTGATCGGGTTGTCGACAATGATCTGCGCGAGCGCCTTCGCCCTGACCGGACGCGTCGCGTTGCGGCCGGGAGGCGTCTAACGGTGCGGAAATTTTGCTTTTTGGTGCTTGCGGCGTTGATGCTGTGCCCGGCCGCGTGGGCTGCCGATCCGCCGCCTGATGCGACGATCACCCTCGCCTCGACCACCTCGGTCGACAATTCCGGACTGCTCGCGGCGATCCTGCCGGAATTCACCAAGACGACCGGGATCGCGGTGCATGTCCTGGCGCTCGGCACCGGGCAAGCGCTCGACACGGCGCGGCGCGGCGACGCCGATATCGTCCTTGTCCACGACCCCGAGGCCGAGCAGCAGTTCATCGACGACGGCTACGGGATCAACCGCCGGCAGATCGCCTGGAACGATTTCATCATCGTCGGCCCGGGCGACGACCCCGCGCAAGTTTCCGGCGAAGCGAATGCGATCAGAGCCCTCACCGCGATCGCGACCAAGGAAGCGGCCTTCGTCTCCCGCGGCGACAAGAGCGGCACCTACGCGCTCGAACTCCGCCTGTGGAAGCGCGCCGGCATCGACCCGAAAAGCGGCGCCGGCAGCTGGTATCGCGACATCGGCGGCGGCATGGGCGCGGCGCTCAACGCGGCCGCGGCGATGCCCGCCTATACGCTGTCGGATCGCGGCACCTGGCTCAGTTTCAAGAACAAGGGGCCGCTCAAGATCTTGGTCGAGGGCGACCCGGCGATGATCAATCGCTACGACGTCATCGAGCTGAACCCGAAGGTGCATCCCGACGCCAAACTGGCGCCGGCGCACTGGCTGGCACTATGGCTTGCCACGGAGCCTGGGCAGAGGGCGATCGGCGCCTATCGCGTCGGCGACGAGGAGCTGTTCCACCCCTCCGCCGCAAATCCAAAATAGGCTCTCACGCGGCGGCGAGCTGGCGCGGACGATAGATCGAGATATGGCTGACGCGGGCGATCGGCGTGGTCCTGTTGGCCAAGACCAGCGCATCGATATCGACGAAGGCGTGGCCCTTGTGTTCGTAATTGCCGGTGACGCGGGCGCGCACGGCGAGCGCGTCGCCGATCTTGGCGGCGGCAAAATGCTGGATCTTGCTGCCGACATGCATCCACGGCCCGAAGGTGACGTTGCGCGTCAGCGCGAAATTGCACATCCGCAGCACGACGACCGGGTGGACGAGCCCTTCCTTGGCGTAGAGCGGCGAGGTTTCGCGCACATCGCGCAGATATTGCGCGGCAAGCTCGGGGGTCGCGTCGAGCGGCACGATGCCGAGCCAGGTGTCGAGCGCGAGCGAAGTTTCATCGGCGGCCGGCCGGCCGGGGCGCTCGGCGACCTCGCGAAATTCGGCAAGCGCCGGCGGCGCGGCCGCATCGCGCAACGCGGCCGAGCCTGTCGCGCACAGGATGCCGCGGGATTCCAGCTTGATGTCGAGGCTGCCCGCGGTTTCGGTCGCGGTGACGGTGACCCGGTCGCCGTCATAGACCGGCTTCATAAAGCGGCATTCGGCGGTGCCGTGCTCGAGCCAGGCGCGGCCCCAGCGCTCGATCGGCAGATGCGTCATGTAGGCGTAGACATCGACCCCCGGCACCAGCCCGCCGCCAAAGCCGAATTTCTTCGCCACCTCGTCGTCGTGGATCTTGTTCTCGGAAACCTTCGCGGTGTTGAAAGCCTCGACCGTGTAGGGGGAGAGCATGGCATTTCCTCTAGCTGAGCGGGTGACGAACCCACAGATTGGGTTCCACATAAACCGCATGGTCCTGTTCGAGCGAGACGTGAACCGGGCTCAGCGCACCCGGCACGATCGCGAGGCCGCTTTTGTCGAACGGCAGCCCAGTCCAGCCGCGCCATTCGGCGAGCGTCCCGGCGACGACCATGCTGCGCGGCGCGATCCTGACGATCTCGGCGCCGGCGCGGACATGGGCGCACACCCACGCATCGAACGGCAACCCGTCCGCGCGGCGGCGCGCCACATACTCGGCGAACGGGGTCAGCGGTTCCTTGTCCTTCTCGGTCGGGCGCAGCGGCCCGTAGAGGTCGCGAAACCCAAGCCGGCGCGCATTGGCGCGCATCGCCAGCAACATCCGTCGCGACACGCCGCGGCCCTGCAGGCGGGGCGCCACCATGATCTCAAGCGCGCTGACGGCATTGGGGCGGCGCTGCCCGACATGATCCTCATGCGCCCAGCGGATCACCGCGTCCCAGCCGTCCGCGGGCAGCTCGTCTCGGCCCGGCGTGTCGCGAAACGCAAACGGGACGCAGAACGCCCGCGCGACCGGCCGGTCCGGTTCGGCCGGATCGACCGCGACGAGTCCATACTCAAGGTAGCGACGGAGCGCGGCGTCGCCGTAATAAAGCGCGCCCGTCCGATCGTGCCGCATGAACTCTGGCACCGCCGACTGGATCTCCGGCCCGAACACCTTGTCGAGAAGGTCCGGCCGCTCGGCGAAGGTGGCGACGACCAACCGTTCGGCGATGTCGCCGGTCATCGCCTCCCCGTCATTTCTTCTCGTCGCCGGCGATGACGGCGTTTATCCGGTCGATATCGACATGCGGCTGCTCGATCCCCGAGCGCTCGACCTGGAGCAGCATGCCGACCCGGCTGTCGCGCGTGCCCCAGCCGCGGGTCATCGCCTCGGTCAGCTCTTCGAGCGCCAGATTGGCGAGTCGCATCGGCACGCCGACCTCCTTGCCGAGCCCGACCGCGAGCGACACGTCCTTGTGCAGCAGCCTGAGCGCGAAATCGGCCGGGTCGTACTGGCCGGCGAGGAACTTGCCCATGCGGTCGAAGGTGCGCGGCCGGCCCGTCGCGCCCTGGCGCACCGCCTCCCACAGCTCGAGCGCCGGAACGCCGGCCTTGATGCCCATCGTGAACACCTCGGCGAGCGCGACATTCATCACCGCGCTGGTGCAGTTGTGCACCAGCTTGGCGATCGTTCCGGCACCGATCGGGCCGATATAGGCGGCCTGATCGCCCATCGCGCCGAGCACGCCGGCAAGACGGTTGAACTGTTGCTCGTCGCCGCCGACCCAGATCGCCATCTTGCCGCTGGCCGCCCCCGACGGCCCGCCGCTGACCGGCGAATCGAGCATGTAGATGTTCTTCTCGGCGAACGCGGCGTTGATCTTGCGCACCACCGAGACCGAATTGGTCGACATGTCGAAGAACGCGGTGTCGGGCTTCATGCCCTCGATGAGGCCATTGGGGCCAAGCGCGACCGCCTCGACATCGGCCGGCACCGGCAGTGAGGTGAACACCACTTCGCTCTGCTCGCCGACCGCTTTCGGGCTATCGGCCCAGGTCGCTCCGTTCGCCAGGTAGGGCTCGGCCGCGGCGCGGCGGATGTCATGGACGATGAGCTGGTGCCCGGCCTTCTGCAGATTGGCCGCCATGCCCTTGCCCATCATGCCGAGCCCAATGAATCCGACCTTCATGTGTTCCTCCGATCGACTAGTTTCCCGTCACGCCCAGGCTTGTCTCGGGCATCCACGAGCCAGTGCGATTTCGAAACGTGGATGCCCACGGGACAAGCCCGCGGGCTGAAGGCCCACGGAACCAGTCCGGCCATGACGCCAACTAATGGCCTTCGCGATGCCGGAGCTGATTGTTGACCCGGCGGTCGCCGGCGAGCCAGCGCTGCAGCTCGCTATGCGCGTCGGCCTTGCGGATCGCGTCAATCTCGGCGACATCGGGTGGATCGCAGGTGAATTCGAGGATCATCCCGTCGGGCGACTGCGTGTAGATCGACTTGCAGTAGCCGTGATCGGTCTCGCGGAATTTTTCGCCGGCCGCGTTGAGCCGCGCCTTCAGCTCCTCATAAGTCTGATCGCTGGCCTTGAGCGCGATGTGGAAGTGACTGCCGACCTTGGGTGGCTCTTTGGCCTGGGTCAGCTCGTACATTTCGGGATCGGCGAACTGGAAGAACGCCAGCGCGCCGCCATCGGCGAGCCCGAAAAACGTGTGGCAGAAATCGACATCGCGGCCGAGATCGGCGCGGTAGGTCCGCTCGCACCAGGTCGCGACCAGCGGGATGCCGAGCAGGTCCTCGAGAAAGCGCCGGTTGGCCTCGTGGTCCTTCACGACATAGGCGTTGTGGTGCAGACGCAGCGGCAGCTCGTTCAGCAGCTTCGCCTCGGTGCGCGGCCTGACTTCGATCGTATCCATCGTGTCCCTCCCTTACGCTAGTATCGAGCATATCCCGTCCGGCTCCGAAGGCAACGGAAGACAGCGACAATCATGGTTCTCCCGCTCGACAAGCACCTCAAAATCGGCATCCAGACGATCCACCGCCGCACCGAGCCGGCGACCGCGCCGTGGCGGCCGAGCATCGACGAGCTGACCGACCTTGTCGGGCTGGTCGACCGATGCGGCTACGATTCGCTCTGGGTTGGCGACCATGTCGCGTTCGCCGTGTCGATCCTCGACCCGCTGCTGCAATTGGCGCAGGCCGCGGTGGTCAGCCGTCGGCTCCTGCTCGGCACCAATGTCTACCTCCTGCCGCTGCGCCACCCGGGCCCGGTCGCCAAGCAGGTCGCCACCCTCGATCATCTGTGTGAGGGAAGGCTGATCTTCGGGGTCGGCGTCGGCGGCGAGTTCCCGCAGGAATTCGCGGTCAGCGGCGTGCCCCTGAACGAGCGTGGCGGACGGCTCACGGCGGCGATCCCGCTCCTGCGCGCTCTGTGGAGCGGCGTACCGGTCAGCTACAGCGGAAAATATTTCGGCGCGTTTAGCGAGGTTGCGATGCAGCCGCCGCCGCCGCCACGACGCTCTCCCAGCGCTATGCGATGGATTTCCGCCGCGCCGCCGAGCGTTACGCCGCGCTCGGAACGGCCGAAGAGGTCGCGCAGCGCATCCGCGACTTCTGGGATGCCGGGGCGCGGCATGTCGTCATCGACCTGGTCGGGCCGTACGAAGAGCGGCCGCGCCAGATCGAGAATTTCGCCCGCGATGTGCTGCCACTGCTCGCCGATCTGCGCGGCGGGTGAGGCGCGGATGGCGCGCCGATGCTAAGCGCGGCCGCGCGACAGCCGTTGATCTGGATCAATTCAACTACGATTTACGCCGCCGTCCCGGACGCAAGCATTCCGCCTACCCCGCCGATTTGACCGCGCCGCTAGTGTGTAGCGCGGCGATCTCGGCGGCGGAGAAACCCCAATTGCACAGAACCTCATCGGTATTCTCGCCGATCTTGGCCGGCGGGCGCTGCACGTTGGTCGGTGTGCCGAGAAACCGCGGCGCCGGCGCCGGCTGGGGGATGCCGTCGATCTCGATAAAGCTGTCGCGATGCCGGTTGTGCGGGTGTTCGATGGCCTCGGACATGCGCAGCACCGGCGCGAAACAGATGTCGGTGTCCTGCATGATGGCGACCCACTCGTCGCGCGTCTTCTCTTTGAAGATCGCCGCCAGGCGCCGTTGCATGTCGGGCCAGGTCGAGCGGTCGGTCTGCGGCGGCAGGTCGGCGCCTTCGAGCCCGGTATGGGTCAGCAGCAGCTTGTAGAATTGCGGCTCGATCGAGCCAACCGCGACGTACTCGCCGTCCTTGGTCTCGTAGACATGATAGAAATGCGAGCCACCATCGGTGCGGTTGTAGCCGCGCTGCTCGATCCAATTTCCCGAAGCGAGCGCGGCGTACATCATCGTCATCAGCGAGGCCGAGCCCTCGACCATCGAGCAGTCGATGACCTGCCCCTTGCCGGTCGCCCGCGCGCTGATCACGCCGGCCAGGACGCCCATCGCGAGATAGAGCGCGCCGCCACCGAAATCGCCGACCAGGTTCAACGGCGGCACCGGGCCGCGCCCGGCCTCGCCGATCGTCGCCAACACCCCCGCAAGCGCGATGTAGTTGATGTCGTGGCCAGCGATATGAGCGATCGGGCCGTCCTGGCCCCACCCGGTCATGCGGCCGTAGACGAGCCTTGGGTTGCGTTGCAGGCAGATATCGGGGCCGAGGCCGAGCCGCTCCATGACCCCGGGCCGGAACCCTTCGATCAACGCGTCGGCCTGGTCGACGAGGCGCAGCACCGCGTCCTGCCCGTCCTTGTTCTTCAGATCGACCGCGATGTTGCTCCGCCCGCGCGCCAGAAGGTTGAAGCGGTATTCTTCGCCCGCCGGGCCGCCGACCCGGCTGTCGTCATGGCCGACATTGGCGGCGCGATCGACCCGCACCACCTCGGCGCCCATATCCGCGAGGAGCATCGCACAAAACGGCGCCGGCCCGATCCCGGCGAGCTCGACCACCTTGATCCCTGCGAGCGGTCCCATGTCCTGTCCTCTTCGCTGACGGCGTATTAGTGTCTATCGCACAAGGGCGGGCGGCAAGGGAGCGCGAGCGATGCGGATCGTCATCACCGGCGGGTGCGGCTTTCTCGGCCGGCGGCTGGCGCTGCTGCTGCTCGATAAGGGCAGCGCGCGAGGAAGTATCGACGAGCTGGTGCTGTTCGACAACGCGCCCTCGGCGCTGCCGCTGCCCGACGACCGGCGCGTCTCGGTCGTCACCGGCGACATCGCCGACCGCGCGACGGTGCAGCGGCTGATCGCGCCGGGCACTTCCGCGGTCTTCCACCTCGCCGCGATCGTCAGCGGCCAGGCCGAGGCCGACACCGATCTCGGCTACCGGGTCAATCTCGACGGCACCCGCGCGGTGCTCGAAGCGTGCCGCGCCCTGGGGACCGGCCCACGCCTCGTGTTCGCCAGCTCGCTCGCGGTCTATGGCGGCGAGCTGCCGCCCGCGGTCGGCGACGACACCGCGCTCCACCCGCAGAGCTCTTACGGCGCGCAGAAGGCGATCGGCGAGTTGCTGGTCAACGATTACAGCCGCAGGGGGTTTGTCGACGGTCGCGCGCTGCGGCTGCCGACCGTCGTGGTGCGCCCCGGCCTGCCCAACCGCGCCGCCTCGACCTTCGCCTCGTCGATCATCCGCGAGCCGCTGTCGGGCAAGGACGCGGTCTGCCCGGTCGCGCCCGAGACGGTGATGGCCCTCGCCTCGCCGCGCCGGGTCGTCGCCGCGCTCGCCCACGCGCTGGATCTGCCGGGCGACGCGCTCGGCGACAACCGCTCGCTGCAGGTGCCGGGGTTCTCGGTTCAGGTCGGAGAGATGGCGGCGGCGCTGCGTCGCGCCGGCGGCGACAGCGCCTATCGCCGGATCGCCTGGCAGCCCGACCCCGGCGTGCAGCGCATCATCTCGAGCTGGCCGAGGGCGCTCGCGACGCCGCGCGCCGACGATCTCGGCTTCGAGCGCGACGCCGGCATCGACGAGGCCATCCGCTTCTTTATCGAGGACGACCTCGCGATGCAGATGACGCTGGCCGGCTAGCGCTCACCCGGCGGCGGCGGGCAGCGGATCGCCGGCGCGGATTTTCTCCGGCGTCTCGCGCACCGCGACAGCGGCCACCACCGCCGCGAACACGGCGAACAGCGCCAGTGCATAGAAGCCGCCGGCGAAATTCCCGGTGTAGTCCTTCAGATAGCCGACCACCGGCGGCGAGACGCTGCCGCCGAGGATGCCGACCGAGTTGACCCAGGCGATCCCGGTGGCCAGCGCCGGTCCGCTCAGAAACACCGAGGGCAGCGGGAACAGATGCGCGTTCGACGCGTAGAGCCCGATCATGATCAGCGACAGACCCACCACCGACCACCAGGTCGGCCCGGCAAGCCCGGTGAGGACGCAACCGATCGCCATCGTCGAGCACGATGCGGTCAGGTTCCAGCGCCGCTCGTTCTTTTTGTCGGAGTAATGGCCCCAAATCAGCATCCCGATCGTCCCCGCGGCGTAGGGGATGACCGTGGTAAAGCCGGTCTGCATGTTGGTCAGACCCAGCGTCTTGATCATCTGCGCGACAAAGACCGCGAGGCTGACGCTGACCGCGGCCTGGCCGAAATGGATCGCGGCGAGCGACAGCACCCGCCAGTTCCACAGCGTCTGCAGCACCGAAAATCGGCGATGCCCGGAGAGGACCTTTGTTTCCTTCTGCATCTCGCCTTCGAGCCACGCCTTCTCGTCATCGGCGAGCCATGTCGCATCGGCGGGCCGGTCGGTCAGATAGAAGAAGCAGATGATTCCGAAGATCACCGCCGGGACCGCCTCGCCGAGGAACAGCCACTTCCACCCGGCCAGGCCCCACACGCCGTTGAGCTCGAGCAGCGCGGTCGAAACCGGCGCGCCGAGCCCGAGCGAGATCGGGATCGCCGCCATGAAGCCGGCGACGATCCGGGCGCGGTGCAGCGGCGGGAACCAATAGGTGAAATAGAGGATCATGCCGGGAAAGAACCCCGCCTCCGCGAGCCCCAGGCAGAACCGCAGGACCAGGAAGCTCGTCTCGTCCCAGATGAAGGCGAAGGCGCCGGAGACGAGACCCCAGCCAATCATGATCCGGCCGATCCAGCGGCGGGCTCCGACCTTTGCCAGGATCAGATTGCTCGGCACTTCGAGGATGAAATAGCCCCAGAAGAAGATGCCCGCTCCGAGCCCGAAGACGTAGGAGCTGAGCCCCAGGTCCTTGTTCATGGTCAGCGCCGCGAACCCGATATTCGCGCGGTCGAGATAGCAGATGAAGTAGAGCACGAAGCAGAAGGGCAACAGTCTCAGATAGACCTTGCCCATCGTCCGCCGCTCGATTGCCGATGCCGCTTCCATCGAACGTTCTCCCAAGGTGCTCATCAGGTCGTACCCTACTGCCGCGCCGCGTCGTAGGGATAGATCACTTCGCCGTCCTTATATTTGGCCGGCCAGAGGATGATCGGGTTCTTGCCGTCCTTGAACTGGTCGATGTCGTTGCCGGTGATGTGCTGGTACTGGACCATCAGCAGATGCGGCTCGCTGAGCTCGCCATCCGGGCCAAAGGCAATATCACCCATCACGGTCTTGAGCGTATTGGCGCGCAGGTAATCGGCGATCTTGTCCTGGTCGAGGCTTCCCGCGCCCGTCACCGCGCCGGCCAGCACCTGCATGTAGGTGTAAGCCCAGGGCGCGAGGTAATAGCCGAGCGGGTCGACCCCCGAGCTCGCCGCCTGCTCCTGGTATTTTTTGAGGAACTCGGCAACGCCCGGGAACTGCATGGTCTTCGCCGGGATCCAGATATCGAAATCGACGACTCCGTTCAAGAGCGGGCCGAGCTGAAGTTTGACCGAGGTGGTCTGCAGCCCGACCATGCCGCCGCCGAACAGCTTGGTCTTGAGCCCGATTTCGTTGGCGGCGCGGATGATGCCGACGCTATCGAGCGGATAGGAGGCGACAAAGACGGCGTCCGGGTTGGTGGCCTGCACCGCGCGGATCACCGGGCTGTAGTCGGTGGTGTTCGGCGGATAGGTCTTGTCGTAGACGATCTCCCAACCGGCATCCTTGGCATTCTTGCGCGCCCCGTCGGCGGCGGTCCGCGGATATTCGGCATCGGCGGCGACGATCGCGAGGGTCTTCGGCTTTGGGTCTTGCGCCTGGCCGACCTCGAAGAAGCCCTTCGACTGCGACACCGCCGCATCGGGCCCGGTCGCGGTGATCGTGAAGTATTTCGGGTAGTGGAACTGGCTGTTCACCGCGAGACCGAACAGCGACAGGAAGGTCCGGTCGTGCTGCATGACGATCGGCATCGCCGGCGCGATCATGTTGGTGGCATAGCCGGAGACGACGAGGTCGACCTTGTCGACGTCGAGCAGCTTTGTGTAGATCCCCGGCACGGTCGACGGGTTCGACTGGTCGTCGTAGACGACGAACTCGACCGGGCGGCCCAAGAGCCCGCCCGTGGCGTTGATATCGTCGCGCCAGATCTGCATCGCCAGCAGCGCCGACTTGCCGTTGGTGGCGAGCGGGCCGGTTTGCGCCATGCCAAAGCCGATCCGGATCGGGTCGGCCGCCCAGGCCGGCACCCCCGCCAGCACAGCGACGCAAAGCCCCAGGATCACCGCCACCATCGAACGTCGCCGCATGTCCCCTCCGTTGCTGTGCGCGCGCGGTCCCGAAAGCGTGAAGGCGCGTGTGGCACCATCCCTTGTATTGTGCCGCTAAACAAGGTGGCGGAGCCCGATGAAAGCAATTTCCGTTGTCGTTGCGGTGCTGCTGTCGTTGAGCCCAATCGGCGCGAGCGCGGCCGAAACGCGGCCGGTCGTGGTCGAGCTGTTCACCTCGCAGGGCTGCTCGTCATGCCCGCCGGCCGACAAGCTGCTCGGCGAACTGGCGAAGCGCCGCGACGTCATCGCGCTCGGCTTCCATATCACCTATTGGGACGGCGCGGCGTGGCGCGACCCGTTCTCGCGCCCGGCTTCAACCGAGCGGCAAACCGCCTATGACAAACGGCTGACCGACGGCCAGATCTACACCCCGCAGATGGTGATCGACGGCACCGTCGATGCGATCGGCTCCGACCGCGACGCGGTGCTGGCCGCGATCGGCGCGGCGAAACCCGAGACGACCGCGCCGGTGGTTTTCGCCGGCGACCGGCGCTCGGTGGCGATCGGCCCAGGGACCTTGACCGGCGCGGGCAAGGGCCAAGTGTTGCTGGTGCGCTTCGTCCGATCGCGCACGACGCATGTCGCCGGCGGCGAGAACGCGGACCGCACCGCGCTCGACAACAACGCCGTCGAGGTGCTGGCGACGCTCGGCGCCTGGGACGGCAACACGGTCAATTATCCGATCGAGCCGCCCGGCGAGGGCCAAGGGGTCGCCGTGCTGGTCCAGGCGCCCGATGGGGAAATCCTCGGCGCCGCCGCGCTTTCGGGTGCGAGTTGACCGTCTGGCGGGATCGGGCGACTCACCAAGCGCAGGCGACCCGCCACGCCGCACCCCGGGCCGCCTTCTTAAATCATTCCGTACTTATCTTGCTCAAAGCATTTCCCGGAAACCCGATGCAATATTGTTGGTTACATCGGCAAATGTTATCTCCGAGTTACCGGCCCGCTGACCGTAGTGAACCCAGGATGGCCTAATTGGCTCTGGTCTGGCGGCTACTGGGTCGTCCTCAGCCCAGCCTTTGACGCTCCAATCATATTGCCGGGATCGAAACCGATGGGGCAACACTTGCAGCCCAAACCCAATCCGTAACAGTCTAAATGAACGACAGGCCAATCCTCAAAATGGCGCGATGCGGCGCCGCCACAAATTTGCGAGGTATCCTTACGAAATGATGACACCATCTGGAACTAGGCGGCATGGCCCCAAATTGGCGATCTGGACCGCTCTGGCGATACTCACCGTAGGGGTGATCGCTTATGTGATCAATTCCACAGAATGGTTTGTCGCCACGCCCCGAGCACAGGATCCGAATCGGGAAACAGCGATGGCCGACTTGCCGGACCTGCCACGGGCGGTACGCTGGGACCTCGTAATGGGCTTAAACGCAGAGCCTGTTAATACTCCGGCCGTCGTGAGCGGGCAGAAGCCGTTGCAATTAACCGCGGTCCCAACCAAAGACAGCGACGCGCAAGACCGTCACGCCGTGGCGCTGGAGTTCAGCGGTTTGAAACCCGGCGGAGTGTATCGCGCAACCGTTTGGGTCAAGTCGGCTAACACCAATATCCAGGTCCAGGTCCGCGATTCACAAGATGCCCAGACAGGGAAATCGCCCGACGAGGGTGAGGTGCAGTTCAATCTCGAGACCGGTTCGACCACAGCGGTCGATGGCAATCTGCTGGCGCAGGGGCTCGACACCACAACGGACGGATGGAACAAGGCGTGGGTCGATTTGAAGAGCGCGGACGGAAGTGTCTTCGTCTTGCTCGGACTGCTTGAAGAAGGCGGCACCGGTGACACGTTCACCGGCACCGGCGAGCATGTGCTGCTGGGAGGCATCGAGGTGGCGCCGAAGCCCTGAGCGTTCTTTGCGGCGGATATCCACCGACCGTGGTGAAACCAGCCGGAAACCAGCATTGTGGCTCCCGCTGGCTTCCCAGAATACCTGCTATACCTCGGCGCTCACGTCTGCGGTGGAATTGAAGCCGGCGCTCGGTCACGCCGTCACCGACATTGCCGGCGATCGTCCGCGCAACTCGCACTGCCGCCGACCTCCGATACGCAAGTCAGGACACCCTCCAGGCGGGATCGGAATTTACAGCGCCGCGCCCGGCGTGGCACCCTGCCGTCCATGACGGGGCGGCTGGCAGGCAAGCGTACGCTGGTAACGGCGGCCGGACAGGGCATCGGCCGGGCGACCGCGCTGGCCTTCGCCGATAACGGCGCCCAAGTCGTCGCCACCGACGTCGCGGCGGACAAGCTCGCCGACCTGGTCGACACACGGTTTGTGACCCGCCAGCTCGATGCGCGCGACGGCGCGGCGATCGCCGCGCTAGCCGACGAGATCGGCGCCATCGACATCTTGTTCAACTGCGCCGGTTTTGTGCATCACGGCACGATCCTCGACGTCGAGCCCGAGGACTGGGATTTCTCGTTCGACCTCAACGTGCGCTCGATGTTCCTGATGATCCGCGCGTTCCTGCCAAAGATGATCGCGGCGGGCGGCGGCTCGATCATCAACATGGCCTCGACCGCGTCATCGGTGAAAGGCGTGCCGCAGCGCTGCGTCTATGGCGCGACCAAGGCGGCGGTGATCGGCCTCACCAAATCGGTCGCCGCCGATTTCATCAAAGAGGGCATCCGCTGCAACGCGATCTGCCCGGGCACCGTCGCGACGCCCTCGCTCGACGAGCGGATCGCGGCGCAGGGCGCGCGGGTTCCGGGCGGCGCCGACGCGGCCCGCCAGGCCTTCATCGAGCGCCAGCCGCTGGGCCGGCTCGGCCGGCCCGACGAGGTCGCCGCGCTCGCCGTCTACCTCGCATCCGACGAGGCGCATTTCACCACCGGCGCGATCCACGTGATCGACGGCGGCTTCACCCTTTAACCCCCAACAGGAGGCTCTTTCGATGAAGCTCTTGCGCTACGGCCCGTTCGGCCATGAAAAGCCCGGCATCCTCGACCGCGACGGTCATCTGCGCGACCTCTCGGGCGTGGTCAAGGACATCGACGGCGATACGCTGTCGCCGTCGTCGCTCGACCGGCTGCGCCGGCTCGACCTCACGACCCTGCCGCTGGTGTCGGGTTCGCCGCGCATCGGCGCCTGCGTCGGCAACCCGTCGAAAGTGCTGGCGATCGGCCTCAACTATAGGAAGCACGCCGAGGAAGCCGGCATGCCGATCCCCACCGAGCCGATCTTTTTCATCAAGGCGACGAGCAGCATCTGTGGCCCGAATGACGACGTGATCATCCCGCGCGGCTCGCAGAAGACCGACTACGAGGTCGAGCTGGCGATCGTCATCGGCACCACCGCGCGCTATGTCGACATCAAGGACGTGAAGAAGCACATCGCCGGCTATTGCATCGTCAACGATGTCAGCGAGCGCGAGTACCAGATGGAGCGCGGCGGGCAGTGGACCAAGGGCAAGAGCTGCGACACGTTCTGCCCGATGGGCCCGTGGCTGGTCACCGCCGACGAATTGCAGGACGCCGGCAAGCTGCAGGTGACGACAGATGTCAACGGCGAACGGCGGCAGGACAGCAACACCGCCGACCTCATCTTTGGCATCGAGCACATCGTAAGCTATTGCAGCCAGTTCATGACCCTCAACCCGGGCGACGTGATCCCGACCGGGACGCCGTCCGGGGTGGCGATGGGCTTCAAGCCGCCGAAATTCCTGCGCGCCGGCGACCGGATGCGCGTCGCGATCGAAGGGCTCGGCGAGCAGAACTCGCGCCTCGTCGCCTATTCGGGCTGACCCCGATGGCGCCGCCCGCCGCGATCGTCGATCCGGCCGAGACGGCGGGGCTCGCTCCGCCGGGCGGCCATCCGGCGACCGCGGCGCCGGCGACGCTCGTTCTGCTGATCGTGCTGTCGGCGTTCGGCGCGATCATCGGGACGCAGCTAATCCTCTTATTGGGGATCACGCCGAACACCTCGATCATCGGCGCGCTGGTGGCGATGCTGCTGGCGCGCATCCCGCTCGCGTTCTTTGCCCGTTACCGTTCGATCCATGTGCAGAACCTGGCACAGAGCGCGATCTCGGCCGCGACCTTCGGCGCCGCCAACAGCCTCTTGTTGCCGATCGGCGTGCCGTTTCTGCTGGGCCGGCCGGATCTGATCCTGCCGATGCTGATCGGCGCGGCGCTGTCGATGCTGCTCGACGGCTACATGCTGTACCGGATGTTCAACACCCGCATTTTCCCGGCGACCGGGACCTGGCCGCCCGGTATCGCCGCGGCCGAGGCGATCCGCGCCGGGGACGCCGGCGGCAGGCGCGGCCTGCTGCTTGTTCTCGGCCTGTTGGTCGGCATTGCCGGCAGCTGGATGAAAATCCCGATGTCGGCGTTCGGCGTCGCGTTTATCGGCAATGTCTGGGCGTTGACGATGTTCGGCATCGGATTGCTGATCCGCGGCTACTCGTTGCCGGTCGCCGGGATCGACGTCGCCAAGCTTTACGTGCCGCACGGCATGATGGTCGGCGCCGGTCTCGTCGCGCTGATCCAGGTTACGCTGTTGATCGTTCGGCGCGGCGAGCCGGTGGGCGGCGGCACGTCGGATGCGACGCTGCGCCGGGCGTTGGGGCTCGGCGGCGCCGGTTATGTCGCGATCGCGATCGTCATCGCGCTGCTCGGAGGACTCGTCGGCCAGCTCTCGGTCGGCATGCTGATCGCGTTTGTCGTCTACGCCGCCTTTGCCGCGTTTGTCCACGAGCTGATCGTCGGCATCTCGGCGATGCATGCCGGCTGGTTTCCGGCCTTCGCGGTCGCGCTGATCACCCTGATCGTCGGCATTCTTCTGGGCTTCCCGCCGATCGCGCTCGGCCTCCTCGTGGGCTTCGCCGCGTCGACTGGACCGGCTTTCGCCGATATGGGCTACGACCTCAAGGCCGGGTTCATGCTGCGCGGCAACGGCGCCAACCCCGAATTCGAAATCGAGGGCCGCAAGCAGCAGCTCTACGCCGCGATGCTCGCCTTTCTGATCGCGATCCCGACTGTCTACTTCGCCTATCCCGGCTATTTCTCGCTGAACCTGGTGCCGCCGGTCGACCGGGTCTATGTCGCGACGATCCAGGCCGGCGCCACAGCCGAGGTCGCCAAGCTCTTGCTGATCTGGGCGATCCCCGGCGCGCTGATCCAACTCCTGGGCGGGCCGTCGCGCCAGCTCGGCATCCTGCTCGCGACGGGGCTCCTGATCCCCAACCCGATGGCCGGCTGGGCGGTGTTGGCCGGAATCGCGATCCGCGTCGCCGTGCTCAAGCTGAAGGGCGACGACGCGAGCGGCAACATGGAGGTACTGGCCGCCGGGTTTATCGGCGGCGACGCACTCTACGGGTTTGGCGACTCGGTGAGCCGCTCTATCGCCAAGGGTCGCTAGCAATGGCCGCGCGCGTTCTCGGCACGCTGACGATCGGCCAGGCGCCGCGCGCCGATATCGTGCCGATCCTCGACCGGCACATTCCACCCGCTGTCCGCCTCATCCACCGCGGCGTGCTCGACGGCTTGACCCGCGACGAGATCGCGGCTCGCTATCGGCCTGACCGGGGCGAAGCGCTGCTGATCACGCGATTGCAGGATGGCGGCGCGGTCGAGCTATCGCGGCGGCGCATGCGCGAAGGGGTGCAGGATGGGCTCGCCAGCCTCGAGCACGAGGGCTGCGAGGTGATCCTGCTGCTCTGTACCGGCAGCTTCGCCGGGCTCGAATGCCGCGAAGCCTGGCTGGTCGAGCCGGATCACGTCATCCCGGCGGTGATAGCTGGGTTGATCGAGCGCCGCCAACTCGGCATCGTCGTGCCGCTCACCGGGCAGATTACCTCCGAAAGCGAGAAATGGCGGCCACTCGCGCGCCCGCCCCTCTTCGCCGCGGCGAGCCCCTATACCGGCGTCGATGGCGCGCTGCTCGCGGCCGGCGCGGAGTTGCGGGCCACGGGCGCCGAGGCGGTCCTGCTCGACTGCATCGGCTTCACCGAGCGGCATCGCGCCGCGCTCGCCCCCTTGGGCATGGCGATCATCCTCTCGAACGCGGTCGTCGCCAAGGCGGTTGGCGAGCTGTTGGAAGGCTGACGGCGCGAGGCCGCGCGCCGCCGCACGCCCTTCCGCTGCGGTGCGCCGGCTGGCATTGTTGGGCGAACCAAGGGAGGAACGACCATGCCGAAGATCAAGGCCGACCGGCTCGAGGAGATCGGCCGGGTGCTGTTCATCGCCGCCGGCACGCCGAAGGACGAGGCGGAGCTGGTGATGCGCCACATCGTCGGCGCCAATCTGGTCGGCCACGACTCGCATGGGGTCATCCAGATCCCGACCTATATCGACCGGATCAAGGTCGGGCACATCGTGCCGGGCGCGCCGTGGGTCATCGTCAAAGAGTCGGCGAACCACACCGTCGTCGATGGGCATTGGGCGTTCGGCTACGTCGCCAACGAGCGGGCGATGAAGCTGACGATCGAAAAGGCCGAGAAGGGCAATGTCGCGGCCGCGACGGTGTTTCGCCAGGGCCATATCGGGCGCCTGTCGAGCTACAGCCAGATGGCGGCGAAGGCCGGGATGATCGGTCTCGTGACCGCCGATTCCGGGCGCTCTCCTAAGGCGGTGGCGCCGTTCGGCGGGCGTGAGGCGAGGCTCGGCACCAACCCGATCACCATCGCGATCCCCTCCGACCTGGAGGGTCCGCTCTATCTCGACATGGCGACCTCGGCCGCGGCGGCGGGCAAGATCGCGGTCGCCGTGGCGCGCAACGAGAGCGTGCCCGATGGCTGGGTCATCGGCAGCGACGGCAAGCCGACCAACGACCCGCGCCAACTGCGCCAGGGCGGCGCGCTGCTGCCGATGGGCGGCCCCGACGGCGGCTATAAGGGCTATGGGCTCGCGGTGATGGTCGAGATCCTGTGTGGGCTGCTGACCGGGCTCGGCTTCGGCGTCGAACCTTCCGGGCGGCACAATGACGGCTGCTTCATGGCCTGCTTCAAGGTCGATGCGTTCCGCCCGCTCGCCGAATTCAAGAAGGAGGTCGGCGAGTTCATCCGCTACCTCAAGGCGACGCCGCCTGCCGAAGGGTCGAGCGGTGTGCTCTACCCCGGCGAGATCGAGCATATGAAGGAGCAGGACCGCCGCGCCAACGGTATCGAGGTCGAAGCATCAACCTGGGCCCGGCTGCGGCTGCTGGCGGACGAATACGGCGTCACCGACCAGCTCGGCTTTGGGGACGTCGAATGATCGGGCAGCCACTCCGTGACGATCGGCTGACGCTCTACGGCAGCTTCACCTCGAGCTCCAGCTACAAACCGATGCTGTACCTGGCGCTGGCGCGGCTGCCGTTCTCGTTCCGCACGGTCAACCTCAAGATCGGCGTGCAGAAGGAGGCCGAATACCTCGCGGTCAACCGTTGGGGTGTCGTCCCGTCGCTCAAGCACAAGGGCCTGACGATCCTGCAATCGAACGTGATCCTCGACTATCTCGCGCGCGAGACCGGGCATTTCGAGGGCAGAACCGAGCAGGCGAAGTGGGACGCACGCTCCTGGCTGTCGTGGGAGGCGGACCACATCACCGCGGTCGCGCGGGTGCGCCATTCGGCCCGCTTCCGCAAGATGCACGACGAGGTCATCGCCGAGTTCCGCCCGCGCGCCGAGGCGGCGCTGTCGTTTGTCGACAAGACGGTCACCGACCAGAAATTCCTCGTCGGCGACTATCCGACGATCGCCGATATCGGCTGCTGGGGCCGCATGGTCTTCATGGCCGAGGGCGGGTTCGAGATCGCGAACTGGCCGCATCTCGAAGCCTGGGCCGGCCGCATCAAGGCGATGCCCGGTTTCGCGCTGCCCTATGATCTGATCCCGAGCAAGGACCGCGAATATGATCCCGCTTAGCCGTCGCTGCCGGGCAACGACGGTAGGGCCTGCCTAAATTCGCGTCATTCGTGGGTAGACACGGGCCGGCTCTGTTCGCATTATCGCGGTGAAGACCGGGGGGTCAGGGGATCCGCTAGCATGTTGTTACGCCTTGCCGTTGTCGCGTTGCTGGGGCTGGCCGCCTGCAGCAGTTCGGATGCCGCGAGCAACGCCGAACCCGGCCCGCCCGATATGAGCGGCTGGCGGATGGCCTCTGGCAAGGAGCCGACCAAGGCCGAGTTCGCCGCTCTCGCGGCGACCTGCGAGGCCAAAGGCGGCGCGGTCGATAACTGCCTCACCGATCTCGGGCTGAAGCGGGCGCAGTAACCGCTATCCCAACAGCTCCTTCAGCCGCCGGATGATGCGGTCCGGCTTGATCGGCGAGCCGGGCGGCAGGCCGACCCCATAGCCATCGTGCCAGATCGCGTGGATGCCGAGGCGTTGCGGGCCGACGACCTCCCATTCGAGATTGTCGCCGACCATCCAGGTCTCGTGCGGCTCGACGCCCAAGACCGCCATCGCATGGGTATAGGCGCGCTCCTCGGGCTTGCCGAAACCGTGCTCGCCCTCGATCTGGATGTGGTCGAAGCGGTGCTCCAGTGCGAAGCGCACGACCTTGGCGCGCTGCGGCGGCCCGGCGCCGTTGGTGATCAGCGCGAGCCTCACCCCCAATTCCTTGAGCCGGTCGAGCGTCTCATGCGCGTCGGGGAACATCGCGAGTTCCTCGTCGTGCAGCGCGTTGTAGGCGTCCGCCATCGCCTCGCCGACCGATTGCCTCGGCACCGGATGGCCGGCGGCGGCGAGCTCGGCAAAGGCCGAGGCGACGATCCTGCGGCGCGCCTCGTCGATGCGGTGCCGCCAGTATTTGTGACGGCCCGGATCGGCCCAGAGATCGGTCGAGGCGGTCTCGATCGCCGCCGCGACGGAAACGGTCTCGATCGGCCCGAGCCGGTCGGCGAACGCGGCGACCGTGCGCTGCCACTGTGATCGCGCCGGGCCGAACGCGACCAGCAGCGTATCGTCGAGATCGAACAAGATCGCGCGCGGCAGTTCCGTCATACGCGCTGCATTTCGAAAAAGCGTCCTTCGAGACGGCGCGAAGCGCCGTCTCGAAGGACGCATAGTTGCTCATCCAACAGCGTCGGGCGCCTGGGGCACCGACTTCCAGAATTCTGGGTCGTGGCCGAAGAAGATGCGCGCGCCGGATTTTTCCAGCGCCTCCAACCGGTCGAGCGAAGCCAGCATCGCCTCTTTGTCGTAGGCAAAGCGCGGCAGCCGCCGTTCACGAAGGGTCTGGCAGAAATAACAGGCATCGGCGGCGAGCACGACATCGGCGCTGTCGAGCCGCACGCGCAGCGACTGATGCCCCTGGGTATGCCCGTGCGTCGGCAGGCAGGTGACCGAGCCGTCGCCGAAGACGTCGTGCTCGCCATCGATCAACCGCAATTTATGGCCGAGGTCGAAATCGCTCGGGTTGAAGCCGCTTCGGGCGGCGTTATCGGGATCCATCCCGGCATCCCATTCGCGGCGTTGCACCAGCAGCGTCGCGTTGGGGATGAGCGCATTGCCGCCGCAATGGTCGAAATGGAAATGCGAGCTGATGACGAGATCGATCTTGCCGGGATCGCGGTCGATCGCCTCGAGGCGGGCGCTGACTTCCTCACCCGGGTTAAAGCCGATCTTGAAGAGATCGGTCAGTCGCTCGCCGAGCCTCCCGGCGGGGTCGTGCTGGCAATCGGGATGGAGCCCGGTGTCGAACAGCGCCCGGCCCTTCGAGTGCTCGATCAGAAACACCGGGACCGGGACAGTGATGTCGCCCTCGCCGCCCTCCATCAGACGGCCGAACTCGCCGGTCACCGTGCCGCAGGTGAAGGCGTAGAGCTGGAGGGTCACAGTTTTCTCATCCAACCAAAATCATACCGCTTCCCGGCGGAAGCCGGGATCCACGCAGCAATCGTCTCCGGCGCCGAAGAGTGGGTCCCGGCTTTCGCCGGGAAGCGTATTTTTTCCACCTACTCCGCCGCTTGCACCATCTCCGCGGCCGAGGATTTGTGGCCCTTCTGGTGGAAATAATTTGCCCGGTAGAATTCGAGCACAAGGTCGCGGTAGACCGCCGGCGCATACTTTGCCGGGTTGTCGGGCGAAACGCATCTCGGCAGGCATTCGATCACCGAAGCCGGGTTCGGGCTGTGAAAATAGGCGATCGAATAGCGGTCGGCGCCGCTCTCGTTGAGCACGCCGTGCGGGGTCGACAGGAACCGGTCGTTCGACCAGCGCCGCATCATGTTGCCGAGGTTGATGAGGAACGTGCCGGGGATGATCGGCGGCGGGAACCACTCGCCCGACGGCAGCCGCACCGCGAGGCCCGGCACGTCGGTGCGCGCCAGCGCGGTCATAAAGCTGTTGTCGGTGTGCGGCGCCTGGCCGAACAAATTGTCCTCGTCGGCATCCTGCGGCGGGTAGTGCAGGAACCGCAAATTGTGGTGCCCGCCATTGGCGAAGAACGGGGCGAAGAAATCCTCCGGCATGTCGAGCGCGACCGCGAAGGCCGGCAGCATCCGGTCGCACATCGCGCCCAGCGTGCGGAAATACGCGGTCATCGGGTCGCGGATGTCGGGGAGGCCCGCGGGCCACTGGTTGCGGCCGCGCAGCGGAATGCCGGCCTTGACCTCGGGGTGGTCCGCGCCGCGATCGTGGCTGATGAAGAAGCTTTCGTTCTGGTTCGGCCGGGTCGCCTTGTGCACGGTCGAGGCACCCTGCACCGAGGCGTTGACCGGCAGGTAGCCGATATTGTTCTCGTTGAGCCGCAAGGCGAGTTTCTCGTCGAGCGGCAGCGCATGAAAACGCCGCGAGGCGGCGAAGGCGCGGTCGATCACCGCCTCGTCGACCCCGTGACCGGTGGCGTAGAAAAAGCCGACGTTCTCGCAGGCTGCGCGGACTTGCGGCACGAGGCGGTCGAGCGCACCGGGCTCGCCGGCGAAATAAGGCCCATAATCGATGACCGGGATCTGTGACGCCGCCGCGGCGTAGTCCTTGACCCCTTGTTCCTTGAACAGATTCATGTCCCGCCTCTCAGCCGTGCGCGCCGACTATACCCTCGCCGAGCGCCCGGGTACTAGCCAACCCCACCCATCTATTATCGACGCATTTAACAGGTGGTGCACCACCTGTTATCCACCTGTTATCCACCTGTTACCCGCGCCGATAACAGGTGGCCGCGACCTCCTGTTATCGCTTGCACCGTCGGCTTCCAACAAGCAGACACACCTGCTTCGCAAACGCATCACGCGAGGATCGCTTGGCATATACAGCGTTTCAGTAGCAGAATTCTATTCATGCTTTGGTTTCTCAGAAACGCCGCCGGTGGCATCGTAAGATGGGGAACTGCTACCGTTCTCGCCACAGTGTGTCTGATATATGGCTTCGCGCCATCGAAATGGCTCGCGAGCTTTTTGATCGCGCCACCTGATTGGATCAGCAATCCCTTGGTGAGGGTGGGAATTGTTGCGTTTGGTGTCATTGTAATAATAGTTGTTTTTCTATGGGATAGAAGGGTTCGTCCCAAATTTTCTGTAAATTTCGATAACGCCCGAGATGTCCATACTGACGTACCATTGTTTGATTTAGCGATCGGGAGGCCGCTGGGGATATGCGCCACCTATGTTCATATTCAAATAAGTGCGGTTCGGAGATCAAACATCAATCTGTGCCAAGGTTGGATCACTTGCTTGGAGCGACTTGATGAGCGAGGCCGATCAGTAGTTAAAATAGAGGAAACGAGGCAGTTAGTATGGGCGCCTAGGGAACCTGGCCATACGCAGGTTCCTGTGCACCCGGGCGCTCCCGTGATTTAGATATTTTTCGCTCAGTACAAAATGTAGACAAATTAGAACTGCTTAGTATCGGTCACTCTCAGCGATGGGTATCATTTTTTGATAATCTTGGGACGTACCGATTAACGATTAATGTTGCTGGAGACGGAGCATCCCGAAGAAAACGCTTGACCGTCACATGGCGGGCGCAATGGAACAATTTTGATATTATTTAGTTAGCGTTCAGCCTCCCAAAGCAGGTATTTGCCGGCCCGTTTACCACGCGCACGTCTACGCTTGAAAACATGCTCGCTAATGCGAGTTAACGTGCATGTTGCCTCCATTCGGTCCCGGCTTGTGGCGTCCCCTATCTGATGTCCCCCGGCCCTCATGACATCTAAGCAAGATTCTCACGGTCGGTCCACATATGGCAGAATCCGGAACCGGAGCTACCGTATGTGGGGGGATGTGATGTCGGGTCGGTCACGGATTGACGTAACACCGAGCAGCGCGAGGGG
>Ga0181530_10000371_pt1 | contig 57558 bp, 55 predicted proteins | sample PEATcosm2014_Bin_42_FD_119769 | JGI IMG/M metagenome (GOLD analysis project Ga0181530, IMG submission 119769) | Peatland microbial communities from MTU Mesocosm Facility, Houghton, MI, USA - PEATcosm2014_Bin10_60_metaG | ecosystem: Environmental > Terrestrial > Soil > Wetlands > Peat | place...
TCGTAGACGCCCTCGAGCACGATCAGCCGGGACAGGGCTGAGCATTTCTGGCCCGCGTAGCCGAAGGCGCTATAAAGAACGGCCGGGATCGCTTCATCCAGGTCGGCATCGACGTCGATGATGAGGGCGTTCTTGCCACCCATCTCGCACACCACCTTCTTGAGGTTGAACTGCCCCTTGCGGGTCTTCCCCGCCTCCTCCCAGATGCCGCAGCCCACAGAGCGGGAGCCGGTGAAGGCGATGATATCGACGTTTGGATGGGCAACAAGATGGGCCCCGGCGTCCGCGCCCGAACAAGGCAGGTAATGAATCGCACCCGGGGGCACTCCGGCTTCGAGCAGAATGTCCATCAGGAACGCCCCGATGATCGAGGTTTGGCGGGCCGGCTTGATGATCATGCAGTTGCCGGCGACCAAGGGCGCCACGGTGAGTCCGGTGAGTATCGCCAGGGGAAAATTCCATGGCGCCACGGAGACACCCACCCCCCGAGGGGTCCAGGCCTGGCGGCAGGCTTCGCCAGGCACCGATTGGGTGACGACCGGACGGCCAAGCCGGCGCATTTCCTGGGCGTAGAAGCGGCAGAAATCGATCGCTTCCGAGGTGTCGGCGTCGGCTTCCATCCACGGCTTGCCGGCCTCGAGAATGAGGAGCGAATTGACCTCGAGGCGGCGAGACTCCATCAGGTCGGCCGCCCGCTCGAGCATCTTTGACCGTTCGTCGACCGGAGTCGCGCGCCACCGCGGGAAATAGGCGACGCTCGCCGCCACCGCCGCCTCGGCGTCGGCGATCGTTCCCTTGGCCCAGTAGCCCACGACCTGATCGGGGTGCGCCGGGTTGACGGAGGGCAGAAACGGACGGTCGGAGATCTTCCGGCCATCGATCACGACCGGATGCTTCCTGCCAATGCGGCCGGATACGAACGCATGGAGAGCCGCGCGCTGCTTCTCTCGGTTCGCAGCGAGCGAGAAATCGAGGCCCGCGGCGTTGACAAAGGCGCTTGTCCGAGGCTTGCGGGCCATGGGCTCGGGGGCCGAGGCGATGAGTTCCACCGGGTTGCGCAGCAGCTCCTCGGTGGAGGCCTCGCCGGTGTTCTTGATTCGCAGAAACCCTTCGTTGGAGGTGTTTTCGAGCAGGCGGCGCACCAAATAGGCCATGCCCGGGAGCAATTCGCCGATGGTGCAGTACTCGCGCACCCGGTGCCCGCGCTGCAAGAGCGCTGCCTTCAAGTCATCCGCCATTCCGTACAGGGCCTGGAATTCGTAGGCCTTCGGGTCGATGCCCCGCGTCTCGGCCTGGGCGATCGCATGGGCGACCGAGCGGACGTTGTGCGAGGCGAAGTTCGGCGTTACCGTGTCGATGTTGTCGAGAAGGAATGCCGTGAGCTTCTCGAAGTTGGAATCCGACTGGGGCTTGCGCGACCAGACGGGAACCGGCCACTCGCGCTGCTGCGCGACCGCAGTCTCGTAGTCCCAGTAGGCACCCTTGACGAGCCGCACGTTGATCTGGCGGCCTTGCGCCCTGGCCCAAGCGACGAGATCCTTCAGGTCTCGCTCGCAGTCGCGCAGGTAGGCCTGGAGCGCTATTCCAATCTCCGGCTTCTGGCGGAACTCCGGTTCGTCCAGGATCGACTTGAAAAGCGCAAGGGTGAGCTCCTTCAGCTTGTAGCTTTCCATGTCGAAGTTGATCAGAGCCCCGACCTCCGCGGCCCGCCGCAGGATCGGCCGCAAGCGCTGTTTCAGCGCTTCGACGGAATGTTCGGGATCTGCCGGATGCACCTCCGGCGTGAGGGCCGAAATCTTGACCGACAGGTTGAGCCGGGGCAGAGGCCCCTTCGGCCCCAGGTCGCTCGCCGCCGGCTCCTTCTCCTTCGCATAGAAGGCCGAGACATCGTCCAGGACTTTGCGGTTGCGGTTCAGGAAGACGTCCGCCTCCTCCTCGCTGACCACGGCCTCGCCCAAGAGGTCGATCGTGACCGCGAGGCCCCGCTTCGCGTTCTTGCGAATCTGCTTGATCAGGTCCTCCGTGTCCTTGCCCGAGACGAACTGGCCGGCCATGTCCACAATCCGGGACTTGACTGGTCCCGCGATGAGTCCGGGAGCCAGTGAGGAGGCGGCCAGACCCGCCTTGAGGGCGGGATGCAGCTCGACCGCCTTGTCCCCGAGGTATTCCTGGAGATGGCGGACGATCTCGGCCGAAGAATTCAGCGAAGGCAGGACGTCGACGAACCGGAAGAGCTGGGTCTTGAACGCGGGGTCCTTCATGGCCCACTCCATGATGCGCGCATAGGCGCCCTTCTTCGACAGAATGCCGGGCGCCGGATGGGCATCCATCAGCCGGAGCAGCTCCTCGCCCGTCTTGCGGACGGCTGCTTCGATTGCGGGGTCAGGGGGCGGGAAGGGGTTGTCGGTTGTCATGATCTGCGGTGGGCCGGATTCGTGTCATCGATTGTCGGCCTCGCGGTAAGAGTTTGCAAGGGCCCCACGCGCCATGTGATGAGTTTCACTTAAGCTAATCGGCCGGGTTAGCGCCGGCACGACGCCGAACCCTTTTTCGAATACATGAAATCCCCCAAACGAACCACGAAATGGCTGCGCGCCGCGCTTGCGGCCCTCGTTCTCACCTGCACCGCCGGGGCCCCACGGGTCCTGGCCGCCGATGACAAGCCGGCCGAGCCGACGCTGGAGCAGCGCGTGGCCGACCTTGAGGCCTATGTGAACAACGGGCCGCGGACGCCGAACGTGGCGTCCAGGGTGGCCGGTCCGGGCCCGGGCCACAACGCGTGGATGATGACCAGCGCGGCCCTCGTCCTTTTCATGACGCTGCCGGGCCTCGCGCTGTTCTACGGCGGCCTCGTCCGCAGGAAGAACGTCCTGTCCGTGCTCGCCCAGTGCCTCGGCATCGCGGGAATCGTCGCGATACTGTGGTGGGTGGTGGGGTACAGCCTGGTGTTCGCCCCCGGCACGCCATTCATCGGCGGCCTGAAATACGCGTTCCTTCATGGCGTGAACTCCTCGCCGAACGCGGACTACGGCACGTGGGTGTCGCACAACGTGTACGCCATGTACCAGCTCATGTTTGCGATCATCACCCCGGCCCTGATCATGGGCGCGATCGCGGAGCGGATGAAATTCACGGCGGTGCTCACATTCGTCGTGGGCTGGATGTTCCTCGTCTATTTTCCGCTCGCCCACATGGTCTGGGGAGTGGACGGGCTGATGAACGGGGTCTGGAATTCGGCCGCGAGGATCAGCTCGATCGACTTCGCGGGGGGGACGGTGGTCCACATGTCGTCGGGGTGGTCAGCCCTTGTCCTCTGCCTGATCCTGGGGCCCAGGATAGGCTTCAAGAAGGAGATCATGTCGCCGCACAGCACGGTCCTCTGCATGGTCGGCACCGGGATGCTCTGGGTGGGATGGTACGGGTTCAACGCGGGCTCGGCCGTGGGGGCCGACTCGATTGCGGCGAACGCATTCATGACAACCACCCTTGCCACCGCGGTTGCATCCTTCACCTGGGGCACGCTGGAGTTTGTTCTCAGGAAGCACGCCTCGGTCATCGGCTTCTGTTCCGGGGCCGTCGCGGGCCTGGTGGTCATCACGCCTGCGACAGGCTTCGTCGATGCCACGGGCGCGGTGATCATCGGCCTCCTCGCGGGCTCAATCCCGTACATTTTCTGCGTCAAGCTGAAGGCGGTCTTCGGCTATGACGACGCGCTCGACACCTTCGGCATCCATGCGGTCGGCGGCACGGTGGGCGCGTTCATGACGGGCGTGCTCGCCACGGCGGCGGTCAATCCCAACCTGGCGTCCGGCAACCCCTCGGCGAAGGCCAACGGCCTCGCGGAATTAGTGGCCCATGGGGGCCTCTGGCATGAGCAGCTCCTGGCCATCGCCGTGACCCTTCTCTTGGCCGTCATCTCGACAACGATCATAGGGTTTGCGGTGAAGGCCGTCGTCGGCCTGCGGCCCCCCTCGGATAGCGAACGCCAGGGCCTTGATGTAACTGACCACGAGGAAGAGGGTTACATCCTCTGAGGGGCGCCCGGTGACTGGCCCCTGAGCCCGCCCGAAAGAGCGGGCTTTTTTGTTTGCCCGAAATATGCGACTTTGGGGGTCCCGGGCGTGTTCTGGACATGAACGATGAACCTCCAGTGCGAAACTATCCCACGGGCCAAGGCCCTACGGCGGACTTCACGACATTCATGCGCAAATACCAGGACATGGTCTTCACCACATCGGCTCGGCTCGTGAAGAACGACGCTCAGGCCGAGGACATATCCCAGGAGGTCTTCCTCAAGGCCTACGAGAATTTCGAGATGCTCTCGGCCAGCCCGGCGGCGGGCGGCTGGCTCAAGACCGTTGCGACCAACCTTTCGCTCAACCACCTCCAGCGCTACCGCAACCGCTGGCGCTTCTTTTCGGAATTCGGGGGCGGGTCCGAGTCTGGAGAGGACGACTCGCCCGGGATAGAATTCGCGGCGCCCGACACCTTTTTCGAGGGCGTCGATGCGGAGGAGCGCCGCGCATGGGTCGAGGATGCCCTCTCCAGGCTTCCCGACCACCAGCGCATCCCCCTCGTTCTGTACCACTTCGAGGACATTTCCTACGACGAGATCGCAAGCCGGCTCGGCGTCTCGCTCGCGAAGGTAAAGACCGACATCCTGCGCGCCCGCGCCGCGCTCGCGAAGATCCTCTCCCGCGGCGGCGAGTCCATGGCAACCCTTTCCCATTGATCACAACATGAGCACCAACGATCCGGAGAAGCTTGAAGCCTCGATACACCGCCTGCTGCGGTCGCTCCCAGACCGGAAGGCCCCGGCAAGCCTGGAGGCCCGCGTCCTCGGGGAGCTGAGCCGGCGGGCCGCGCTCCCATGGTGGCGAAAGTCGTACGCCTACTGGCCCCTCGCCGCGCGCGCCAGCTTCGTCGCCGCGTCCGCGCTCGCCGCGGCGCTGATCGTGTCAGGGCTCTTCATCCTCCTGCGCAGCCCGGGAGCGACCGCCTTCGCCAGTGGCGTGTCGCAGCACTTTTCGTGGCTCGTCCTTTCCCGCGAGCTGTTCGCGGCCGCCAGCGACCGGGTCCGGGCCGTCGCCGCCGCCATACCTCCCCTCTGGATCTACGGCGCCGCGGGGACGATCGCCCTCTGCTATGCGACGCTCGCCGCGATCTGCGCCGCCACCTACCGGACGCTCACATTCGCCCGCCAGAACCCCTGATTTCCAGACTCCTATGAATGCCAAACTGAAGACGCTCACGCTGGGCCTGCTGCTCACTGCGTTGATCCCATTTTCGCCCGCCGCGCTGGCTGCGGACCCGGAGAACTCCGGTACTGCCGCGACCCCGACCCCCGCCCTGCACGAGGTCGTCGCCGCCCAGGCGCCCGCGCCTGCCGCTGCGCCCGCGCCCGCGGCGGCGCCCGCCCCTGAAACCCCCCTGCACGAGGTCGGAGCCGGCAGCCCGGCCGCCAACCCCGGCGAGAAAACCCGCCACCACCATGGCGGCGACAGCGACGACCGTGTCGCGGTGTTCGGCGCCACCTACGTCGGCCCGAACGAGACCGTTGAGGGAAGCGCCGTCGCAGTCATGGGGCCGGTAACCGTGGATGGTGTTGTCCACCAAGACGCCGTCGCGGTCATGGGAGCGAACACCATAAACGGCACCGTCCATGGAAACGCCGTGGCAGTCCTCGGCGATCTGACCCTTGGACCCAAGGCCAGGGTTGACGGCAATGCGGTCTGCGTGGGAGGCCGCCTAATTAAGGATCCGTCTGCGGTCGTCGACGGAGAAACCGTGGAGCAGATGAGCGGGCTTAGTCTCTTCCATCATAAGACGGCGTCCTCGTGGTGGGAGCACGGCCTGAGCAAGGGCCGCCCGTTTGCGATCGGCCCCAACCTCCACCTGTTCTGGATCGCCAACTTAATCATCGTCGCGCTCTACCTGGCCCTCGCCTTGCTATTCCCTGGCGGCATCAGGAAGTGCGCCGACACGCTGGAGCACCGCCCCGGCATCGTGTTCCTCACGGGGATCTTGGCAATCCTCGGGATGCCCGTGCTCTTCATCGTGCTTCTAGCAACCATTGTCGGGATCCCCGTCGCCCTCGTGGTACTCCCGCTGTCAGTCATTGCCTGCATCCTCTTCGGCAAGGCGGCCCTGTACTCGTTCGTCGGCCGGACGATCGTGGGCAGGGAAAGGCACCCCGCCCTCGCGCTCCTCGTCGGCGTCGCCATCTTCATCGCGCTGTGCTTCATCCCGATCCTAGGCCTGATGATCTGGGCCCTGGTGACCTTCCTCGGGTTCGCCTGCGCGCTGACGGCGCTCTTTACGTCGACCAAGCCTGCGGCGCCCGCGGGGACCCCCCCGGCCGGCGCGACCCCCACGGTGGCTGCACCCCCTGCCGGGACTCCCCCGGCCAGTGTGGCCCAACTGGCGGCGGTTCCAGCAGCGGTGGTGTCGTCCCCGGTTGGCGCTGCGCCAACCGCGGCCGAGCCTCCGCCTGCGCAACCGGTTTCGCCGGGCGTTCCGCCGGCCGCGGTGCCAGCCGCGCCGCCCATCGCCGCCGCCGCCGTGGCTCCCGCCCCGTTATCGGCCCCGCCTGTCAACGAAGCCGGGTTTGCCAAGGCCGGATTCTGGATCCGCATGGCTGCGCTCGCGATCGACGTGATCCTGATCGCGATCATATTCCACGTTGCCTTCCTATTCCTGCCGGCAATCGCCGCGTACGGGGCGGTCCTTTGGAGGTACAAGGGAGCCACCATCGGGGGGATCGTCTTCGGGTTGAAGGTCGTCCGGGCCGACGGCAGGCCGATGGACTGGGTGACGGCGGCCGTCCGCGCGCTTGCCTGCTTCCTCTCCCTCATCGTCATCGGCCTCGGCTTCCTCTGGATCGCGTTCGATCCGGAAAAGCGGGGCTGGCACGACAAGATTGCAGGCACGGTTGTGGTGCGCCTGCCGAAGGGCCTCTCGCTCGTCTGAGAGAACACGGTTGAATTCCCGCGGCGGAGCGTTGCATGGTTAGCGGCGCTACCCATGCCTTCCAAACCCAACCCCGCCAAGCGGCCGCGTCACCCGCGCAGGCCTATCGTCGCCCTGATCATGGGCAGCACGTCCGACTGGGAGACCATGCGCCACGCCGCGGAGACCCTGGACGCCCTCGGCATCCCCTATGAGCGGCGCGTGATGAGCGCACACCGGACCCCGGCCCTCATGTTCGCGTACGCGAAGACCGCCGCGGCGCGCGGGCTGAGGGTCGTGATCGGGGGCGCCGGCGGGGCCGCCCACCTGCCGGGGATGATGGCGGCCCTCACGACGATTCCGGTGCTGGGGGTCCCGGTGGAAAGCGCCTCGCTCAAGGGCATGGACTCGCTCCTGTCCATCGTGCAGATGCCCGGGGGAATCCCCGTCGCGACGTTCGCCATCGGCAAGCCGGGCGCGGTAAACGCTGCCCTTTTCGCGGCGGCGATCCTCGCCCATGGCGATCCGGCGGTCGGCCGCGCACTTTCCGCCTACCGCTCGGCGCAGACGCGGAAGGTCCTGGACGCCAGGCTCCCATGACCGGCCCGCGCGGCCCGTCGGCCGCGGGCAATTGCGCCCGGGCCCTGTCCCGAAGGGGGCCGCGCTATTTGGGCAGCAGGTCCGAGACGAGTGCCTTCTCGTCCTTCAGCTCCTTCTCGGTGGCGGCGATCTTCGACCTTGAGAAGTCGTTCAGCTGGACGCCCTGGACGATGCTCCATTTCGATCCGTCGCTGCGGATGGGGAACGAGAATATGAGGCCCTTCTCGATCCCGTAGGATCCGTCCGAGCAGACCGAGACGCTGAACCAGTCGCCCGCCCGGGTCGGCGCCGTCAGGTTGCGCACGGTGTCGACGATGGCATTGGCCGCCGAGGCGGCGGAGCTCAGCCCCCGGGCCTTGATGACGGCCGCGCCCCGCTGCTGGACCGTCGGGAGGAACGTGTCCTTGAACCAGGCCTCGTCGCCGATCACCTCCGTGGCCGCCCGCCCGGCTATCCTGGCGTTGTAGAAATCCGGATACATCGTCGGGCTGTGGTTGCCCCAGATTGCGAGGTTGGAGACCGCGGCCGAATCGGAGCGGGCCTTGATCGCCAGCTGGGTCACCGCGCGGTTCTGGTCCAGCATCGTCATGGAGAACCACCGGTCCGGCGGGACCGACCGGGCGTTGTTCATGGCGATCATGCAGTTGGTGTTGCAGGGGTTGCCGACCACCAGGATGCGCACGCCGGGGGCCGCCTGCTTCGCTATCGAGCGCCCCTGGCCGGTGAAGATCTTGCCGTTTATTCCCAGCAGCTCGCTGCGCTCCATGCCGGCCTTGCGGGGCACGGATCCGACAAGAAGCGCCCAGTCGACGCCCTTGAACCCCTCGTCTACCGAGGCCGTCGGCGTGACACCCCTGAGCAGCGGGAAGGCGCAGTCCTGGAGTTCCATGACCACTCCGCCGAGGGCGGGAAGGGCGGGCTCTATCTCGATCAGATGGAGGATGACGGGCTGGTCGGGCCCGAACATTGAACCCGATGCAATTCGGAAGAGCAGGGAATAGCCGATCTGCCCGGCTGCGCCGGTGACGGCGACACGGATGGGGGGTTTCATGGGAGCGGGAAATGTAGCATGTGCCGGGCGGAGCGCACGGAGGAAATTTCAGGGCTGGCGGGCATTCTCGCCTGTTGCGGCGGCGCGCCTTTTGTGGTTGCTCGGTCCTGGGCACGAGGTGCCCTCCCATTCGAATGAGCAACCGAGCCATCGCCGCGCTGTGCTTCGGATTGACCGCGTCGTTGTCGGCCGCCTCCGAAAAGGCAGCCCTACCCGGACACATCGAACGCTACGATCCGGCGATCGACGCCCTCATTCCGCCGGATGCCAGGATCGAGGTGATCGGATCCGGGTTTGCGTGGAGCGAGGGCCCGGCGTGGCGGAAGCAGGGCGGCTACCTGCTCTTCAGCGACATCCCGAACAACACGATCTACCGCTGGACGGCAGGCGGGGGCCTCTCGGTTTTCCTCCGGCCGTCGGGCTACACCGAGGACGACGCTTTCGGGTTCGAACTCGGCAGCAACGCCCTGACGTTCGACCCGCAGGGGCGTTTGGTCATCGCCGACCAGGGCAACCGGCGGGTGGTGCGGCTGAACGAGAAGGGCTTCACGAAGACGGTGCTGGCGGACCGCTACGAGGGGAGGCGCCTGAACAGCCCGAATGACCTGGCCTACCGCTCCAACGGGGACCTGTACTTCACCGACCCGCCCTACGGGTTGAAGGGGCTGAACGACGACCCCCACAAGGAGCTGAAGCTCAACGGCGTCTACCGCCTAGATACCGGGGGGAAGCTGGCGCTGATCATAGGGGACCTGACGTTCCCGAACGGCCTGGCGTTCTCGCCGGACGAGAAGACCCTCTACATCCAGGTGTCGGACCCGAAAAACGCGGTCTGGATGGCCTATGACGTCCTGCCGGACGGCAACGTTGCGCACGGTCGGGTGTTCTTCGACGCGAACGCCCTGGTCCGGGCCGGGAAGCAAGGCCTTCCCGACGGGATGAAGGTGGACCAGAAGGGGAACATATTCGGCGGCGGGCCGGGCGGGGTCCTTGTCCTGAGCCCTGGCGGGAGGCACCTGGGCACCATCGTGACCGGGCAGATCACGTCCAACTGCGCCTTTGGCGACGATGGCTCGACCCTCTACATGACCGCGAACCATTACGTCATGCGGATCCGGCTGAGGACAAAGGGCGTCGGGTTCTGACCGGGGCCCTTCTCCTTTGAGGCGGGCCCATGCCGGGCCTGCAGCCGCATGGCACGGCCATGGGCGCCATCCGGTCAGGCGCTTTCAGCGGAAGCGGTTCGCCAGGCCCGCATGGACCTCGCGGACCAGGGACGCCGTCGTCCCCCAGTCGATGCAGGGATCGGTTATCGACACGCCGCGGCGGAGCTTTCCGGCGGGCTGCGGGAACGGCTGGCTGCCCGCCAGGAGGTTGCTCTCGATCATGGCGCCCATGATCGAGGCGTTGCCCGCCGCGATCTGGGCCATGAGTTCGCGCATGACCTCGGGCTGGCGCTCCGGCCTCTTTGCTGAGTTGTCGTGAGAGCAGTCGACAAGGATCGACTTCATCAGGCCCGCCGCCTTCAGGAGCTGCTCGGTCTTGGCTATGTGCGCCGGCGAATAGTTCGGGCCGGACGATCCGCCCCGGAGCACGATGTGGCAGTTGGGGTTGCCCGCGGTGACCACGGCCGAGGCGGCTCCGCCGAGGTTTATGCCAAGAAACGTCTGCGGCCGCGACGCAGCGAGGATGGCGTTTATCGCGGTCTGGACCGATCCATCCGTTCCGTTCTTGATGCCGATCGGCATCGACAGCCCGGAGGCCATCTGCCGGTGGGTCTGCGACTCGGCCGTGCGCGCGCCGATTGCCGACCAGCAGATCAGGTCGGCGATGTACTGTGGCGTGATGGGGTCCAGCAGCTCCGTGGCCGTGGGGAGCCCGAGGTCGAGGATGTCGCGCAGGAAGCTCCGGGCAATCCTCAGGCCGGCCGCGATGTCATTGGAGCCGTCGAGGTGCGGGTCCATGATGAGCCCCTTCCACCCAACCGTGGTCCGCGGCTTTTCAAAATAGACGCGCATGACGATCATCACGCGGTCCGAGACCTCGCGCGCGAGCGCCGCCAGACGCCCGGCATACTCCCGTCCCCCATCCACGTCATGGATCGAGCAGGGGCCGACGATCAGAAGCAGGCGCCTGTCGTCGGTGAATATCAGCCGGTGAATGTCCTGGCGCGAACGCGTGACAAAGTCGGCCTGCGCATCGCTCTTCGGCACCTCCGATATCAGCGCTGCGGGTGAGGGCAGGGGCCGGGTCTCGACGACATTGATGTCGGACGTTCTTTGCATCGGATCCCGTGAAAAAGCCCGCATCAAAGCTGGCCGCAAGGGATTTTGGCGCCGGGGGCCTTGCGGGGAAAGCCCGATTGGGCAAAAAAAGTGGCGGGCCGCCTACCCCTAGGCGGCCCGCCTTTGCTTTCTTAGTTACCCCAAAACTCCCGCTAGGCGGGAGAAGTGGAAAATTCTTATGTTTATGAGTACCTCTTTTGCGTCCATCGTCAAGTCACGGTGGGGAAATGATGGGCAAACATTACCTAAGAAATTATAAACCAACATCTTAAATATTATGAGATTCCCTGAGGCTGCGGTGGTTTTCCCCCACATTCCGGCATGCGTGCTGCGGGTGTCGGGATCTGATGCGGCGATTTTCCTACAAGGCCAATTTACCAACGACTTAGGCAGGATCGCGCCCGGGCGGGCCGTCTACGGCCTGTGGCTCGACCGCAAGGGCCATGTCATTGCCGACAGCCATGTCGTTTGCGACCCGGGCGAAGCGGGGTTCTGGGTTGTCAGCGTCTCGTCGCCCGCCGCTGTCGTCGCCCGCCGCCTTGGCGACTTTGTCATCGCCGACGATGTGGTGATCGAGGATGCGACAGCCGCCTGGCGCGGCCTCTCGCTGATCGGCGAAGGCACGGGCGCCTGGCTCGGCGGGGAGCCGCGAGCGGGGATGTTCTTCCAGGGGCGCCGGGATTCAGGCGAGAACTGGGAGTGGATCTATGCGGCCGGGGATTCGCAATCCGTGGACGCGGCTGTCGCGGGGGCCCGAGCGGCGGGGCCGGCCGACGTCGAGCGCTTGCGCATCGCCTCGGGAATCCCGTCGATACCGGCCGATATCGGGCCCGCGGACCTCCCGAACGAGGGCGGTCTCGAGACGCAGGCCATCTCGTATTCGAAGGGATGTTACCTTGGGCAGGAGGTGATGGCCCGGCTCAGGTCAATGGGGCGCGTCCGCCGGACGCTGGTCCGGATCAGGGGAAGCGGGACGATCCCCGCCGTGCCAGCCAAGCTCTGGCAAGGCGATCGGAGGGTGGGCGAACTGCGCTCGGCCGTTTCCAACGCCGGGGGCGTGGGCTACGCGGGCCTCGCCCTTGTTTCCGCGGCTTCCGGGCCCGCGGGCGACCCCTTCTCGCTCGCCGCCGGCGAACAGCCGTCGGTTGAGGTCGTGCGGGACTCCTGACGAAGATTCGGCTGAGCCGGAATGCGTTTGACCGCGGGGATTCGAGTCCATTGCCTCGCCGGGAGGGTCAATCCATGAACAAGGCGGAACTGGTGGACGAGGTGCATCGGTTGCTCGGCGAACGCACGTCGAAGGCCGCGGCGGAGCGCGCCGCAGGCAGCGTGCTGCGGGCGATCAAGCGGGGCCTGAAGCGTGACTCCGAGGTTCATCTTGCCGGGTTTGGGACTTTCACGGTGGCAAATCGGTCCGCCCGAAATGGGTTCAATCCGCACACGCGCAAGCCGATGAAGATCCCGGCGATGAAACTCGTGCGTTTCAAGGCGGGCTCTAGCCTTCGCACGGTGCGCTGAGGCGATGACCGACGCTCTCATCGCGAAGTTTCGCGCCGTTCATGCGCGCGCTCCCGAGATAATCGCGCGTGCTCCCGGGCGGATCGAGTTCATCGGCAACCACACCGATTACAACGGCGGGTCCGTGCTCGGGGCCGCGATCGACAGGAGCGTCTGGGTCGGCCTAGCGCGCCGTTCCGACGGCCGGCGCAGGTTCGCTAGCGACACGCATTCCGGCATCGTCGAGCCTTCGGCCGGGGCCTTTGACCGCCTCGCCGGCTCGCAGTCGTGGGTGAATTATCCGCTCGGGGTCCTGGTCGCGATGCGGGACTCCGGCCTCAAGATTCCCGCGGGATTCGAGTACATGGCCGTTTCAAACGTGCCTTTGGGCGCCGGGTTGAGCAGCAGCGCCGCCATCGAGCTCGCGTCCTGCATGGCGTTTCTCGAGGCGGCCGGCGAGAAGGTCTCGCGCGAGGCCCTGGTCGCGCTTGGAAGGAAGGCAGAGAACGAATTCGTGGGAGTCCCCTGCGGGATACTGGACCAGGGAGTGTCCGGATTCGGGCGCAGGGACCATCTCGTCTACATCGATTGCCGGGGCCCGCGCTTCAAGACCGTGCCGCTGCCGTCCGGGCCGAGTTTCTGGGTGTTCAACACCCATTCCAAGCACGCCCTCGTCGACGGCCTGTATGCCGCGAGGCATAGCGAGTGCATGGAGGCGGCCCGGGTGATCGGAGTGCGCCTCCTGGTCGACGCGTCTCCCGCGATGCTTGCGGCGGCCGAGAGCAGGTTGTCCAGGCCGGCCTACAAGCGTGCGCGGCACGTGATAGACGAGATCGCCCGCGTGGAGCAGGCGGTGGAGGCCCTCGGCGCTGGCGACCTTGCCAGGGTCGGGAAGCTGCTCTTCGCGTCGCATCGGAGCTCCCGAACCTGGTTTGAGAACACCAGCCCGGAGCTTGATTTTCTGGTCGACAGCCTCGAGTCGGAGAAGGGGGTGTACGGCGCCAGGCTCACCGGGGGCGGATTCGGCGGCGCGGCGATGGCGTTCACGTCCGATGCCTTCGGGGAGGAAGGGGTCGTGCGGGTCTCCGACGCCTATCTGGAAAGGTTCGGCGGGAGGCCCGACGTTCTTCACGCCTACGCGGAGGACGGCGCCTGCCTTGTCACATGAGGGCCGTCAGTTCGGCGAACCAGGCGTCGACCCAGCCTCGCAAGAACAGGAAGTAGACCGCCCCGGCGACCGCAAGCATCGGCCCGAACGGGACGTGGACGCCGAGGCCTATGTCTGCAGGCGTGCCGTCCGATGTCTCAGCCCGCGGCGCGCCTGAGGACCGCGTGCCGGCGATCTTCTGCCAGGCGATCGCCGCCCCGAGCCAGGCCGTCCCGAAGGCTGCGCCCCCGAAGACCGAGAACAGGGCGCCGTGCCATCCGCAGAACGCGCCGATAGCCCCGACGAATTTGACGTCGCCGAAGCCCATTGCCTCCTTCTTGAGCACGGCCTCGGCAATGAGAGCTATCCAAAGCACGATTCCCGATCCGGTGACGAGCCCGACGAGCGCCGCCGAGCCCGAGCGCAGGCTATCCACCACGAATATCCCGCTGTGCTGGCCGTGCAGCGAGGGAACCAGCACCGAAAGGAGGAGCCCCTCGACGGCCAGCCCGATCGTGAACCCGTCTGGAATGATCATGTGGTCGAGGTCGATGAACATCCCGCAGATCAGCGATCCGATGAACAGCCAACCGCACACCGCCGCCGCCGGCGAGAGGCGCAGCCAGCAGGCGAGGAAAAGCGCCGCGGTCAGGAGTTCGACAAGCAGATAGCGAGGCGAGAATGGGCGGCCGCAGCATCGGGCGCGGCCCCTGAGGATCAGCCAGGAGAGGATGGGGATGTTGTCATACCACGCGATGGGGGCGCCGCAGGCGCAGGTCGAGCCCGGCCGGACGATCGACTTGCCCGCGGGCACGCGGTAGATGACCACGTTTAGGAAGCTCCCGACGCACGCCCCGAGAATGAAGACCGTCGCGGGGAAGAACCAGGGGAACGCGGCTCCCACCTCGGCAAGGTTGCGGATCATGGGCGCAAGTCTGAATCGGATGACCCGGCGTAGCCAAGAGCCTTCGCGGCAGCCGCCCGCATGGCCGGCGCCGTCCTTGAGGCCGGGATCCCGGTCCAGATCTCCAGGGCTTTCGCCCCCTGGTGGACGAGCATGCCGAGTCCGTTCGCGTGCGGCAGGCCGAGGGCCCGGGCCTGGGCCAGGAGCCGGGTGCGCGGCGGGTTGTAGATCATGTCGTAGACGGCGGCGATGCCGGGAAGGGATCCGAGGTCCGCGGGCGCCGGATCGCCCGCGCGCAGGCCGGCGCTCGTCGCATTGATGACGATGGCGCCCGGCTGGAGGCGGGCTGCGTCCCCGCCTGGCGTCAATGCGCCGATCGGCACGCCGCCGGCGAGCGGCGCAAGGTGCGCCAGGAGCGAATCCAGGTTGGCCCGCGTCCGGTTCATTATCCAGAGGGCCGCGCATCCCGCGCGCAGGCATTCGACGGCGGCGCCTCGCGCCGCCCCGCCCGCTCCGAGGAGCAGAATGGTCGCGCCGCGAAGCTCGAGCCCCAGGTCCTCGAGGATGCCTGCCGAAAGCCCGTAGCCATCCGTGTTGAACCCGTGCCAGCCCGATCCGTCGTGCGCGAGCGTGTTCACCGCGCCCACCTCGCGCGCGGCGGGGTCGATGTCCGGCACCAGCCCGACGGCGAGCACCTTGTGGGGGAGCGTCAGGTTGACGCCGCGGAAACGGTGCTCCCTCAAGAGCCCCAGCGCGGCCGCCAGCCGGTCCGGCTCGATGTCGAACGGGTGGTACCGCCACCGCGCGAACCGGGCGTCATCGCGGGCCAGCTGGGCCAGCGCCGCGTTGTGCATCTGCGGGCTCACCGAGTGGCTGACCGGGTGGCCGATCACGGCGAGGCCGGTGCCTGCATGCGGCCAGCGCTCCAGGTCGGACAGCGTCAGAGCGGGGTTCAGGACTGCAGGTACCGCTCGTGCGTCGCCTCGAATTCGTCGGCGAACTCCGAGAAGATCTGCGCGCGGGCAAGGTCGCTCGCTGCCGAGTAGTGGTTTGCAAGGTTGCGGCAGCTGCGGCAGAGCACCTCGCGGATCGTGGTGGGCGCAAGGTCGGAGGGTTTGGGCGAGATGTGGTTCGAGCGGAGCAGGGCGAACACCTCGTCCGCGTCCCTGAAAAGGCCCTGGTCAAAGGGGTCGATGAAGAACGGGACGTCGTCGGCATAGCAGCCGACCACAAAATGCCCGGGGAGCCCGACCGGCTCCAGCGGCACGCCGAGCCTTTCGCCGACGAGCAGGTAAAGAACGCTGAGCGAGATCGGGATCCCCTTCCGGCGCATGAGCACCTTGTCGATGAAGCTGTTCATCGGGTCCGTGAACTGCTCGACGTTCCCCCGGAAGCCCCATTCGTGGAACAGCACGCGGTTGATCACGCGGCACTTCTCGCGGTTCGTCGAGGGCTCCGAGATGAGCTCGCGGCAGCGGGCGGCCATCTCGTCGAACTCGGCGCGGCACTCGTTGACGTCGAGCTGCGGCGTCACCGTGCGCGCGAGCAGGAGGGCCCCCGTTTCAAGCTCGTAGTTGAGCGAGCGGATGAACGAGCGGAACTCGGTGACGGGGTCGGTGAGCTTCAGCTCGTCGATGAACCACGCCGCATGGCGGGCGAGGACGCGGTTCGAGCTGTGGGCTATGTCCTGGAGAAGGCTCGCCGCGGCGGCGCCATGGGCCGAGAAGCGCGCGAGAAGGGCGCGGCGGACGACGGGGCTCGGGTCATCGAGCAGGCTCAGCAGGGCCTCTCTCTCGGCAGAAGGCAGCGTTTCCGTTTCCACGCCCAAAATTGGAAGCGCCTTTGACATGGCGTGGCAATACCGGAACTTGAAAAAACGGCTCAAAATACGCTCGACAGCTCATGTGCGCGGGCCGAAGAGGGCCGTCCCCACGCGCACGATCGTGCTCCCCTCGGCGACGGCCGAATCCATGTCGGCGCTCATGCCCATGGAGAGTTCGCGCAGGCGCGTGGCCGACTCGGCTGCGAGCCGGTCCCGGATCTCCCGCAGGCGGGCGAACGCCCGCCGCGCAACGTCCGGATCGTCGGAAAGCGGCGCAATGGTCATCAGTCCGTCCACGCGTATGTTCTTTCGCACCAGCGCGGCCGCGAGCAGCCTGGGGGCCTCCTCCGGCGCCACGCCGGACTTCACGGGATCGAGGCCGGCGTTGACCTGCAGCAGGACCGCCTGGACCTTTCCGAGCTCGGCCGCCGAGCGGTCCAGGAGATCGAGCAGCTTCTCGCTGTCCACGCTCTGGATCCGGTCGAAGTGCCGGGCCGCGAGCCGGGCCTTGTTGGACTGCAGGTGCCCTATCAGCTCCCAGGCCACGGCCGCCGTCGTCTGGGCGCGCTTGTCGATCCCCTCCTGGACGCGATTCTCGCCGACGGCGCGCAGACCGTAGCGCGCCGCCAGTTCAGCGGCCGCGGCCGGATGGGACTTTGTGACGGCGAGGAGCTCGACATCGCCAGCATTTCGCCCCGAGCGGGCGCATGCCTCCGCAATCCGAGCCATGACGGCGTCGGCGCGGTGCTTGAATTCCTCGTAATCGGGGAGCATGAGAATCGTCAGATTAGACAAACTTCTTGGTTTACCCTGAGGGATAACCCTGCACTCTGGGGGTGATAATGTGGTCTAATCATGCAAATTGAAAACTTTAAGATTTTCGCGGACCTCGTGGAAACCAAGAGCTTTTCCAAGGCGGCCAAGCTGAATGGCATCACCCAATCCGCCGTCAGCCAGCAGGCCCGAGCGATGGAGCGGCAGTTCAAGGCGCTCCTGGTCGACCGCAGCCAGAAGCAGTTCCAGCTGACCCGCGAGGGCCAGCGGGTCTACGAGTCCTCCAAGGAGGTCCTGCACGCCTACGAGATGCTCCTCTCGGAGCTTCAGGAGATGAAGAAGGTCGTGAGCGGGACCATAAGGATCTCGACGATCTACTCGATCGGCCTCCACGAGCTTCCCCCCTACATCAAGCGGTTCCTCCATGACTTTCCCTCGGTAAACGTGCGCGTGGAGTACCGCCGCTCCAACCTGGTCTACGAGGACGTCCTGCACAACAGCGTCGACTTTGGGCTCGTGGCTTTTCCCACGAGGGCCCGCCAGATAGACATACTCCCCTTTCACGAGGACCATCTCGTCATCATCTGCCACCCCCAGCACGCGTTCGGAAGGCGCACCGAGGTGGCGATCTCCGAGCTCGCCGGGCAGAAATTCATCGGCTTCGACCCGGACATACCGACGCGCAAGGCCGTGGACCAGATATTCCGCGAGAACCACCTCCAGATCGAGCCGGTCATGGAATTCGACAACATCGAGACGGTGAAACGCGCCGTCGAGATCGACCACGGGATTGCGATCGTGCCCCAGGCGACTGTCGCCCAGGAGGCGAGGCAGGGCACGCTCGCCATAGTCCGGTTCAAGGGCAAGGAGTACACCCGCCCCCTTGCCATCCTCCACCGCAAGGGCCGCGTCCTCACCCCGGCCATGAGGAAATTCATAGACACGCTCGGGCTCGACCTACCTGACGCCCGCGGCGCATAACCCGCGGGCCACGGCCTGCCGTCATGGGCATCCCGGCCCTGCAACGATGAAGCCCGCGCTCCTGCCCGCGGCGGCCGTCCTCTGCCTGTCGCTCGTCCCGGTCGCGCCCGTCCGCGCCGAACCCGTCCGGCCGGCGCCCGCCCCCGCCTGGCGGCTCAAGGACGTGGACGGCAAGGTCGTCACCTCCGACCAGTTCAAGGGCAAGGTCGTAGTGCTTGATTTCTGGGCGACGTGGTGCGGCCCGTGCAAGCGCGAGATACCCGGCTACGTGGGCCTTCAGAAGAAGTACGCCGCGGACGGCCTCGTCTTCGTCGGCGTGTCGGTCGACGATGCCGGGCCGGAGGTCGTCAGGAAGTTCATCAAGGAGCACGCCATCAACTACACGATCGTCATGGCCGACGACGACATCGTGAACGCATACGCCCCAATCGAGGGGTATCCGACCACGTTCATCATCGACCGCGACGGGAACATCCGGAACAAGAAGCTGGGCTCAAGGCCGACCGCGGACTACGAGAAGGAGATCCTGGCGGTCCTGAAGCCACCCGCAGCCTGACCAGGCGCGGGGCTGGCGATAACCCCTTAACGCCAGCCCCGCTATTGGTCTGTCCGGCTTGAGGCCGGCATCATGGTTTCCAATATCCAGCGATTCGCGGGATAACACCCCATCCTTTTAGCATCGGCCGTGCCAACCCGTCATTCCCGCGCGAACTGAAGGGAGCTGTCGAGTTCATCCGCGATAAGGCGGTCGTTCCTGCAGTGCGGCATCTTGTTCTGGCCCCCCCACTTGTCGCGGTAGCGCATCCAGTGCTCGAAGACCCCCGGCATCACGAGCCTGACGAAGGGCCGCTCCAGCAGGCCCGCGTTGCGCTTCGCCGCGTATTTGTCGTCCAGGCGCTTGAGCTCCGCGTCGAGCTCGCCCGCCATGACCGGCCCGGTCGGGGTCGTGAGGGTGCCCGGCTTGAGCTCGACCCACCATTCGTGGCGCCCGCGGTTCCGGCTCGTGGTCGAGCTTATCGGGAACGGGGCGACGTGGAAGTTCACGATGGTCCACCCGTTTCTGCGGCACACGGCAATGAGGGCGTCGGTGATCTCCTTCTCGATCGTGTGCTCGCCAAAGGTGTTCAGCTGGTGCTTGGTCCTGCCCACGTAGACAAGCCGCGGCGGCTCGATCGAGATGAAGCGGACGATGTCGCCGATGATGTAGCGCGTCAGGCCGGCGGGGGTCGTGACCACCAGGGCGTAGTTGACCCCGGTCCGGACGCCGGAGACCGGCACCGCCTTGGAGCCCACCGCCAGGATCCGGCCGTCGTCGAAATCCGGCATCGGGAGGAACTCGAAGAAGACGCCTGCGTCCGCCATCAGCCGGAGCCCCGCGGCTGAGTCGGCGTCCTGGGCCGCGATGAACGCCTCGGACGAGGGATAGACCTCGTGAAAATTGACGGTGGGCCCGAGGATCGCCCGCAGGTCGTCGTGGTAGGGCCCGATGGGCACGCCGCTGTGGACGTAGCATTCGAGGTTGGGCCATATTCCCTGCAGGTGGACCACGCGGGCCTTGCCGTGCGTCTCGCTTGAGCGGAGCGACTCGGCCAGGATGAGCACCCATGGCGGCATCCCCGCTATGAGCGAGATGTCGATCCGGCACGTGCGCTCCGTGATGGCGGCGATCTTCTGCTGCCAGTCGGCGATCTGCGCTATCTCATGCCCGGGCTCATAGAAATGTTTCTCCACCCAGTTGGGAAGGTTGAGCGCCTCGATCCCGCTCAGCTCGCCCGCGTAGGCCTCGAACGGCTCGGAATCGGGGATCGGGACCAGGGTGGTCGAGCCTCCCAGGAACAGGTGGCGGCCCCGGAAGACGCCCCCGTGACCGACCCTCGCCGCGTACCATAGCATCGAGTCGAGCGCCGAGCGCCTGAAATGGTCGAGCATCGCCTCGGTGACGGGGACAATCTTCCGGTCGCCGGTGGCGGTCCCGGCGGTCAGCGCGTAGATCTGGCATTGCCCCGGCCAGAGCACGTCCGCCGCGCCCCTCTTCATCTGCTCGATGAACGGGGCGAGGTCCTCGTAGGTCTGGAGCGGCACCCTTCTCTTGAACAGGTCATACGTCATCCGGGCCTCGACCCCCTTCTGCTTCCAGACGGATGCGTGCGCGAGCTTCGGCAGCAGGTGCTCGAGGACGCGCGCCTGCACGGCGTCGACCGCCTTCTCGCGCCTCAACCGCATGGCCGCGCGGGCCGTGAGGAGGCCCGCGCCGAACGTCATCAGGCTTTTGGGGACTACAGCCATTTCGATGGAGGGGAACGGCCAGCCGAGCGCACGGGGGTCGCCTTCGGCAAGAGAATTCAGGAGGCGGACGCGAAACTTACCGGGTTTTGACCCGCTGCGGGTCGGTGCCCCGGCGCCCCGAATTCAACCGCGGCTCAGGGCACCGGGTGATCCGGGGGCGGCACCTCGACCGTCTGCTCCGTGGCGGCGGCGCGCCGGCGATTCACCTCGCTGAGCACGGGCAGCGCGAACAGGTAGATGACGACGATCCAGAATGGCGCGATGATCGCCCAGGCGGCGATCGCGTGCAGGGCGGTGACGCCGAACCTCTCGAAAAAGTCCCTGGGGTCGTCCCAGAGCATGTGATTCATCATCCGTATGCCGACGTGGGAATAGGGCTCGCCGAAAATGCGGCTGCCGAGCTTCACCATGGCGTATATCACGGGAAGGTGAAGGGGGGTGCACAGCGCGTTCACGATCTGGATCATCGGCTGGTTGAGCCGGAGCAGGATCCCGACGATGAGGCAGAGAATGGTCGTCGTGCCCAGGATGGGGAACAGGGCGAATGCGCTCCCCACCGCCAGGGTGAGCGCAATCTTCTCCGGCGTGATGCCCTGTGTGAGCTGAAGCGCGATCGGGTCGATCACATGGCGCTGCCACGAGGTGCGCGCAGGTTCGGCATCGGCGGGATTGGGGGATTGGGTCACGGAACATATAGACTACGCCAAACCGGGTCCCGGCTCAAGCAACGTTATAGCGCGAGCCCGTGCCGCGGCCCTGTGGAAACCCGCCCGCCGCACCGCGGGCGGCGGGTCCCGCAGGGCACGCCCGCGGGGGCCCTGGGAGCAAAAAGGGCGCCCCCGCGAACAGGGGCGCCCTTTGTTGTTTCCTAGCTAATACCCGTCCCGGGTCAGTTCGACGCGAATCTGTCGCCTGTCTTTCCAGCCGCAACCACGCGGACGGGCAGGATGACTTTCGTCGCCACCGGAGCTCCGTTGCGCTGTGCGGGCGTGAACTGCCACTGCTTTACCGCGTCCACCACGGCGGCCGCGAGGTCGCGGTCCGAGGCGGACTTGATCGTGACGTCGGAGGTGCGGCCCGTCGTGTCCACGACGAACTCCACCTGGACGGCCTGGCCCACGTCGAACCCCTCTACATCAGGGGCAACGACGGCTATCGGCACGGGAATGCCGGGGCCCTTGCGGCACGAGTCAATGTAGGATTGCTCGAGCGTCTTCGCCGAGGCGGCGACGGGCAGGAGCGCTCCCAGACTGAGCAGGAGGGCTAGCTTGCTTATGTTTTTCATGGCTTTCTTTCAAACTCCGCGCGAGGCGGAGAGTTGTGTTCTGGCTTATGGTTGAGCGCCCCGCCGGTGCCGGCGCGTAGGCGCCGGCGCCTTCAGGGCGTTTTGATCGCGGGACGCCGCATGGCGCCCACGGTCAAAAGTCTCGTTTTGGGGACAACCCAAGCCAGAGACGGGGAGGGCGCGCCCCCCGCCGGGGCGCGCAATCCGAAAACCTTGTCATCCCGCCGGAAGGGGCCGGCCGGGATACGGATCAAAGAACCTTAGGGAGTTCCTTGAAAGCAAAGTGGCTGCGCTGACTTCGACGAACCAATAGCTAGACTTGTTCCAAACATTAAGGAATTTTGGCCCCGGCGTGTAAAAAGTAACACGTTTGACACAGTCCCGCAGGGGCTTGTGCAAGCGGGGCCCGTTCTTGGGCGGGGGATGCCAGGCCCCTGGAATCCCCTCTTTATCCGCGGGATAGGCCCCTATTCCGCCTTCTTGAGGATGATGTCGCCGTTAAGGGTGGCGGCCTGGATCTCGGCCCCCCCGCCGTTCAGCGTGCCCGAGACGATCTTCCCGCCCGTCATCGGGGGCAGCGGGGGAATCGGCGTGTTCGGCGGCATGACCCCGGAAAGCTCGGCCCGGGCCTCGGCCATGCCCTCGTGCACCGCCTCGGCCGCCTCCTTGGCGGCCTGGGCAGCCTCCACGGCGGCCTCGCGGATGGAATCCCGCACCTCGGCGTGCCAGTCGCTTTCGGTTTCAGGCGCGGCCGGGGTCTCGGGCGTCGGCGCAGTCGCCTCCGGGGCGGTCCCCGGACCGACCTCATGGGGCGCACCCGGCTGCTGCCCTTCGCTGCCGGCACTGGCCTTCGGAGCCTTCTTGTGGGCGTGGCGCGAGACCTCCGTCCGCGTGACGAGAGCCTTGTCATCGAAGTTCGTCAGGATCGTGCCGCGGTGGGTGCGGAAGCGGATCGCGGCCTTCGCGTCGGCCGGCACGCGGATCGTGACCTGGCCATTCATCGACGAGAACGACAGCGGCTTGGACTGCGCGAGGGACTTGACGGCGACCGTGATGTCGCCGTTCAGCGTCTCGACAAGCGCCCCGCCCGAGACCTCGGCGAGCTTTATGTCCCCGTTCATCGCGCGGACATCGATGTCGCCCGAGACCCCGGCGCATGAGAAGTCGCCGTGGGTCGAGCTTGCGACGACGACCGAGGTGTCGCGCGGGACGGTGATGTCGAAATCCGCGGACCCTCCCGAGTATCCGTCGGCCCCGTACTCGAGCGTGACCACGTTGTTCTTCTCGGACAGGGCGTAGCCCGCCGAGGCGGAGAGGATGCGCATCCCGTCCTTGCGGGGGGCGGAGTTCGCCGGGGTCGACTCGGATGAGACGGACACGGCCTTCACATCCGCGCCGTGGACGGACACATCGCCGTGCCAGATGCGGATCTTCAGCGTTCCCGGCTTCGAGGGGTCGGAGAACGCGATGCTGCTTGACGATTCATCGGCGCGCGCGGGGCCGATGGACACCAGCGCCAGAGCGGCGGCGATGATCAGCGGGGAATGGAATCGGGTGGTTTTCATGTTGAGGGATCCTTTGGGACCGTGGGTTCAGAGCTGGTCGATTGCTCGCCGCGCGGATTCGCGGACGTCGGCGTCCGCGCGGCTGTCGACGACAAGCTTGCGGAGTTCCGTGGCGGCCTCCCGGTCCCGCGTAGCGGCGAGGAAGTCGATCATGGCGACCTGGACCAGGGGATTGGGCTCGCGCGGCAGGCACGCGAGGACGCCGGCGCGCACGACATCCTGGTCGGCGTGCAGGTAGAGGGCGTTGAGCGCGTTCAGCCTGACGTTCACGCTCGTGTCGAACGCCAGCGAATTGATCAGGCCGTCGATCAGCCGCTCGTCGGGCTTCTGGGTCGCGGCCGCCGCCAGGACGGATTCGAGCCGCTCGCCGGTTGCGCGCTTCTGGAGGACGGATTGGTCGAACAGCTGGCTCATCGTGTCGACCCTGGCGCGGAGATCGGCGAGCTGGCGCTGGGTGGCGTTGCGCTCGCCCAATGCGAAGCCGGCGACCAGCAGGGCGCATGCCCCCAGCGACTGGAGGAGAATCGGCACCCAGGAGGGGCGGCGGTCCCGGCGCGAGTCTGCCGCAGCGCGGATGGACGATGCCCAGCCCGCGTGGCGGCGGAGGGTGAGCTTCTCGGCCTCGATGTCGCCCATGACCCGGGCCCGCAGCCTGTGGGACGGGGCGGCGGCGGGAAGCTTGTCGAGCGCCTCCAGGGTCTGGCTCAGCGACTCGAATTCGCGGCGGCAGTCGGGGCACCCTTCGATGTGGGCGCGGACCAAGGCGGCGGTCTCCGGGTCGAGCTTCGCATCCGCTAGCTCGGTCATGCGTTCGTGGCACGTTTGGCAGTTCATGACGTGGGATCCTTTTGGAGTTGGAGATAGTGGTCGCGAAGCGTTCGCAGCGCCCGGTGCGCCCGGACCCGGGCCGCGCCGACCGAGCACTCGAGGATGCCTGCGACCTCGGCGAACGAGAGCTCCTGCAGCCGGGACAGCAGGAGGACCTCCCTGTCATCCCGGTCGAGGAGGCCGAGCGCGCGGTGGAGGAGGGCGTGGTCGTCGCGGATGGCGGCCGATTCGTCGGCGCGGCTCGACTCGTCGGCGTGGCGTTCGAGTTCTGAAGGGTCGACCGCGACCGGTGCGGTCAGGGACTTCCGAAAATGGTCGGAGGCGCAGCGCCGCGCGAGATGGTACATCCACGCGGTGAAGCTGCCCCCGTCGCGGTAGGTATGGCGGTACTTGAGCATCCGCTGGAAGACGACCTGCGTGATGTCCTCCGCCGCCGACCGGTCTCCGGTCAGCTTGGCGAGATAGCCGAAGAGCGGCCCGTGGTGGCGCTCGAAGAGATCGCCCATGCGGTCGAGGTCGCCGTCGCGCACGGCGAGCATGAGTTCATGGTCAGAGGGCGGGGCGTCTGTCTCCACGGAGGGGCCTGGGCTCCATTCAACCCCGATTGGCTGGGCTTGCACAGGGATTTCGGCGTAGGCGGGCGTCACAGGCGAAGGGGGGCATGGCTGGGAATGCAGGGTGCTCCATTTACAACCGTCCGTTCCGCCAAACGTTACACGATATCGTCCGCCGCGCGCCTGAGACGGATGTTGATCGCGGGGCCGGCCTCGCTTAAGCACGGGTACTTGGCAGCCCCCCCAAAATGAACCGCCGCGAATTCATCCGCTCCACGCTTGTCCTCTCCGCGGGAATTGCGGCCGTCCGGAAGCTGGGGGCCCAGGGTAACCCGATGCTTGCGCCCGCATCCGCCCCCGCGACCCAGTTTCGCCCGCTCAGGGGCGACGTCGGGATCTTCACGGGAAGGGGCGGCACGATCGGGTGGCTGTCATCGAAGGATGCCCTTGCGGTCGTGGACACGCAGTTCCCGGACACCGCGCTTGCCTGCCTGAGGGGAATCCCGGGGATTGGCGGCAGGATGATCGACGCGACGATCAACACGCACCACCACGTGGACCACACGGGGGGCAACGTGGTCTTCAAGCCGGCGTCGCACGTCCTCGTCGCCCAGGCGAACGTGCCGAACCTCCAGTTCGAGGCGGCCAAGCGCGCGGAACAGGCGCCCAAGCCCGACCCGGCCGCGCTCGTCAGGAACCAGGTCTATGCCGACACGACCTTCGAGGACGTGTGGCGCAGGGAGCTGGGCGGGGAGATAGTCACGGCGGAGTTCCGGGGGCCGGCCCACACCGGGGGCGACGCGGTCATCGTCTTCGAGAAGGCCAACGTCATCCACATGGGCGACCTGGTATTCAACCGGATGTATCCCTTTGTCGACCGCCCTGGCGGTGCAAGCATCAGGGGCTGGATCAAGTCGCTCGAGGACTCGGCCGCGGCCTACCCGGCGGATGCGATCTACGTCTTCGGCCACGGCAACCCGAAATTCGGCGTCACAGGCGGCCGCGGCGACCTCCTCGTCATGAGGGACTTCTTCTCGGCGATCATGGCGCACGTCCAGAAGCAGATCGCGGCGGGCCGCGACAAGGCGGGGGTCGTCGGCATGGAGAACTTCCCCGGATTCCCCGACTTCCACGTGCCGCTGCCTAACCGGCTCGGGCTGGTCCTCGGGGCGGCATTCGACGAATTGACTGCGGCAAAGGCCTGAACCATCCTGCAAGTCCATGAGCGCAAAAGCTATCTTCAAGCTGGTCGTGTTCCTCGCCCTGCTCTTTGTCGTGCTGTACATAGGCGTGCACAACAGGCAGCCCGCCGACTTCAACTTTCCGCTTCTTCTGGACAAGAAGGCGACGACCGACGCTTGGGAGATCTACTTCGGCATGTTCGCGATCGGGGTCTTTGCGGGCGCCGTGCTGATGGCGGGCTCGGGCGGTGGCAAGGGCAGGGGCTGGTCCAAGGGCGACAAATGATCCCGCCCCCCGCCCGGCGGGCATGGGCCCGGTCTGGCGCGGCGCCCCGTCCGCCGGCTGTCAACGCCTCCTTGGATTCTTGAGGCCGGTCTCGAGCTTGTTCCGCACCTCGCGCAGCACCCGGGCGGGAAGGGCGCCGGCGCGCGCCCCGATGTAGCCGCTGACCGCTGCCGGGTCCCGCTTGGCCAGCTCGCGGAGGGACCAGGACAGCGCCTTCACGACCATGGGATCCCGATCGCGCTCGAGCATCCGGCACACCCGGAGGGTGCGGCGGCGGTCGCCTGCGCCGCCCTGCGCCCTGCTGTTCAAAGGGACGGTGCTTACGAGGGCGGCGCGCCGCCACCAGCGGTCCGGCGAGCGCGCCCAGCCGTGAATCAGGCTGTCGGGAATGCGGCGCCGGCGCCACGCCGGACCCGCGATGTAGACGGCGAAGCAGTCCACGGCGCCCCAAGAAGCGATCCCGCGCCCAAGCCCCTCGACCTGCCGGGCGCCGATATGCAGGGGCGCCGTGGTATGATGGCTGACGAGCTCGTACGCGACGACGCGGTGCCCCGGCCGCCGTGTCCCGGACAGCCTGAGCGCGAGCCCGATGACAAACTGCGGCGGCGCATCCCTGAGGCGCCTGGAGCATTCGCGGCGGATCGCGCGCAGCACTTGGGCCGACGCCGGCGGATTCTCGGGGATGAGGCCCCCGATTTCCCCGGCCAGGGCCGGGATCCCGCCGCGCCCGTGCCGCTTGGTGGACTTGGCCGGCATCTCTTCCCGCTACCCGGGCGGGCTGCGGCGCAGGTTGTCGCACACGATTGCCGCCGCGACGGCCGCGTTCAGCGACTCGGCCGCGCCCCTGCGGGGTATGGTGACGCAGTATGCGAGGCGCCGCTTGACGTCGCCGGAAATTCCGCGGCCCTCGCTGCCGACCACGATCACGGCGTCGGCCAGTCCGGCGATTTGGTGGACATCGCGTCCCTCGAGCGCGCAGCCGATGATCGGGGCCCGGACGCTGGCCAGCGCGGCGTCAAGGGCCGTCACAACCGCGCGGACGCGCGCAAACGAACCCATGCTGGCCTGGATCACCTTCTGCGAGTGCAGGTCGGCGCATTCCGGGGAGAGGATGACGCGGTCGAGGCCGAACCAGTCCGCGATCCGGAGCATCGTGCCGACATTGCCGGGATCCTGGACGCCGTCGAGCGCCAGCGTGAGCCCGCGGTCGAGTTCGCCAACCGACAGCGCCTCGCGGCGGATCCTGCCGACGGCGAGGACGGGCGAGGGGGTCGGGAAGTGGCTCGCGCGCGCCATCTCCCGCTCTCCGATCTCGTGTGTCTTCTCCCCCTTCCAGGCCCCGGTTCCGTATATCTTCTCGAATGGGTGGCCGGCCGCCAGGAGCTCGGCCACGATCTTCTCGCCCTCCACGGCGAACAGGCCGAGCTCCTCGCGGTGCCTCTTGTCGCGGAGCGACCGCAGAAGCTGGATTTCCGCACGGGTGATCACGCCGCAGGATGACCGCCGGGGGGGCCGCTTTTCAATTGTTTTGCGGGTTGGGCGGGGCGACGGCGGCCCGCCCTGGATTCGGCCCCGGGGCGCCGCGCGGCCCGCGATTCCGTGGGATTCAGGAGGAGCCGGCGCGCCGCCGGCCCCTGAGGAACCGGTCGATCTCGCTCCGATAGGGCATCGAGGGTGCGGTGCCGGGCCGGGTGACAGACAGCGCGGCCGCGGCGTTCCCGAACCGCGCGGCCTCCAGCAGGTCGCCGCCGAAGCGGACGAGGCCGGCGGCAAACCCGCCGACGAAAGCGTCGCCGGCACCGGTCGTGTCAACGGCGCGCACGCGGTGTCCTGCGATTGCCGTCCATCCCTCATCCGTGGACAAGAGGCACCCGCCACGGCCCATCGTCACGATGATCGTGGGCACGCCAAGCGCGCGGCCCAGCGTGTGGACCGCCTTGGGGCCTCGGACCGGCGTGTGGCGGGTGAGCGCCGCGAATTCGGACTCATTGGGGATCAGGATGTCGGTCAAGGCCAGGATCCTTCGGTCGAAACCCGGCCCCATGGGCGCGGGATTGAGGATCGTCGTCGCGCCGAACCGGCGCGCGAGCCTGAACGCATGGAGGTTTATCCGCGCGTTGGCCTCGCCCTGGCATATGACGACCCGGGCGCCGCGGATGAGGCCGGCCGGGACGTCCCTAGGCGTGATCGCCGCGCTGGCGCCGATCGCGACGATTATCTCGTTCTGGCTGGCCCGGTCGACAAGGATGGCCGCGGCCCCCGTGGCCCTGCCCCGCTTCTCGGCAAGCCTTGCGTCGATCCCCTCGGAGCGCAGGAACTGCGCGGCCTCGACGCCAAACGGGTCGCTGCCGATGGCCCCGACAAAGCGCGTCCGGGCCCCGGCCCTCGCGGCGGCGACGGCCTGGTTTGAACCCTTGCCCCCTGGTCCGGGGGAAAACGTCCCGATCACGGTCTCGCCGGCCCTTGGGAAGCGGCCGCAACGGAAGGAAAGGTCCTTAACGAAGCTGCCGACGACGACGATGCTCGGTTTCATGGGGTATGGGCGGGCACCCGATCCTTGGAATGCGGATGCTTTTGTCCATAGTGGGTTTCCGGGAATTCCCGCGGGTCCGTCCCGCAGGGCGCGCGCCCATTCGGCCCGCCTGCCGGACCGCTCGTCCAAAGATTGTGGCCAGGGGCTCCGCCGCTTGTAATCCTCCCTGCCTATGGAATTCTCGGCGGACCTTTCCCTGCAGACAGGCGACGCGGCCCAGCGTGGCCAGGCGAAGGCAAAGCTCTACGTGCTTCTGCAGGCGAGCGGCTGGGGCGCCTTCCTGGCCCTTACAGAGCTGGCTACGATAGTATTTCCCGACCACGACACGAAGTGGGGTCTGACCACGTCGGAAGCGGTCGCGTTCATGGTCATGGCGTCGGGCCTTCTGCTCACCCATCTGCTGCGCCCGCTCATGTCGAAATGGGGTTGGAAGGAGCTCGGGTGGCGTGCGCTTGGCCCAAGGATTCTAGCGATGGCGTTCGCGGCATCGGCCGTATGGTTCGGTCTCACAAGCGTCTGGATCCACGGAGTCGTCGGCCTGCCCTGGAACACGAGGTATCCGGTGCCCCTGGTCCTCGTTGGCGAGGTGTTGAACGGCGCCATCATCCTCGGCGGCTGGCTGTGCCTTTATTTCTTCTACCACCTCTTCGACCGGCTGAACCGCTCCGAGGTCGAGCGCTTCAGGCTGATGTCGAGCGTGAAGGAGGCGGAACTGCGCGCGCTTAAGTCGCAGGTCAACCCGCACTTCATCTTCAATTCGCTCAATTCGCTGCGGGCGCTGGTCGACGAGGATCCCGAGCGGGCCCGCAAGGCGGTGACCCAGCTCGCCAACCTTCTGCGCTACTCGCTCCAGAGCGGCCAGATGGAGACGGTCCCCTTCGAGGATGAGCTGGACATCGTGAACGACTACCTCGCCCTTGAGCAGGTCCGCCACGAGGAGCGGCTCCGGCTGCGCCTGGACATCGCCCCCGAGGCGCTCCAGCTGCGCATTCCGCCGATGCTCCTGCAGACGCTTGTGGAGAACGCCGTGAAATACGGGATCTCCCCCAAGCCCGAAGGCGGCGAGATCGCGATAGTGGCCCGCAGCTCGGGCGGCGCCCTCAGGATCCAGGTGTCCAATCCCGGCCAGATCGAAGGGATCGGGCGGGAATCGTCGACCGGCGTCGGGCTCCGCAACGCGGCCGACAGGCTGCGGCTCATCTTCGGCGAACGCGCGACCCTTCAGCTCCGTTCGGACATCCAGCCCGCCCGGGTCGTCGCCGAGGCGGTGATCCCCCTGCCCGCGCACTGATGAAGGCGCTCCTCATCGACGATGAGCGCCTAGCGCGCAACGAGCTGCGGCGCATGCTCTCGGCGTTTCCGGACATTCAGGTTGCGGGGGAGGCGTCCAATTCCAAGCAGGCCCGCGAGCAGATGGCGGCCCTGAAGCCGGACCTGCTCTTTCTGGACGTGCAGATGCCCGGCGAGACCGGGCTGGAATTCCTCGAGTCGCTCGAGCCCCCCGCGCCGCATGTGATCTTCACGACGGCATATGACGAATTCGCCGTTAAGGCCTTCGAGCTCAATGCGCTCGACTACCTTCTCAAGCCGGTCGACCCGGCGCGGCTCGCCGCCGCCGTGGGCCGGATCCCCGGGCTGAAGGGGATGCCCCAGGCAAAGCAGCCCACGGGCCGCCTTGACGCGGGGGACAGGGTGTTCGTGCGGGAAGGGGAGCGGTGCTGGTTCGTCGAGGTCGGCCAGATCCGGCTCCTGGAGAGCGAGGGAAACTACACGCGCGTCCATTTTGGAGACGCGCAGCCGCAGCTGTTCCGCTCACTCAACGCGATGGAGGAGAGGCTCGACCCTAAGTTCTTCTTCAGGGCCAACCGCCGCCAGATAATCAACATCGCATGGATAGCCGGGGTCGAACCCTGGTTCAGCGGCGGGCTCCTGGTCCAGCTGAAGGGCGGGGCCAAGGTGGAGCTGAGCCGCAGGCAGGCGCAGGAGTTCCGTGAGCGGATGAGCTTGTAACCTCCGCCGTTGTGGCCATCCCCAAGGCATGATTGAGGCGAGGCTCCTCACAAAGGTCTTCCACGACAAGAAGAGGGGGCAGATCCGCGCCGTGGATGCCGTATCGTTCCGCGCGGAGCCGGGCCGGATATACGGGCTCCTCGGGGCGAACGGCGCAGGCAAGACAACCACGCTCCGCCTGCTCGCAACGCTGCTCAAGCCCACAAGTGGCACCGCCATCGTCGCGGGGCACGAGGTCGTGGGGGAGGCGGACAAGGTCCGGGCAAACGTCGGATTCCTCGCGACGAGCACGGCCCTGTACGCCCGGCTGACCTCCCGCGAGATGATCGCCTATTTCGGCCGGCTGAACGGGCTCGACGAGCACTCCCTGCGCTCGCGCATCGGTTCGCTGGCCGAAGAGCTCGACATGCACGAGTTCCTCGACCGGCGCTGCGACAAGCTTTCCACGGGGATGAAGCAGAAGACGTCGATCGCGCGAATGCTCGTGCACGACCCCCAGGTCATGATCTTCGACGAGCCGACGGTCGGCCTCGACGTGATGACCACCCGTTCGATCGTCCAATTCGTCCGCGAATGCCGCGGCCGGGGGAAGACGGTGATCTACTCGACCCACGTGATGAGCGAGGCAGAGAAGCTGTGCGACGTCATCGGGATCATCCACGAGGGGAAGCTCAGGGCCGAGGGCACGCTCGCCGAGCTGCTGGCGAGGACGGGCGGCCCGGATCTGGAGGAATGCTTTGTCAAAGTCGTCTCGCCGGAGGCCCAGGGATGAGCTGGAGAACCATCTGCACGATCTACGGCAAGGAGCTGCGGGATTCGCTGCGCGACCGCCGGACCCTGCTGTCGACGATCATCATTCCGACCGTTGTCATGCCGGCCCTGGTGCTGGGCCTGGGCAAGGCGGTCTCGGTGATCATCTCGAAGGCGAGGGAGGAAATCCCGCGGGTCATGGTGATCGGCGGCGCCGATTCGCCCGGCGTGAGGCGGGACCTCGAGAAGTCGGGCAAGTTCAAGGTCGAGCCGGCCTCCTCCGACTGGAGAAGCCTCATCTCCGAAAAGAAGGTCCGCGCGGCGGCCGAGATACCCGATGGCTTCGAAAAGGCGCTCGAATCAGGCTCGGCGCCCGCGGTCACGCTGTACCTCTACGAGGGGGAGCTGAAGTCGGGGCTGGCAGTGGACCAGCTCAGGAATTTCTTCATAGGGATGAGGGACCGGACCACAGCGAGGCTGCTGGCCGCGCGGGGGCTCCCGACCACGGTCGCGAGGCCATTCGAGGTGAGGATCGCCAACGTGGCCCCGCCTGAGAAGATCGGCGGGAACCTATTGGGGGGCATCGTTCCCTACATCATCATACTCCTTTGCTTCATGGGCGCCATGAACCCCGCGATTGATCTCACAGCGGGCGAGAAGGAGAGGGGCACGATGGAAACCTTGCTTTGCTGCCCTGCCGCCAGGACCGACATCGTCCTTGGAAAATTCTGCATGGTGCTCACCGGGGCCCTCGTGGCGGTGGCCTGCTCGCTCGTCTCCATGGGGGCGTCGCTCGCGGTCGTTGGCGCGGCATTTGCCGGGAATCCCGCGGGCCAGGCGGGACACCCGGGGTCCGCGCCGACGATCGATCCGGCGGGCATCCTTGGAGTCCTGGCAATGGTGATACCCGTGGCGGTCCTGTTCTCCGCGATCCTGTTCGCGGTCTCGCTCTTTGCGAAGAGCTTCAAGGAGGCCCAGAGCTATGCCGGGCCGATGGTGTTTGTCATCATCATCCCGGCCATCGTCGGCATGCTCCCCGGGATCGACCTGAATCTCCGGCTGGCCCTTGTGCCCATCCTGAACATCTCTCTCGTGTGCAAGGAAATGCTGTCGGGCGTGTGGCACTGGGGCTACATTCTGGCGATATTCGGTTCCACCGCGCTGTACGCCGCGGTGGCGCTTGCGCTTGCGGTGAAAATGTTTGGGCGTGAAGGCGTGATCTTCCGGACCTGAGGGGCGATCATGGGTGCCATCTCCCCGCGACTGGTAAAAGGCCGGTAAATTTAATGTCGCCGTTTGGTATTATGAATTGGTAATAGGAAACTCGATGTGATCTTATTGCGTCTATAAGGGTAATGTGATCAATTTGCATCTAGAGACGAATTCATCGAAGCCATGAACACGAACGTTCCATTCCCTGCTCCGCTCCGGCCCGAACTCAGCCTGAAGCGCCGGGAACCTGGATCGACACAGTCCCCCATGCCGGCGTCCCAGCCCCCGATCTCGGCGGCTCAGCCCGGCATGCCGCCTTATGGCAGCGGCGTCCCCTTTGGCAGCGCGGGGCCCTTTGAGGGCGACTCTTCAAATCCCTACGGCTACGCCGCGCTGCAGGCCGCTTGGGACAAGCTTTACCGGGCCCGCGCCCTCCTCGAGGCCGAGCAGGCCCACTTGCGCGATGACCGGATTGCCCTCCAAGGCGAGTTGGACGCGCTTGAGGTGCGCCGCCAGGCGGTGATCGCCCGCGAGCTGAGGATCCAGCAGCTGGAGATCAATGCGGCCCTCGAAAGGGAGGAGGCCGAGGAGGAGGCCGAGAAGTCGCCGAAGTCGGCGATGTCAAAGCTGACCCGGACCCCGTTCGACGTGGCCCGCCGCGTCTTTGGGCCGAAGAAGTGAATTGGCGTGCCTCCGCCGTCCTCCCGCCGTAGGGGAGACGTGTAATGGCCACTGCCCTGTTCCCGCAGCACGTCATCGCGCGCAAGCGCGACGGCGCGGAACTCGACCGCGGCGAGATTGAGGCCTTCGTAAAGGGGGCAACCGACGGTTCCTGGGCCGATTACCAGCTGAGCGCCCTCCTGATGGCGATATTCCTCCGGGGAATGACACCCCGGGAGACGGCGACGCTCACGGAAGCCATGATGCGGTCCGGGATAATCGCGGACCTTTCGGCAATCCGGGCGCCGAAAGCGGACAAGCACTCGACGGGGGGCGTCGGGGACAAGGTGTCGCTTCATCTCGCGCCGATGGTGGCGGCCTGCGGGGTGGCGGTGCCGATGATCAGCGGGCGCGGGCTCGGCCATACCGGCGGCACGGTGGACAAGCTCGAGGCGATACCGGGATTCCGGGTCGGCCTATCGATCTCCGAATACCGCGCTCAGCTGGAGAAGATCGGAGTGGCGCTCATCAGCCAGACCGCCGAGATCGTGCCCGCCGACCGCAAGCTTTACGCGCTGCGCGACGTCACCGCCACGGTCGAGTCAATCCCCCTCATCTGCGCCAGCATCCTCAGCAAGAAGCTCGCCGAGGGAATCGACGTCCTCGTCCTCGACGTCAAGTTCGGCCGCGGGGCGTTCATGAAGGAAAAGGCGCGCGCGAGGGAGCTCGCCGTCGCGCTCACGTCAGTCGCAAAGTCGATGGGCAAGCCGACAAGGGCGGTGATGACGGCCATGGACGAGCCGCTCGGGCACTCGGTGGGCAACGCGCTCGAGGTCGCCGAGTCCGTCGAGTGCCTGAAGGGATCGGGCCCTCCGGACCTAATGGACGTCACCTACGCGCTCGGCGAGCAGATGCTCGTCCTCGCCGGGGCCGCAAAGGACGTCGGGGCGGGGCGGCTCCAGCTCGAACGGAGCGTGTCCTCGGGGGCCGCGCTCGCAAAATTCCGCGAGTTGGTCGCCGCCCAGGGGGGCGATCCCCGGGTGGCCGACGATCCGTCCGCCCTTCCGGCGTCCCCGATCAAGGCGCCGTTTCCAAGCCCCTCGAGCGGCTGGGTCCGGGACGTCGACGCCCTCGGCGTCGCGCTTGCAGCACTGAAGCTTGGCGCGGGCAGGGCGAAGGCCGAGGACGGGATAGACCCGGCAGTGGGAATCTCCGGCCTGGTGAAGGTGGGGCAGCGCGTCCAAAAGGGGCAGCCGCTCTGCGCCATTCACGCAAACAACAGGGGCCTCCTCGACGAGGCCCAGGCGATCCTCGCCGCGGCCATCGCCGTCGGCTCCAGCGCGGTCCCGAAGGCGGCGCTCGTGGGCGAAATCATCGGCTGAGCGCGGTCGCGCCCGGGTCGCCTCAGGCCTGGCCCTTTTCGATGCTTTCGAGCTTCTCCGCGCTGCGCTCCCAGTCCTCCGAGGCCGCCTGCAGCTGGTCGACGACCGTGCTCAGTTCGCGGTTCAGGGCCTGGGCCTTTCCGGGGTGGGAATAGGTCTCGGGAGCCTCGAGCTCCGCCGTGATCTCCGCCTGCCTCGCCTCGAGGCCGGCAATCGTCTTTTCCAGCGAGGCCACATGGGCCCTCATCTCCCGAAGCGGCCCTGAACGGGCCGCCCGCTCTTCAGCCTCCGCGCGCTTCTGCTCCCTGGTCTTGGGTCCGGCCCCAAGGGCCCGCGCCGGGCGCTTCGGGGCCCTGGGCGCGGCATGACCCACGCGTTCGCCCGAAAGCCGCGCCGTCAGCGCCTCGCGGGCTCCCGTGGCCCTCGATTTCTCCAGGAAGTAGTCGTAGTTGCCGGCGTAAGGGGTCAGGTGCCCCGCGGCGACGTGCAGGACCGCTTTCGCGACGCTGCGGATGAAATGGACGTCGTGGCTTATGAAGATCAGCGTTCCCTGGTACTGGCGCAGCGCATTCACGAGCGCGTCTATGCTCGGGATGTCCAGGTGCGTCGTCGGCTCATCCATCAGGAGCAGGTTCGGCGGGGCGAGCAGCAGCCGCGCCAGGGCAAGCCTCGACTTCTCGCCCCCGGAGAGGACGGAGACCCTCTTGAACACGTCGTCCTTTCGGAACAGGAACCCGCCCAGGACCGTCCGGGCGAGGCGCTCGGTCACGTCGGGATTCGTGTTGCGCGTCTCCATCGCCTCCTCGAGGACCGTCCGCCGGGCGTCCAGGTTGTCGAGGCGGTTCTGGGCGAAGTAGCCTGTGGTCACGTTTCCGCCGAGCTCGCGGGTTCCCGCCTGGATCGGGATCACGCCGGCGAGTATCTTGAGAAGCGTCGACTTGCCGGCCCCGTTCGGGCCCACCAGGACGAGGCGCTCGCCGCGCTCTGCATGGAAGTTGAGGTTCCGGTAGACGACGTTCTCGCCGTATGCCTGCCGCACGCCCTTGAGCGTCACGACCCTGAGCCCCGAGCGGGGAGGCTGCGGGAACTGGAACGAGATGCGCCGGATGTCCTCCTCGGGTGCGTCGATGGCGGCCTCCTTGAGCCTTTCGATCTGCTTTTCCTTGGACTTGGCGCGTGAGGCGAGCGAGGCCTTCGCGCCGAAGCGGTCCACGAACCTCTGCAGGTGGGCGATCTCCCGCTGCTGGTTCTTGTGCACGGACTGCTGCTGCTCCCGATGGGCCTCCCTCTGGCGGAGGAAGTCGTCGTAGTCGCCCGTCCACCGATACAGCCTCTGGTCGCGGAGCTCGAGGATCCCCGTGCAGAGCGCGTTCAGGAAGGCCCTGTCGTGGGAGATGATGATGAGTCCGCCGGGATAGCGCGCCAGATAGTCCTGGAACCAGAGAAGGACCTCCAGGTCGAGGTGGTTCGTCGGTTCGTCCAGCAGCAGCAGGGCCGGCTCCCGGACAAGCAGGCGCGCCAGGTGCGCGCGCATGACCCAGCCGCCCGAGAATGTCCGGGCGGGCCGGTTTAAATCCGCGGCCCTGAATCCAAGGCCGGTCAGGATGATCCTGGCCTTGGTCTCGACTCCGTATCCGCCGAGCCCCTCGAAGCGGTGGTGGGCCTCGAACTCGCCCTGCATGCAGGCCGGCGAGCCGCCCGATTCCATGGCGCGAAGCTGGCCGCGCAGCTCCGCGAACTCCGCGGTGATGGCGGTCGCAAGGTCGAGGACCGTTTCGTCCCCCGCGGGCGCGGTCTCCTGGGGCAGGTGGCCAAAACTCGCGCCCTTCTCCCACGTGATCGTCCCGGAGTCGACGGACTCGTTGCCGGTGATGACGTTGAGAAGCGTTGTCTTGCCCGCGCCGTTCGGGCCGACGAGCCCCAGCCGGTCCTCGCGCTTGATGAAGACGGAGACGTCCCTGAACAATGTCCGGGGGCCGTACGACTTGGAGACGCCTGCGAGCGTGAGCATGAAAACTCTCCATCAGACACCCGCTCGGCCCGCCTCGTCAATCGCGCCGAATTTGGGTGGCAACGCGGATCGGCCCCGTGCACGATCCTTCCACACCCGTTTCGTCATGAGCGCAGCATCCCGAAAACGCCTTCCCGAGGTGGTCAACGCCGGTCTTGCCCGGACCAAGGGCCCGATCTCGAAGTTTCTCGCGCGCCACTACCGCCACTTCAATTCGGCCGCGCTGCTTGACGCCGCGAAGGGCTACGACGCGCACCTAAAGGCGGGCGGAAAGATGCTTGTCACGCTCGCGGGCGCCATGTCCACGGCGGAGCTCGGCATCTCGCTGGCCGAGATGATCCGCCGCGACAAGGTCCACGCCATAGTGTGCACCGGGGCAAACCTCGAGGAGGATGTGTTCAACCTGGTCGCCCACGGCTATTACGAGCGCGTCCCGGGCTACCGGAACCTCACCGAGGGCGACGAGCAGGCGCTTCTCAAGCGCCACATGAACAGGGTCACCGACACCTGCATCCCGGAGATGGAGGCCATGCGCAGGATCGAGGCCGCCGTCCTCCAGGAGTGGGTCGCCGCCGACCGGGCCGGCAAGCGGCTCTTCCCCCACGAGTTCGTGTACAGAATCCTGCGAGGCGGGAAGCTCGCGAAGGCATACCAGATCGAGCGGAAGGACTCGTGGCTTCTGGCCGCCTGCGACAAGGACCTTCCCGTCATAGTGCCGGGCTGGGAGGACGCGACCCTGGGCAACATGTTCGCCGCCCATGTCATCTCCGGCGTCGTGAAGAACGTGCACACGGTGCGCTCGGGGATCGAATACATGGTCGAGCTCGCACGGTGGTACACGGAAAACGCAAGGGAGCTCGGGACCGGCGAGGGGTCGATCGGGTTCTTCCAGATCGGCGGCGGCATTGCCGGCGACTTTCCGATCTGCGTCGTCCCGATGCTGCACCAGGACCTGCGGCGGGTGGGCGTCCCTCTCTGGGGCTATTTCTGCCAGATCAGCGACTCCACGACCAGCTATGGCAGCTATTCGGGCGCCGTGCCGAACGAGAAGATCACCTGGGGCAAGCTGGGCGCGTCCACGCCGAAGTTCATCATTGAATCCGATGCCACGATCGTAGCCCCGCTGATCTTCGCATGGGTCCTCGGAGAGTGACGATGCCGAACAGGCTCGCGACTTCCATATCGCCATATCTCCTGCAGCACGCGAACAATCCCGTGGATTGGTTCCCGTGGGGCGAGGAGGCGTTCGAATCGGCGCGCAGCCGGGACCGGCCCATCTTCCTGTCGATAGGCTACTCGACGTGCCACTGGTGCCACGTGATGGCCCACGAATCGTTCGAGAACGAGGCCGTCGCCGGGGTGCTGAACGAGCACTTCGTGTCGATCAAGCTCGACAGGGAGGAGAGGCCCGATGTCGACAGGGTCTACATGGCGTACCTCCAGGCTCTCACCGGCCAGGGTGGCTGGCCGCTCAGCGTTTGGCTGACGCCGGACCTCAAGCCATTCTACGCGGGAACCTACTTCGCCCCCGAGGACAGGCAGGGGCGGGCCGGCTTCCCGACGATTCTAAGGGCGATCGCGCGGGGATGGAGGGAGGACCGGGCCATGCTTGTCGATGAGGCCGAGCGCGTGGTCCGGGCGCTGAGCGAGCGCGCTTCGGATGGGGCGACGCCCGAATCCGGCGCGGCCGCGCCGTTCGCGGAGGCGGCGGGCGCGGCGTTCGAGAAGGCCTACGGGTACTATGCCGGAAGCTTCGACTCCGGGCACGGCGGGTTTGGAGGAGCACCCAAGTTCCCCAGGCCGTCCAACCTTGCGTTTCTGCTGCGGTGCGCGGTGCTGCAGGGTCTCAGGAGCGAGGCGGGTTCGGAGGCGACTAGGATGGTCTCCCGGACTCTCGCCGCCATGGCCCGCGGCGGCATCCATGACCACGTAGGCGGCGGGTTCCACCGCTACTCGGTCGACGACGAGTGGTTCGTGTCGCATTTCGAGAAGATGCTCTACGACCAGGCGCAGATCGCCGCCTGCGCCCTCGAGGCGTGGCAGGCGACCGGCGACGAGCGCCATGCCTGGCTTGCCCGCGACATCATTGACTACGTGCTCCGCGACATGACGGAACCGGAGGGGGGATTCTTCTCGGCCGAGGACGCGGATTCAGCGGCCCAGGACGGCTCGGGTTCCGCGGAGGGAGCCTTCTATGTCTGGACCCTGGCCGAGTTCGAGCGGGCGCTCGGCCCGGACGCCGCCTTCGCGGCAGACCACTTCGGGGTCAAGCCTGAGGGAAACGTCCCCCGCGAGCGGGACCCCCACGGGGACTTCTCGGGCAGGAACATCCTGGCCCAGGTGCGGCCCCTGGGCGAGACCGCGGAGCGGCACGGGATGGAGCCCCAGGCTGCGAGCGACCTCCTTGCGGCGTGCCTGGCGCGGCTGCTCGAGGCGCGCGCCGCGAGGCGGCGCCCGCACCTGGACGACAAGGTCGTCGCGGGCTGGAACGGCCTCATGATCTCGGCTCTCGCGCGCGCCGCCGTCGTTCCCGCCGAGGCACTCGCCGACCGGCGCGCGGGCTATCTTGCGGCGGCACTGCGCGCGGCGGCATTCGCGGACAGGGAGCTCTTCAGTCTGCCCGGCGGCCTGCCGCGCCGTTCATGGCGGCGCGGCTCGGGGTCTGGGCCCGGGTTCGCGGAGGACTGCGCCTTCATCATCCAGGCCTGGCTGGACCTCTACGAGGCGACGTTTGACAAGGGATGGCTCGAGCGCGCGGAAAGGCTGCAGCGGGTGATGGACGAGCGGTTCTGGGACGCCGCCAATGGCGGCTATTTCAACTCGGCCGAGGGGGCGGCGGATGTCGTGGCGAGATTGAAGGAGGATTACGACGGGGCGGAGCCCGCGGCCAGCTCGACGGCGGCGATGAACCTGCTTCGGCTCTCGTCTCTGACGGGGGACGAGGCCCTCCGGGACCGGAGCCGGCGCACAATTGCGGGGTTCCGCGGGAGATGGGAGGGCGCGCCGCACGCGATGCCCCAGCTCCTGTGCTCGTTCGAGTCCGCGCTCGAGCCGCCAAGGCACGTGGTCATCACCGGGGACCCCGGGTCGCCGGATTTCGCCGCCCTTGCATACGTGGTCCATGAGAGGCTGGGGCCGCGGCGCACCCTTATCGCGCTCGACGGCGCGAAGGAGGCGCGCGCCTGGTTCGCGGCGCGCTCGCCATGGCTCGCGCAGATGGGCGCCCCGGACGCCGGCCCGACGGCGTATGTATGCGAGGAGTTCGCGTGCCGGGCGCCGGCGCGTACGCCCGCGGAGCTGCGGAAGGCGCTCGGCTACCCCGAGGCGAGCGCCTGAGCCTCGGAATCACCGCTGTTTACATTCGGCCAGTGAGTGGCTTACATGGCTGCAATCACATGAAAGTCCTTGCGGTTGAAGACGACGATGTCTCACGCGCGGTTCTGTGCCGCTCCCTGGAGAGGCTCGGCCACGAGGTGATCGAGACCAGGGACGGCGAAGAGGCGTGGCAGGCCTGGCTCAAGGACAAGCCCCGCGTGGCCGTGAGCGACTGGCTGATGCCGAAGCTCGACGGGCTGAAGCTTTGCCGGCGGCTGCGCGCGCAGCAGGGACAGGAGTACCTTTATTTCATACTGCTCACCGGCAAGGGGTCATCCGGGAAGAACCGCCGCGCCGCGGCGGACGCCGGCGTGGACGATTTCCTCACCAAGCCGGTCAACCTGTCGGAGCTCTGGATGAGGCTTCGCGTCGCCGAGCGGATCCTCACGTACACCATCCAGGTGCACCGGCTGGAGGAGATGATGCCGATGTGCTCCTACTGCAAGAAGATCAGGGATGACCGGAACTACTGGCAGCAGATCGAGAGCTACATCAACGAGCGCACCGGGACGGAGATCAGCCACTCGGTCTGCCCGGACTGCTACCAGCGGGTGGTTCTTCCCGAGCTAGCGCGGCTGAAGAGGGAGGCGCTTGCGACGCCCGTGGCGCGAAGGGTCGCCCGGGCCTAGAACGCCGCGGTGATGTGCTTCTCGGACCGCGGCTCGACCGCGGACTCGCCCAGGGCCGTGCATTCGATCTCGTCGTTCTTGTAGAGCTTGAATTTCACGGCGGCAGTGGCGTCGCTCGTCTCCCAGCGCCACTTGCCGATCGAGACGAATGTCAGGGGGACGCCCTTGTCCCAGCTCAATCCCGGGCCATTGCCGCGGATGAACAGGCGGTTGCCGATTCCGATGTAGGCGGTGACGACCAGCCGCGTGGCGCCGTCGCCCGAGGCCGGCGGTCCGGCTGCCTCCGGCGCGGCACGGGGAGGCCGGGAATCGTGCTCCGGCTGCGGCTCGAGGACCAGATCCGGTGCGGCCGCGGCAACCTGCGCGGGCTTCTTCGGGGGTCGCCTCTGGGGGGCGGCGGCCTCGGGGGGGGGCGCGGGAAGGGGTGCTGACGCCTGTGCCGGAGCAGGGGCGGAAACGGGCGCCGGTGGGGGCGCCGGCGGCGGTGTCGGCGCAGGGGCCGCCGTGCGGGCGGCGGCCGGCGCAGGCGCGCGCGTGGGCGCATGCGCAGGCGGCGTGAAGGGTGAAGCCGAGGATGCCACAGCCGGCTTGATCTCGACGATCTGGCTGGCCAGCACCGGCGGCACCTCCAGCGCGACCGCCGGCGGGGGTGCCGTCAGGACGGGTTCGGGCACCTTGGATGCCGCCGCCTCGAATTCCGACACCAACTTGGCTATCCTCTTCCCAACGGTTTCGAGCCTCGCGGCGGCCTCCGAATCGTCCCTCTTCGCCGTGGCGAGCCGGGCGTCGAGCTCGGCGATCTTCTCCTTGATCTGGTTCGCCAGCTTGTCGGACTGGCTGAAATTCTCCTGCGCTATCCCCGCCAGCCGGTCGAGGCCGCTGGTTGCGATGCCGATCTGCTCCGCCGAGGAGGTTACGGTGGCGGCCAGCGCCTCGAGCGCGCGCTGGCGGTTGTCGAGCGCCTCGGCCTCGCGGCGCGCATAATCGGTGACAAAGGGAAAGGCGCCGAGGGCGACCGCGACGGCGACGCAGACGGCGATGGCGACAAGCGCCATCCCTGTGATCGGGCGAGCCGACTGGTCGGCGATGAACCACGCCGTCGCCAGGAGGAAGACGTCGCCGACAAGGAATATCCATTTGGGAAGCTTCGGCGTGTCACTCGGCAGATTCATGGGAATTGGGGTGGATTTTTTCTGCGGCTACGGGGCGAGGATTTCAACCCGGAAACGCTGTCCCGGGGCCCGCCGCGCCCGAAATGCGCTGCTATGGCCTCGATAAGCCGGTCCCATTCGGCCGGGTTCAGGTCGCGCTTCCTGCCGGGGGACACCTGGCGGTGGTCGGCGATGCGGTCGATTGCCCGGCCGAAGGGGGCCCAACGCGGCTCGAGCCATTCCAGGGCGGACGCTATCTGCGGGCCGGACAGCGGCGCGCGGTAGGTGTCCCCCGCAAACGCGACGCCGAGCAGGAAATCGTTGCACCGGTCGCGGCCGAGGAAACGCGAGGCGCCGGCGTGCCAGGCGACCTGGGAGTCCGGGACCAGCGTGCACCGGGTGCCATCGAGGTCGATCAGGCAATGGTAGCTCACGCGGCTTGCCGGATCGAGCATCCAGGCGATCGTCTCCGCGAAACCCAGCTCGCTGTGGTGGAAAAGCACGCCAAGCCTCTCGTGCGCCGCCGGATCCCGGTTGGGGGAGGGCCGTTCGATTTCCGGGAAGGCCATCGGCGGGGGGGGCTAGAGGCGGTGCCACGCCGTTACCGAGAGGGCAAAGAGGAAGCCGATCCGGACCGCGCCCTCGACCGTCAGGACGACGAGGATCCATTTGAGCCCGCAGTTCCGGCGGATCGGATACCCCACGAGGGTCGCGCCGATCAGGCAGAGGGCGTACACCCTGGCCATCGGGGTCGCCAGCAGCGCCAGGACCCACGCGGCGTAGAGGATCAGGCCCGCGCTCCAGAAGAAGGCGACCCCCTCGCCGGGGCCCATTTCGCGGGGGTCGGAGCCCCGGGCAATCTGCTTAATCCCGACATAGCGCTCGCCCATGGCCAGCTGCCAGGCCTCGAAGACGAGGAAAAGGGGCGCAAGAAGGGGAAGGCTGCTCACGTCCGGAGCCTGTCACCCCTTGGGCCCGGCGACAACCCAGTTTGCCTGAGTTGCGCTTGCGCCCCGCGCGGGAGCGGCTCAATCTGCCGCCGACGTGCCGATACGTACTGTCATTATAGATGATGAGGTCGTATTCCGCCAGATGCTGGCCTCCGCGCTTAGCCGGGTGCGCGGCCTGGTGGTGGCGGGTGCATTCAAAGACGGCAAGTCGGGCCTGGAGCATTGCCTGAAGGACCCGCCGGGCCTGGTGGTCGTCGATCTGTATCTGCCGGGAATGCACGGGCTCGAGGTTGTGCGCGAGGTCCGCGCAAAGCTTCCGAACACGAGGATCCTGGTGCTGACGGGACATCCAGACGGAGACCTGCCCGCGCGTCTGATAGCCCAGGGTGTGCACGGGTTCGTGGACAAGAGCGCGCCGCTGAACTACGTGCTGCAGGCGATAGAGTCCGTGATCGCGGGGGGAATGTTCTTTGCGGCCCATGTTCCGCCAAAGCCCTCCGGCGTCACGCAATTCCCCAAGGTCGAGCCCGCCGTCAAGGAGGGGCCGCCGACGACGTCCGTCGGCGCCGTCGAGACGCTTTCGGCGCGCGAGCTCGAGGTGGCCCGGCTCGTCGCCGAGGGGTTCTCGTCGAAGGAGATCGCCGACCGGCTGGACCTGAGCGTGCGCACGGTCGAGAAGCACCGGGCGAACATCATGGACAAGATAAAGGTGAGCGAGGTCGCCAGCCTTGTCCGGTGGTGCGTCCAGGCCGGGATCGTGAAATCCTGACCCCGGGTGGCGGGCGGCCCGTCAGGGCTCCGCGTATTTCCTGAGGTCGGCGGCGAAGGACTCGAATTCCGCGATCGCGGGCTCCAGGTCCCTTTGTTCAAGCGTCGCGCCGGGTTGGGCAAGCTTGTCCTCAATCTCCCCGATCCGACCCGACAGCGTGAAGGCCCCCATGTGCAGGGCGCTGCTCTTCAGGCCGTGGACGATCCTCATCTGATCCGGGCGGCTGCTCGCGCTGAGGCTGCGCATCGACTCGGGAAAACTGTTGAGGAACAGCGTCACGATCTCTCTCGCAGCATCATCGCCGACAAGGAAGGCGAGGTCTTTCAGGGCCAGGTTCGGGGGTGGAAGGCTCAACCCCATAATCGCCGCGCATAATGGGACCGGCGGCAATTGATTTATTGCGCGTGCCCGTCCGCCGCCGGCTCCGGAGGGCACCCTAGAATCACTGGATCCCGCATGGATGCGGATCGCGCCAGCGGGCGTGGATGGCGCCCGCCAGCGCGCGTGGGGCGGGCTCACCCTGGGGGGCGGCCCGTGGGCAATCGGCCGGGACATCTGGTCGGGCGCCGGCCGGTGCCTGGCAAAGGCCACGACAATCCATGACATTCATTAACAAAGAGATGCAGTGTACGGCAGCGGCTGGGCTGCCGGCCGGGCAACCGCCCTCCTAGTCGAGATCCCCCGGCTTCAGGAGAGGCTCAAACACCGCCTTGTTGGCGGCCTTCATGTAGGCCTCCCGCGGCTCGATCGTGCCGTTCTTGATCCGGTTCAAGAGGCTCGTGTCCATGAGGATCATGCCCTCCGCGCCGCTGCCCTCGATTATCGCCCGGATGTTGGAGATCTGGCCGGTGCGCACCGTGTTGGCCAGGGCCTCGTGCTGGAGCAGGATCTCGTGGACCGCGCACCGCCCCTTGGGAACGCGCGCGCAGAGCAGCTGCGCGACGATCCCCGCGAGACAGCCGGCAAGCATCACGCGCACCTGGTTCTGCTGGTCGGCCGGGAACGAATTGATGATCCGGTCGACGGTCTTCGGGGCGTTGTTCGTGTGCAGCGTGCCGAACACGAGCATGCCCATCGAGGCGCAGCTGAGCGCGAGCTTGATCGTCTCGAGCTCGCGCATTTCGCCGATCATCAGGATGTCCGGGTCATGGCGCATTGCGCCCTTCAGCGCCGAGGCGAACGACTCCGTGTGCTGGCCGACCTCGCGGTGCACGATGATGCTCTTCCCTACCGGGTGCACGAATTCGATCGGGTCCTCGATCGTGATGATATGCCGGCATTGGTTGTGGTTGATGTAGTCGATCATCGCCGCGAGCGTCGTCGACTTGCCGCTGCCCGTCGGGCCGGTGACCACCACGAGCCCCTCGGTCAGCCAGCAGAGCTTCTTGACGGCCTCGGGGATCTCCAGCTGCTCGAGCGTGAGGATCTTCACCGGGATCTCGCGGAACACCGCCGCCTGGCCCCAGTGCGTGTAGAAGAAATTGCCGCGGAACCGCGCGAGGCCGGGGATCTCGTGGGCGAGGTCCAGGTCCTTTCGCTCCAGGAATTCCTGCCACCGCTTCTCGGGGACGATCTCGCTGAGCATCTTCCCCAGCGTCGCCGCCGTGAGGACCTTGTCGCCGATCTGCTCGATCGACCCGGAGATCCGGGCCCTCGGCGGCATGCCGACGGCGAGGTGGAGGTCCGAACCCTCCTTCTCGACCATCGTGCGCAGCAGGGAGTCGATCTCGGCCATGGCGGGATTATGTTATTCTCGCGCGGATCACGCGGTTCGACACGTTTGCAAGGGCGGTCTCCTTGGAGATCTTGCCGTCCTCCCAGAGCCCGAACACCACCGCGTCCATGAGGCACATCCCCTCGCGGATGCCCGTCTCCATCGCGTTACGGAGGCCCGTCGTCTTCCCGTCGCGCACGAGGTTCGCTATGGCCATCGTGTTGACGAGTATCTCGCACGCCATGACGAGGCCTCCGGAGGCCCCGGGCAGCAGGCGCTGGCAGATGATCCCGCGCAGGCTCTCGGCGACGCTCGACCGGATCTGGGACTGCTGCATGGCGGGGAAGACGTCCAGCAGCCGGTTAAGCGTGGTCGCGGCGTCGCTTGTGTGCATCGTCCCGATGACGAGGTGGCCGGTCTCGGCCGCCGTGACCGCCATCTCGATCGTCTCCAGGTCGCGCAGCTCCCCGATCACGATGATGTCGGGATCCTCGCGGAGCGCGCTGATGAGCGCCGTGTAGAACGTGTGGGTGTGCGTGCCCACCTGGCGCTGCGTCACCGTGCAGTTCTTCGCCGCCTGCACCACCTCGATCGGGTCCTCGACGGTGATGATGTGGTCCCTGCGGGTCTCGTTGAGGTACTCCACCATGGCGGCGAGCGTCGCCGTCTTCCCCGAGCCCACGGGACCCGTCACGAGGACAAGGCCGTTGTGGTAGCTCAGCAGCTTCTTGAGGGTGTCCAAGTGGCCCGCAAACCCGAGTTCCGCCAGCGTCTTCACTTCCCTCGGCACCATCCGGTACGCGCCCGCCGAGCCGTCCTTCTGGAACATGAGGTTGACGCGGTACCGCTCGTTCGGGCCGAGGGCCAGGGCGCAGTCGAGGTCGTGCTCCCTGAGGAATTTCGTCTTCTGCCCCGGCGCGAGGAGCACGGTGTTCAGCCGGTTCGCCTCGTCGGCGGTGAGTGTGTGCTCGCTGACGTAGGACAGGACGCGCTCCTTCCGGATGAACGGGCGCCGTCCGGCGCACAGGTGGAGGTCGCTCGCCCCGTGGCGCGCCGTGGCGTTCAGCAGCTCCCTAAGGCCGTCGCCGAGGGTCTTGTCGTCCAGCTGCGCCACGGCCTCGAATGAGAACGACGGGAGCGGGCCCGCCGCCTCCCTTTTCGGCGCGGTGAACACTATGTCCTCCACGTAATCCTCGGCCGCCACGAACGGATCCTCCGGGGGCGGGCCCTGCCTGCCCTTCAGCGACGCCCTGCCGGCCAGCTTCTCGAGCGCCTCGACGTTCGTGACGACGTCATCGTCGATCATCTTCTGCGCGAATTCCAGCATCTCGGGCCGGCCGCCCAGGCTCGACCGTACCTTCACGCACTGCACGCGGGTGAAGAGCCCCTGTTCGATGCCGAGCCGGACGAACCAGAGGATGTCGGAATTCAATGCGGGGGACGGGGTCACGCGTTCCGATGATGCTGCGCGGGAAAACCCCTGCCAAGCGAGAATCCAATTCGCGCCCGACGGCCGGCCCGGGCGGGCGCGGTGCAGATTGGGGGATTGCAAACCCGCGGGAATGCAGGGAGCATGGCACTTTCATACAGAAATCATGCTGCGGAAGTTCATTGCCAGGCTGCGCGAATCGTTCGCGCCCGCCCCGAAAAAACCGGCCCAGGCGGCGCCCCAGGGCGCGCCGGCCGCCCGAAAACCCGAGCATCCGGCCGGCCACCATCCGCAAGGGCGCGGCCAGCGGGGACCGGGAAGGGGGCAGGGGCGGGGCCAGGGTTCGCCCCAGGGCAGGGCGCAGGAGTCGCACGCCCACCACGAGTCCCGCCCGTTCCATGAGCCCCGCCCCCGCCATGAGGAGCGGCGCCCGGAGGCCCGGGGGCCCGCTAGGGCTGCGCACGGCCGGCACGGCGACGGGCGAAGGCCCCGCCCCGCGCGCGACGACTTCGAGCATCCGCGCCGCGGCCCGGACAAGCCGCTGGTCCACGTCGATGTCCCGAAGATGGACACCGCGTTCTCGAAGCTCGGGCTCTCCGACGCCCTCGCGTTCGCCGTGCAGCAGAAGGGCTACACCGAGCCCACGCCGATCCAGGTCCAGGCCATCCCGATGGTCCTTCAGGGCCGGGATGTCATCGGATCGGCGCAGACGGGCACGGGCAAGACCGCCGCGTTCGCGCTTCCGATCATCCAGCGCCTGGGCCAGCACGGGGCGATGCGGTGCCTTGTCCTCGAGCCCACCCGCGAGCTCGCGCTGCAGGTCGAGGAGGCGTTCCACAAGTACGCCATGTTCACGGACCTTAGGGTGACGATCGTCTATGGCGGGGTCGGATACGGCAAGCAGACGGACGACCTGAGGAGGGGGATGGACATCCTCGCCGCGACGCCCGGCCGGCTGCTCGACCACCTGCAGCAGGGAAACTGCTCGCTCGACAAGATCGAGATCCTCGTCCTGGACGAGGTCGACCGGATGCTCGACATGGGCTTCCTGCCCGACGTGAGGCGGATTGTCCAGAAGTGCCCGGCCGACCGCCAGACGCTTTTCTTCACCGCGACCCTCCCGCCGGAGATCGAGCAGCTCGCCGGCTGGGCCCTGCGAAACCCGTCCAAGGTGGAGATCGGCCGGCACAGCGCGCCCGCCGAGACGGTCGCGCATGCGTTTTATCCGGTCGTCGCCACGCAGAAGTTCGACCTGCTCCAGCTCCTCCTCGAGAAGACGGACTTCAAGAGCGTGCTCATCTTCTGCCGCACCCGGATGGGCGCGGACAGGATCGCGGGCCGCCTGCTGCAGAAGGGGCACAGCGTCGGCGTCCTTCATTCCGACCGGAACCAGCGCGAGCGCGTCGAGGCGCTCGAGGGGTTCAAGAGCGGCAAGAACGAGGTTCTGGTCGCGACGGACATAGCGGCGCGCGGCCTCGACATCGCCGGCGTGACCCACGTGATCAACTACGACGTTCCGGAAAACCCGGAGGACTACGTCCACCGGATCGGCCGGACCGGGCGGGCCCACCATTCGGGCGACGCGTTCACGCTCGTCACCGAGGACGACGTGAGGGACGCCCGGAGCATCGAGCGGTTCATCGGCACCACGGTCGAGCGAAGGAAGATAGAGGGGTTCCCCTACGTCTACTCGGCGCTGTTCGACCAGAAGGTGCTGGACGAGGCGGCCCCCAAGGCCGCGGGCCGCCTGCACCGCGGGTCGAGGCGGTGACGGGCGACGGGCGGGCCGCCGCTTCCCGTCAGTCGCCCGCGTTGGCCATCCTGTAGGCCGCCGCCGCCGCGAGCGCCCCGGCCGCCTCCCCGGCGAGCAGCACCCAGTAGTTGATCCAGAGCGACTGGCCCATGACGGTTATCCCGGTCGCAACGGCCGGGTTGAACGCGCCGCCCGACACGCCGCCGACGGCGAACGCGCCCGTCATCACGGTCATCCCGATCGCGAGCCCGTAGAACGAGTTCCCGGCCGTCCCCTTCGAGGTCGCAACGTTGAGGACCACCCAGCAGAGGGCGAAAGTGAAGAGGAACTCGGCGACAAACGCGGGCTTCCACCCGGCCATCGCGAGGGGCTGCGCCGCGCCCGGCATCTTGATCTTGAGGACGATCAGGGCCGCGGCGAGCGCGGCCGCCATCTGGGCGACCCAGTAGGGCACGACGTCCCTTGTGTCGCATTTTCCCCGCAGCCAGACCGCCAGGGTCACCGCCGGGTTGTAATGGCCGCCGGAAATGTGCCCGCCCGCGAAGACCATGACCATGAGGGAGGCTCCGATCGCAATCGGGGCGAGGGGGCCCGCGCCGGGGCTTATCACGGTGCACCCGACCGTGAAGACCAGGAAGAAGGTCCCTATGAACTCGACGAGGTATTTTTTCATTTGTGGGGTTGGCTTCCGGCCGATTGTAGGGGGGGCCGCCCCGCGAACGAGCGTTTTTTGGGGTTGCGGGCCGCGCGGATTCGGGCGTCGCTGCGCATTCCGATGCGAATTCAGATTCCCGAGGGCAACTTCAGCGGCTATATCTTCGACCTGGATGGGACGCTGGCGGACACCATGCCGCTGCACTACTCCGCCTGGGAAGACGCGCTGCGCAACGCCGGGCTTAAGGGCCGGCTTGACGAGAACTATTTCTATGCGCTGGGAGGGGTGCCCTCGCGGCGGGTCGCGGAGCTCCTTGGCCGGCACCATGGCCTCAAGCTGGACCCGGACCGCGTGTACAGGGACAAGGAGGACATATTCATGGCGTCCCTGCAGAAGCTGGAGCTGATCGGCCCGGTGGTTGAATTCGCGAGGACGGCCAGCAGGACCCATCCGGTGGCGCTGGCGTCCGGGGGCACGAGGGACGTCGTCTGCAGCACCCTGGCAAAGACCGGCCTGGCCCCGCTCTTCCCCGTCGTCGTGACGGCGGACGACGTCGAGCACGGCAAGCCCGCGCCGGACATGTTCCTGCTCGCCGCCCGCCGCATGGGGGTGCCGCCCGAGACCTGCCTCGTCTTCGAGGACGGCCAGCCCGGGATCCAGGCGGCCGAGGCCGCCGGGATGAAATGGGTCCACGTCCCGAGCCGGCGGTCAGCGTGATGCCGGCGCGGGGGGCCCGTACCCGGCAACGGAGACGGAATCCCCGGCCTTGAGGCCGGCGGTGGAGGCCGCGCTGGCATACGTGCGCGAAACCACCGTGCGGCCGTCCGCGTCGGGGAACGCCACCCATGCGTCGTTCTTCGCGTCGCTGTAGGTCCGGCCGTATAGGGTGCGGTAGGAGCGTCCGCCGGCCTGGAACTCGAAGAAGGTCATCGGCGCAATGCCCGCGGACTCGAAGTCCGGCGCCTGGGCCTCGAGGAGCACGCTGCCGTAGACCGCGTCGACCTCGGCCACCCTGGTGTCAAAGCCGCGCCCATCGGGGTGCGGGACCGCCGTCGACGGGCCTGGCTCGGGCGGGACCGTCGCGTCGTAGTAGGGCGCGCCGCCTCTCGGCTGGGGGAGCGCGTCGCGGCCGCGCTCGATCCAGCCGTTTAGAGCGCGGATCGCGGCGAGGTGCTCGGCCTGGTTTATGTTGGTGTGGCCCTCCCGGGAGATGAGGAAGAGCGCGGGCTGGACCACGGGGGCGGGGCGCGCCACGAGCGCCGTCAGGTAGCTCTGGGCTTCCCGGGCCTCCCGCTGGGTCGCCACGAACAGGAGCGGTATCCGCGGAAGCAGGGAAAGCCCCACCCTCATGTCGGTCTCCTTCGCGTAGAGGGTGGCGTCGAACACCACGGCGCCCTGGTAGGGGCCTGCGTCCCTCTCGGCCATGATCGTCACGATCAGCCCCCCCATCGACTCGCCCGCGAGTATGACGCGGTCGGGCTCGCCGTAGGTCTCGGCGATGTGCGCGCGCAGCGCGTCCAGGTCGGCCATCGCGTCGGCGACAATGAGCCCGTTCCGGCGGTAGCTCGTCGTCGCGACGATCCACCCCTCCTCGAGCAGCGCCCTGTTCGAGGCCCGCTCGGGATGGAGGTCCGCGATCAGCGGCGCAGAGTCGGGACGGTATCCGTGGGCGATCAGCAGGACATTGCGGCTCCATGCGCCCGGCGGGTTCGCGATGGCGAAATTCGCGCCGGAGATCTCCCCCACGTCGACCTTCACCTGCGGGGCGGGCCTCTCCGCGGCCGATGAGGGGACGGCCGGACTCAGCGCAAATCCGGCGATTGCGAGGGGCACTGCGAGCGCGCGGGATATCAGCCTGTCCGGGGTCAACGCGCCAGTATCGTCCGGCGGGGGATGGCAAGGCGAATCCCTTTTGGCTTTAGCTGGAGTCCGGCATAGGCTGAAATGACGCCTCCCGAAGCCGTGAAACCGACAGCCCTGGCAAAGCCCTTCGTCCTCTCGCAGCCCGAATACGAGCCGGGCAAGCCCATCGAGGAACTCGCCCGCGACATGGGCCTGGACCCGGCTGGCATCATCAAGCTCGCCTCGAACGAGAATGCGTTCGGGCCGTCGCCCCTCGCGGTGGAGGCGGCCAAGCGCGCCATCGAGCAGGGGCAGCTCTATCCCGACGGGGGCTGCTTCGCGCTGCGCCAGAGGCTCGCGCAGCATCATGGCCTGGCCCCGGGCCAGTTCGTCATCGGGAACGGGTCGAACGAAGTCATAGAGCTCCTGGGGCACGCGTTCCTGGGACCCGGCGACGAGGTGGTCATGGGCGCGCCGGATTTCGTGGTCTACAGACTCGTGACGCTGCTCTTCGGCGCCCGGCCGGTCGAGGTCCCGCTGGTGAGCTTCCGGAACGACCTCCAGGCGCTTGCGCGCGCGGTGTCGCCCAGGACGAAGCTCGTGTTCGTCTCGAGCCCCAACAATCCTACCGGAACGGCGAGCGACGCGGAGGATCTCCTCGGGTTCGTCCGCTCGCTCCCCGGTTCGGTCGTCTGCGTCGTGGACGAGGCGTACGTCGACTTTGCGGAGCGGCCGGCCGACCTGCGCCCGCTCGTCGGCGAGGGCCGCAACGTGATCGGGCTCCGGACATTCTCCAAGGTCTACGGCCTCGCCTCGCTGCGGCTGGGATACGGGTACTCGACTCCCGAGCTGGCGGCTCTCCTCGACCGGGTGCGCCAGCCGTTCAACGTCAACGCCATCGCCCAGGCGGCCGCCATCGCCGCGCTCGACGACCATGAGTTCAGGCGCATGTGCGTGGCGGAGACCCGCAGGGGGCTCAGGCGGCTCGAGGCCGGGTGCGCCGAGCTCGGGCTGGAGTTCGTCCCCAGCGAGGCGAACTTCCTGCTCGTGCGGGTGGGGGACGGGGCCCGGGTCTTTGACGCGCTCCTGCACCGCGGCGTCATCGTGCGGCCCCTCAAGACCTACAACCTTCCCGAGTGGGTGCGCGTGACCGTCGGGACGGCCGAGCAGAACGAGCGGTTCCTGCGGGAACTCGCCGCGGTCGTCCGCTGATCAGCGCGCGGATGCCCGGACGAGGCGGTCGATGAGCGCCTCGGCCAGCCCGGCGCCCGCAGGGCGCTCGACGTGGATCCGCCTGAATCCGCCGTGATCGAGGCGGCGGAGGGTCGCGAACAGCCGGCGGGCCGCGCGCCGCAGGTCGCCCCGCGCGTCCAGCCAGAACACGTTTCCAAGCCGGCTTGGCGCCGGCCGGGTCCCCCGGGGCCTTGAGATGAAGAGCCAGGCGTCACCGGCGGCGCCACCCGCCGCCATCCGCCGGGTCATCCTCGCATGCAGGATGACGGGTGTCCGCGGGCTGTAGTGCCGGGCCATCTGGCCGGGCGCGAGCCGGTTCCCGGCCGCGGACCTCCCGGCGCTCGCGACGGGCATGCCGAGCACCGCGGCGATCTCCCCGCGGGTGATGGCTCCGGGCCGCAGGATGGCGGGGCGCCGCGGATCGCGCAGGTCGACGATCGTCGATTCAAGGCCGATCCGGGAAGGGCCGCCGTCCAGGATGTGGCGGACCCTCGGGCCCAGGTCGGCCCTCACGTGGCCCGCGGTCGTCGGGCTCACGTATCCGAAAAGGTTGGCGCTGGGCGCCGCCAGCGGCACGCCCGCGAGCCGGATCAGGCGGCGAAACAGCGGGTGGGAGGGCATCCGGACGGCGACGCTCGGCAGGTTTGCCGTCGCGGCGTCCGGCACGGCGCCCGTCTTCGGAAGCACGATCGTGAGCGGGCCGGGCCAGAACCGCCTTGCAAGCTTCAGGGCGGCGGGATTGGGCAGCGCCACCAGGCCCAGGTCCCGGAGGGAGGCGATGTGGACGATCAGCGGATCGCTCGACGGCCGGCCCTTTGCGGCGAAGATCCTCCGGCACGCCGCCCGGCTTGTCGCGTCCGCCGCGAGCCCGTAGACCGTCTCCGTGGGAACGGCCACCAACCCGCCCGCCCTGATGTGCCTTGCGAGAAGGGCCAGGTTGCGCGGGGTGCCCCTGTAGATCCGGACGGACGGAGGCATGGTCTGCAGGGCGGGAGATCGGGGGAAAAAAAAGGCCGGAGCCTTCCGGGCTCCGGCAGCCATGCTTTCGCCCAGCCCCCGGTCACTTCGAGAGCAGCATGTTGCGCGAGTGCTTGATCGTGCGCGTGACGGCGCGCTGGTGCTTCGCGCAGAGTCCGGTGTACTTGCGGGGCAGGATCTTGCCCGTGTCTGTGACGAAGCGGACCCAGGCCTGCGGATCCGTGAATGGGATCTGCGCTGGCGTGGGGGTCTGCTGCTTGTGCTCGGTGGCGCTCATTTCGTGGACAGGGGGGTGGATCGTGCGGGCGGGCTGGGGGTTGTCAACCTCGCATTGGCCCTGGGTTGGCGTCCCGATTCCGGTCCCGGCGCATGGCGTCCAACCGGGGGCCGCCTGGAATCCGGCCCGCGGACCGCCTCCCTCAGGGCTTCGACTTGAAATTGATGTTCAGGCTTGCGCTGGCGCCGAACTGGCGCCCGTCGGGCCCGTCGGCGGCGCGGGCGCCCAGGACGCCCAGCAGGTGCCAGCGGGGAAGGCGCCGGCGGAACAGCGGGACAAAGACCTGGGGGTTGAGGGTGACAACCTGGCGGCCCTCCTTGCTGACGAGCTCGCTTGTGGCGCCGAAAAGGGTAAGCGAGCCGACGAAGCGCGGCCACTGGCGGCTTGCGCCGACGGAAAAGGTGATCGAGTTCGAGTGGAGCACGTTGAATCCGAACGTCCCCGGAAGGGGCGAATGGGCCAGGAGATCGAGGCCAAGGCTGGAATAGCCGACCAGGTTTATGGATTTGATCAGCGGGCGGGTGTAGGTCACGTACGGATCCGTGTGCCGCCATCCGTCGATGAGATCGGCCGGAGGGCGTCCAACCGGGCTCGAATAATTGACGCCGACGCTGAAGGCCGAGCCCGCCGGGGGCGACAGCGGCCGTGCGTACTTGACGCCGAAATTGACGCCGTAGAAGCCGTAGCGGGTGACGTCGCCGTCGCCTTCGTCGCGCCAGATGTAGCCCTGCGCGCCGGCGTTCAGGTCCAGGTTGTCGGTCACCTTGAGCCACACGCCGCTGTCGAGGCGGAAGTAATCTCCCTTGAGCGGGTCGCCGAAATGGGGCCGGCCGTAGAACCAATAGGTTCCGCCTGGCACGAGAAAGGGAAGGTCCTGGTTCACCAGCTCCGGCAGGCGGTTCATGAAGGGAATCAGTCCGGACTCCTGCGTGGAAGCCGGCTGGTCGGACTGCGCCCGCAGCGCGGGCGCGGCGGTCACGGCGGCTGCGAGAAGGAGCGCCTGGAGTTTTGAAATGCCTCGCATGCCGGGGCGTGGTGTGGAGGACAGGAGTACTGGAGGAGGGATCGCGGATCGTCAACGGGCGTCAAACCCGCCCGCCCGGGATCCGGCGCCCGGAAGGCGCTCTTTCAGGGGTTTCAATTTGTGGCGCTGCCTGGCCGACAGACAGCGAACCGCCGCGGGCGTTCCCCGGCCCGCATCAGATCGTGTTGAAATCACCCTGCTCCAGCGGGAAGAGGGGCCTGCCGAGGCGCTCCGAGCTCACGCGCTCGATCTCGAGGGCGACCGTGTAGTTGTGGGTGACGAAGCGCAGAAGCTCTATCCGCGGGATGCTCAGGCAGCGGGTGCCCTGGTAGGCGATCACCGTGGCGTTGGGCGAGCTGTTCTGCATCAGACCGATCTCGCCGAAGAACTCGCCGGCGCGGATGACCGCCACCTGGCGCCCCTTCTGCATGACCCGCGCGTTGCCCTGGAAGATGATGAAGAACTCCTCGACGGTCTGGCCCTCGCTCAGGATGACGCTCCCGGGCGGAAAACCGACGATCGCGGAGAGGCGGGCAAAGCGGTTGACGGCCTGCAGGTGCCAGTTCTGGCAGAGCGAGATCCTCCTGAGGAAAGGCATCTTCAGGAGCATGTCGGTGAGCGTGGCCTGCGGGATCCTCCGGACGACGAGCTCCTCCGCCATCGAGCGGTCCATGGAAAGCAGCACGACAGGGGTCAGCGACCGCAGCAGGTAGCTGGGGAACTTGGGGTCCGCGAGGTCGTGCAGGCCTATGATGTCGCCTTCGGTGAGCACCTGGACGGGCACCGAACGGCCCGTGGGCAGCTCCCGCCGCAGGGCGACCTTCCCGCTCACGATCAGCGCGACCTGCGTCGGGTTGCTCTCGTACTCCCAGAGCGACTTCCATGGCCCGTGCCGCCTGACCGCCATCGCGCGTGCCAGCTCCAGGCGCTGCGCCGGCTGCAGCGAGCCCAGGAGGGGGGAGCCGGCCATCGCCTTCATGCGGCTCGACTCGTCCAGAATCATGTTCCTCGCGGTGACCCAGCGAGCCCGCCACAGGCGCATGGTGTTCCGGCGCGCCTGCGCCCTCTCCCGCACCGAGTGGTAGGTTTCCCAGATCAGGTAGCCGGCGCCCAGGGCCGCGAGCGATCCGCCGATCCAGAGGCCGGACCGCACGCCATAGTTCTCCACGTAGTCCAGCAAGGACGAGAGGGTCCACGCGGGCATGCCCATCAGCCGGGAGCCCCAGTAGAGGATGGCGCCCGCCCAGAACACGCCGTAGGCCATCCTCACCCAGGTTGTCGGCTGGCGGAGCGCGCGGTTCAGCAGCCATCCCCGGGTCTCCGGGCGGCGGTTGGGCGGGAAGATGTAGGACTGCTCGGCGTCGCTCAGGCCGCGCTTCTGGCCGACGTGGATAAGCTTTGAGAAGTGGCCCCCGAAGATGGGGCGTATGCTGATGATGAGGGCGAGCAGCGGGAAGAGCTCGCAGCCGGGCCGGCGCCAGGCCGAGAATCCCGTGGCGATCGCGAGCACCGCCGGCCCGGCGATGCCGATGACCGTCTGCGCCTTGACCGGCAGGATTATCGCGTCGTTCGTGTCCACCGCGAAGTGCGGAGGGATCGCCACCCATCTCCAGCGCGGCCGGTAGACCTCGCCGCCAGCGCCGCGGACGAGGCAGCCCGCCAGGAAGGAGGCGAAGCTGAGCGCCGCGCTCAGCAGGAGCAGCCCGCCCAGCCAGTCAAGGAAAGTCGTCGGCAGCTTCGGGTGGATGGCGAGCGCCATGATGACGCCGATCCCGAAGAGCGCGGCGAGCGGCAGGGCGAGCACCTTCGGGCGGACCGACCATTTCCAGTCGTGGGCCCTAACGGGTTCGGGGCCGATCCCCGGCTCCAGCAGGATGTTGGCCCGGAGCGCCTTCAGGATGAGCTCGAAGAATTCGCCGAGGCGAAGGCACTGGCGGTTGCGGATCGTGCTGCCCAGCACGGCGGGGACCGTCCGGGGCACCACGAACTGCTGCAGGATTATCCACTGTTCCGGGCTGACGCGGAGGTACGTCTTGGCCGGGACGTTCTTGAGCACAAAAAGGCCGTTGATCAGCCCGCTCCGCTTCAACTGCGGCGCCAGGCAGAGGGTTTGCGCGGAGAGTATCAGGTTTACATCCATGTGCGCGGCGCTCAGCCGGGACCGGTGCCGTCGGCTATGGCCTCCTCGACCGCGGCGATGAGGTGTGCGTTCTCAAACGGCTTCGCAAGGAATCGATGCTCGCGGAGATCCGTGGGCCACCACGAGACGTCGGAGAGGTGGCCGCTGATGAATATGGCGTTGAGCTTGGGGAAGCGCGCGCACAACCGCCGCGTCAGCTCCAGCCCGTCGGTGTTGGGCATGAGCACGTCGCAGATGACAAGGATGGGCGGGCAGCCCGCCTTCTTGACGGCCTCCATCGCGGTCTCGGCGCTGCTCGCCGTCTGCACGGCCCATCCCTCCTTCTTGAGGACGAGCTCGATGAGGTGCCTCATGGACGCCTCATCGTCCACCACGAGAATCCATCGCGCGGGCGGAGTGTGCTTGGAAGATGCTGGTGAAGAGGACGGGTTGTTCATGGAAAACGGGGTAGGGGTGCGGTGACGGAATGCGCAGTTTGGCTGATACTTTCATAGACCGTTGCCCCGGGCGCACGATAGGAATAAATGCGTAGTTGGTTTACTGCTCGGCCCTAGCTCGTTGCGTGAAATTTCGTGGCTTGTTCCGGACCGCTTTAGTTGCCTTTCTGGTTAACCTTGGCCTGCTTCCAAAAGGATCTGCCGGGGCGGCTGTTCGAGCCGCGGGACCCGGAACCATCGCCGGATACGCCGAAATCCGGGTCCCGGGTCCCGCTTTTGGATGGGATGGCGGCTTCACAAACCGGGTGCCCTCTGTTGCAATGGCTTGCGGCAAGCTAGGGATGACATGCAAACGCAGCTGAGCCGGAGCATCGTGGTGGTGGCGGCCGGTTGCTGCCTTGCCGCCGGTGTCGGGCTTGGGTCGGGATCGCCGCCGGACCGGCGGGCGAGCGACACATCGGGCACCGGCGGAAATGCTCTGCCGACCGCATGCGCCGGCCTCCGCGTGACATTGCCCGCCCAGGTGCGCCCCTTTCCTGAGCCGCTGCCTCCGGGCCGATTGGGGCCGGCCTTCGCCTTCAGGGGGATCAAGGGCTGGGACTGGACGCCGCAGCAGTACCTCGAGGAGATCCCCTGGCTTTCACGGTTCA
>Ga0181530_10000373_pt1 | contig 57424 bp, 51 predicted proteins | sample PEATcosm2014_Bin_42_FD_119769 | JGI IMG/M metagenome (GOLD analysis project Ga0181530, IMG submission 119769) | Peatland microbial communities from MTU Mesocosm Facility, Houghton, MI, USA - PEATcosm2014_Bin10_60_metaG | ecosystem: Environmental > Terrestrial > Soil > Wetlands > Peat | place...
GGCTTTCTTGGGCTTCATAATCTGCCACGCCGAGTCGGGTATCCGGCAACCAATCATGCTGAAGCTGCTGGAGCCGGCCAGCGTCTCTCCTCCGTCCATGTAGACCATCTCGCCGTTGATGTAACCCGCCTGATCGCTGATGAGAAATGCCGCCAGATTGCCAATCTCATCCAGAGTTCCAAAGCGATGCAGGGGGTTGTGGTCGAGCAGTGCCTTTTCCAGCTCGGGCGTGGGCAGCAGGCGCGAGAAAGCGCCTTCGGTGCGAATTGCGCCGGGAGCGATGGCGACAAAGCGAATGCCCCGCCCGCCCCATTCGACCGCCAGGCTGCGCATGAGCGCTGCGACGCCGGCTTTCGCGACCGCGCTGGGCACTACGTAGGCCGAGCCGGTATCGGCGTAGGTCGTCGCGATGCTCAACACGACGCCCTTGTGTTGCGAAGCGAGCCAGCGCCGTCCACACGCCAGGGTCATGTTGATGGTGCCTTTCAGCACGATATTGACGACGGCATCGAAAGCGTGCGGCGAAAGCTCTTCTGTGCGCGCCAGGAAATTTCCCGCAGCATTGTTCACCAGCACGTCGAGCGGGCCGGTGGCCCACAGTTTCTCGATGAACGACTCGACGTCCTCGGGGTAGCGGACGTCGCAAGCGAAACCTTCGATGCTCCCGCCTGTCGCGGCGGAAAGTTCCTTCGCAGTCTGCTGCACAACCTCAGCTCTGCGTCCGCAGATGTAAACCGTGGCGCCCAGTTGCAGAAAGCGCTCAGCCATGGCGCGGCCCAGACCAGTGCCGCCGCCGGTGATCAGAATGCGTTTGCTTTTGAGGAGATCGTTGGTAAACATGGAGTTCGTTCCGGAAGGGATAAGCTATCACAAAGGCCGCGGTTCGCTACACCTGCGCCAAGCGCACCTCGGAGCTGCTGCGTTTCCCTTGCGGTGTGGGTGTACTCGGCAACCTCAGTTCCACCTCAAGGCCGTGCGGCGCCACATTTTTCGCTGAGACGCTGCCGCCGTGAAGGGCCACTGCATTGCGCACGATCGCCAGACCCAGCCCCATGCCGCCGGTGTTGGTTCCGCGAGAATCATCGACCCGATAGAACGGCTTGAAGAGCAATGGTAGAGCGTTTTCAGGAACACCCGGGCCGTTGTCGCGAACGCAAATCACCGCCCCACGCTCAGTGCTAAAGAGCATGACCGAAATTCTGCCTCCCTTGCCGGAATAGAAGATGGCGTTGCGCACGACATTCTCGACCGCGCTTCGCAAGAGACTGGCATCGCCGGTTACTCTGATGTCGCCGCCGTGCTGGTACGTAATCTCGGAGCCGGTCGCCGCGGCTTCGAAATTGCCGTCGTGCAACACGTCATCAATCACATCGTTGAGCGAAAGAGAATCGAATTTCGGCTTCTGTTCTCCGCTCTCCAGTCGCGCGACGGTCAGAATGCGTTCCAGCATGGAATCGAGCTGAATGGTGTCTTGCTCGATCCGGTCGAGCATCTCCGCGCGCTCTTTGTCGCCGGCATTGCGCGCCAGCGTCAGCGCCAGCCGGATACGGGAAATGGGCGAGCGCAGTTCATGGGAGACACCACTCAGCAAGTTGCGTTCGCTCTGAATCTGATTGCGCAGTTCGCCGGCCATGGTGTCGAAGTCGCGCACCAAGTCGGCAATTTCATCTTTCCTGTTGCCCAGGTTCTCGCCGGCGCGGATGTCGAGATTGCCGCGGGCCAACTCGTGGGTGGCATCGCGCAGACGCTCGATCGGCTTGGTCAGATAGTGCGCAATCAGCAGGCAGATGATGGCCGAGAAAATCGTTCCCAGCTTCAAGGTCCACAAGATGTCGCCCGGAATGCGCTCCGCCAGCGGCGGCGGCGTGAGTTCGGCGATCAAAAGATATTTCCCGCGCTTGGTGGTAGCACGTGCGGCCAGGACGTTGGCCTCATAGGAGCTGTACAGGCCTTCGTTTCTATCGGCGGCAGCGGCATCGTGCAGAATGCGATCTGGAACGATGCGACCGGTCAGCTCGTTACCATTGCCGTCGACCAGCCAGAATCGCGAGCGGTGCGGCAGCGAAAGACTGTCCAGCAACTGGGCCACTCCGGCTGGACCCTGCTGCTCAAAGCGCTGCGCCGCAAGAGCGGCCAAGACCGGCATTTCGCGGCGTTCGGGTTGGATCCACCAGGGATGCTCGGAGGTGATGCGGTAGTGAACGCGGAGATACAGAGCGCCCAGCAGAATCGCCTGCGCCACCCAGAAGGGCAGAAAAATCTTCCAGAACAGGCGGCGGTTCATACCCGGCTCTTCGCGGAGGTTTCAGCGGCGAGGAAGTAACCGATACCACGGATTGGTCGGATCAGGTCCTCGGCCGCGGGAGAACCGCCCAGCTTCTTGCGCAATCTGCTGACATGCACATCGACGCTGCGATCGAAGGAATTCAGCGGGCGGCCCAGCGCCACTTCCGCGATCTGTTCGCGGGTGACCACGCTGCCGGCATGGCGCAACAAAAGTTCCAACACGTTGAACTCCACCGAGGTGAGGTCTACGGGCGCGTCCCGGCAAGTGACGGTGCGGGTAGCGAGCGACATACTGATGTCGCCCACCGATAGCGTCGCTTCCTGCTGGTTGTGAGCGGCTGCCGCTGCCGGCTCGCGGGTGCGGCGAAAGATAGCGCGAACTCTGGCCACCAGCTCGCGCGGATCGAAAGGCTTGGCGAGATAGTCGTCGGCGCCGATCTCGAGTCCGAGGATACGATCGACAGCCTCACCCCGAGCGGTAAGCAGAAGCACTGGAACGGACGAGTGCTGACGCAGCGCTTTCAAAAGCTCAAACCCTGAGCCGCCGGGAAGCATCACATCCAGGATGATGAGCTCGTGCTCGCTGGAGAGGGCTGCGCTCAAACCGGAGGCGTGGTCATAGGCGGCGTCCACGCGGAAGCCTTCGCCTTCAAGGAAGCGCTTCAGCAGGTCGACCAGGGCGTGGTCGTCGTCGATGATGAGCAGGCGATTCACCGGGTCTATTTTGCCTTTTCCCCGGCGCGCCTGCGGTGAAGAATTGTTTCGAGATGTGTTATCAGCCTTCACACTTCTTAACCTTCCTTCACTTACTCTTAACTGCGGTTGCGCATCGCGTCCACTCTAATAGTAGTGTTTAATAGTACTGCAACCGGAGCGCCGAGTTGCAGTTACGTAATATAGGACGAGGTGAGGTAACGCTTCGTTTGCTGGGCGTCGCCAGGGTTGGCGAGGAGGATTTCGTGTGAAGAAGGCATTCCTAAATCCCGGAGCGTGCAAAAAGCGCGTCTTCTGGGGGTCCTGCCTGGTACTGGCGGTGACAATAGCGATCTGTGCGATGTTGGCTGGTTGCAGTTCGCAATCGACGAAGAGCGCTAAGGCCAATGCGCCGCCACCACCGGTACCGGTCGGAGTAGCTGCCGTAAAACAGGGCGATTTCAACGTCTACATTACCGGCTTGGGTTCGGTGCAGGCATTTAATACGGTTTCCCTGAAGACGCGCATCGACGGCCAGATCATGCAAGTCAACTTTCGCGAGGGCCAGGACGTGCGGGCGGGCGATCTGCTGATGGTGATCGATCCGCGGCCGTATCAGGTGGCTCTGGACCAAGCCAAGGCCAACCTGGCGAAGGACGAAGCTCAGCTCACCAACGCCAAAGCGCAGTATGAGCGCAACAAGGTGTTGTACGAGCAGGGCGTCATCGCCAAGCAGGACCTGGACACCCTGGAAGCGTCCTTCGGAACCTACGAGGGAACCATTGGCGCCGACAAAGCTGCCATCGAAAACGCCCAGCTCAACCTGACTTATTGCTACATCAAATCTCCCGTGAACGGGCGAGTGGGACTGCGCCAGGTCGATCCGGGCAACTACGTAACCGCAGCCGGCGGAACATCGATGCTGGTTGTCACCCAACTGCATCCCATATCGCTGGTCTTTACCATCCCAGAGGACCAGTTGCAGCAGGTCGCACGGCGTATGAAGCAGGGTACGCTGGAAGTTGATGCTTACAGCCGCGACGACCAGACGAAACTTGCCAGCGGCACGCTGCTCACCATCAACAACCAGATCGATCAGACCACCGGAACTGTGCAACTGAAGGCGACCTTCGACAATCCGGACAATGCGCTGTGGCCAAACCAGTTCGTCAACGCACACTTGCTGCTGGAGACCCGCAAGAACGCCATCACCGCGCCGGCCAGCGCCATGCAGCGCGGGCCGGACGGCACCTTCACGTATGTAGTGGACAGCAATAATACTGTCCAGATGCGCCCCGTCCAGCTTGCTCTCACGCAAGGCAGCACGGTTGTGATTGCGTCAGGTCTGCAGTCTGGCGAGCGGGTTGTGACCGACGGGCAGGAAAAGCTACAGGCCGGCATGAAAGTTGCTCCGCAAGCTCCAGCTCGCCAAAGAAGTGGCGGAGCCTCGTCCGGCACTATCGGATCGCAAACATGAGTATTTCGCGGCCGTTCATTCTCCGGCCCATCGCGACCTCGTTGTTGATGGTGGGACTGTTTCTGGTGGGCACGGTGGCCTATTTCCAATTGCCCATCTCTGCTCTTCCGCAGGTAGACTACCCGACTATCCAGGTGGTGACCTTTTATCCGGGAGCCAGCCCTGACGTCACCGCCTCTTCGATTACCGCGCCGCTGGAACGTCAGTTCGGCGAGCTTCCCGGCTTGAGCCAGATGACCTCGAGCAGCTCCTTCGGAGCCTCGGTCATCACCCTGCAGTTCAATCTGGAAGAGAACATCGACGTTGCCGAGCAGGAGGTCCAGGCTGCCATCAATGCCGCCGACACGTTCCTGCCGAACGATCTTCCCACGCCGCCGATCTACAGCAAGGTCAACCCAGCCGATGCTCCGATTCTGACACTGGCGATGACGTCAGACAGCATGCCGCTGCCGCAAGTGGAGGACCTAGCCGATACGACCTTCGCGCAAAAGATCTCGCAGCTTCCGGGAGTAGGACTGGTCAGCATCAGCGGCGGGCAGAAGCCGGCGGTGCGCATCCTGGCCAACCCGACGGCGCTGGCTTCCTATGGCATGAGCCTGGAGCAACTGCGCAGCGTCATCGGCCAGGTCAACATCGATCAGGCAAAGGGGCAACTACAGGACAACCGGCAGTCGTTCACCATCGGCGCCAACGATCAGTTGCTGACTCCGCAGGGCTACGCTGACACCATCGTGGCTTACAAGAACGGCAATCCGGTGCGCTTGTCCGATGTGGCCAGCGTGGTCACGGGTCCGGAGAACGCCAACCAGGCGGCCTGGATGAACACCACACCGGCGGTGGTTCTGAACATCCAGCGCCAGCCCGGGGCGAACATCATCAAGGTGGCGGACAGCATCAAGCTGCGGCTGAAGCAGCTCCAGGCCAATCTTCCGGCCTCGGTGAAGGTCGCGGTGCTGACTGATCGCACCAATACCATCCGCGCCAGCGTGAAGGACGTGCAGTTCGAAATGTTCCTCACCATCGCGCTGGTGGTGATGGTCATCTTCCTGTTCCTGCGCACCCTGGCGGCAACCTTCATTCCCGCCATCACCGTGCCCCTGTCGATCGTGGGCACCTTTGGCGTGATGTACCTGCTGGGCTATTCGCTGGACAACCTTTCGCTGATGGCGCTGACCATCTCCACCGGCTTTATCGTGGATGACGCCATCGTGATGATCGAGAACATCGATCGCTACATCGAGGAGGGACACTCACCGCTGGAGGCCGCGTTGCGCGGCGCCGGGCAGATTGGATTCACCATCGTATCGCTGACCGTGTCGCTGATCGCGGTGCTGATCCCGCTGCTCTTCATGGGCGACATCATCGGCCGCCTGTTTCGCGAGTTCGCGGTCACGTTGAGTGTCACCATCCTGTTGTCGGCCGTCATTTCGCTAACCCTGACGCCGATGATGTGCTCGCTGCTCTTGCGGCAAAAAGATCAGGCAAAACACACCCGGCTATATGACTGGTCGGAGCGGGCGTTCAACAATACCATCGCGTTTTACGGCCGGACGGTGAAGTTCGTCCTCAAGCACCAGACTGCGACCCTGCTGGTGACCATCGGCACACTGGTCGCCACCATCTACCTCTACATCGTCGTGCCCAAGGGCTTCTTCCCGGTGCAGGACACCGGCGTGATTGTGGGCATCTCGGATGCCCCGGAAAGCATTTCCTTCGCGGCCATGTCGGAGCGGCAGCAGGAGCTGGCAGCAGCCATCCTGAAGGACAAGGACGTGGTCAGCCTGTCGTCGTTCATCGGCGTGGATGGCACCAACACCACTCCCAATAGCGGCCGAGTGCAGATCAACCTGAAAGCGCGCGATCAGCGCGACGACGACGTGACTACCGTCATGAAGCGCTTGCAGCAGGAAGTTGCGGGCGTGGATGGCATCACGCTTTACATGCAGCCGGTGCAGGACCTGACGGTGGAAGACCGCGTCAGCCGCACTCAGTACCAGTTCACGCTGGAGGATGTCGATTCCAAAGAATTGCGGACCTGGACGGCTAAGTTGGTGGCCAAGCTCAAGAGTCTTCCGGAGCTGCGCGACGTCGCCACCGACCAGGCGAACCAGGCAGCGCAGGCCAGCCTGGTCATCGATCGCGCCACCGCCTCGCGTTTGGGCGTTACCGCCAGCGCCATCGATAACACGCTGTACGACGCCTTTGGCCAGCGGCTGGTGTCGATCATGTTCACCCAATTGAACCAGTACCACGTGGTACTGGAAGTGGACCCGTCGTTCAGCGCCGATCCCGATGCGCTCCAGGACATTTATGTGCCGGCGGGCAGCGCGCAAACTCCCGCATCATCCGGAAACACGGCCATCGTAGGCGCGCCGGTAAACCTGACCTCGAGCGCAAATGCTCTTGCCGCCGCCACTGGTCAGGTGCCGCTCAGCGCCATCGCGCATTGGGAGACCACTACCGGCCCGCTGACCATCAACCACCAGGGCCAGTTCCCGGCGGTGACCATCTCCTTCAATCTGGGCGGCAACGCCTCGTTGGGCGATGCGGTCAAAGCCATTCAGCAGACTGCTGCTGAGCTCGGCTTGCCGCCCAGCATCCAGTTGGCATTCCAAGGCACGGCGCGGGCCTTCCAGGCCTCGCTGGCCAATGAAGGCTGGCTGATCCTTGCAGCCATTGTGACCGTGTATATCGTGCTGGGTGTTTTGTATGAGAGCTACATCCATCCCATCACGATTCTCTCCACCCTGCCTTCGGCCGGTGTGGGCGCAATCCTGGCGCTGTTGCTCTTCCGCATGGACCTCAGCGTGATGGCCCTGATCGGCATCATTCTGCTGATCGGCATCGTGAAGAAAAACGCTATCATGATGATCGACTTCGCCCTGGAGGCGGAGCGCAAGGAAGGCAAAGCGCCGGTGGACGCGATCTACGAAGCCTGTCTGCTGCGCTTCCGTCCTATCATGATGACGACCTTCGCCGCATTGTTTGGCGCAGTGCCGCTGGCGCTAGGCTCCGGCACCGGCTCCGAGCTGCGCCGTCCGCTCGGTATAACCATCATCGGCGGATTGCTGATCAGCCAATTGTTGACCCTTTTCACCACGCCAGTCGTCTATTTGTGGTTTGACCGGCTCGCCGCAGCCTTGCACCACCAGCGCGCGCCCAAGCCCGCCGCGGCGGTGGGGGACTAAGTTTGGTAGAACTGACCTTCAGGTCAGGGTTCTTGGGGATTGAGCTTGGTAGAGCGGCGCTTCGGCGCCGCGGCCAAGCTGGTTTTGAAATTTGTCATCGCGAGCGAAGTGAGTACGCTCGCGAAGCAAGCGTATTCACGCAGCCGAGGGACCTGCTGTCTGCCGGAGGTGGTAGCGCTGCTGGCGAACAGCAGGTCCCTCCACTCGGGCTGAAGCCCTCGGTCGGGATGACAGCCTTTAATTGATGTATGAATATTTCCGCCCCAGCCATCGCGCGGCCTGTCGCGACCACGCTGCTGACCATCGCCCTGCTTCTGGCGGGCGTGCTGGCTTACATGCAGCTTCCGGTGGCGCCGCTGCCGCAGATCGACTTCCCGGTCATCTCCGTGGGCGCGTCGTTGCCCGGCGCCAGCCCGGAGACCATGGCTTCGGCGGTGGCAACGCCTTTGGAGCGGCAGTTCGGACGCATCGCCGGCATCAACCAGATGACGTCATCGAGCCAGCTTGGCTCGACCGGCATCACCATGCAGTTTGACCTCGACCGCAACATCGATGCGGCTGCCCGTGACGTGCAGGCTGCCATCAACGCGGCCCGCAACTATCTACCTCCGGATTTGCCCAGCAATCCCACCTACCGCAAGGTGAATCCGGCGGACGCACCAGTGATCATCCTGGTGATGACCTCGGATGCCATGACCCAGGACCAGATGTATGACGCTGCCGACTCGATCATGGGACAGAAGTTGTCGCAGGTCGAAGGCGTAGGCCAGGTGTTCGTCTGGGGATCATCGCAGCCGGCGGTGCGCATCGAGGCCAATCCTCAGATGCTGAACAATATGGGCGTGGGACTGGAGGCGCTGCGCACGGCGGTGAACGCGCAGAATGCCAATCAGGCCAAAGGCTCGTTGGACGACGGCAGCAAGATGTGGATGATTCGCGCTAACGACCAGCTCACCAAGGCGAAAGATTACAAGAATCTCGTTATCGCCTATCGCAACGGCGCGCCCGTCCGTTTGAGCGACGTTGCCGATGTCCAGGATTCGTACTCCAACATCTACAACGCCGGCAGCTTCAACGGCAAGCCCAGCGTCCTGATCGTGATCTTCCGCCAGCCGGGCGCGAACGTCATCGCCACCGCCGATCGCGTCATTGCCGCGCTGCCATTCCTCAAAGCTTCGCTGCCGCCCAGTATCAATCTCGATATCGGACTCGACCGCACCACCACCGTCCGCGCTTCGGTGACCGACGTTGAGCGTACCCTGATCATCTCTGTCATCCTGGTCGTGCTGGTGGTCTTCGTCTTCCTGCGCGAGGTGCGCGCCACCCTGATTCCCAGCGTCGCGGTGCCGCTGGCCATCGTCGGCACCTTCGGGATCATGTACTTGTTCGGCTATTCGCTGAACAACCTGTCGCTGATGGCGCTGACCATTTCGACGGGCTTCGTAGTGGACGACGCGATTGTGGTGCTGGAAAACGTGATGCGCCACATCGAAGGCGGAATGCAGCCCCACCAGGCGGCGCTGCTGGGCGCGCGCGAGATCGGCTTCACCGTGGTCTCCATGAGCACCTCGCTGATAGCCGTGTTCATCCCCATCCTGCTGATGAGTGGACTGGTCGGCCGGCTCTTCCATGAATTTGCCGTGACCCTTAGCGCGGCGATTGCGGTGTCGCTGGTGGTTTCGCTGACCACTACGCCGATGCTGTGTGCGCGTTTTCTGAAGCCGCATGACCCCAGCGCGCATGGCAGCCTGTATCGCATGAGTGAGCGCGGCTTCTACTGGATGAACCGCGGCTACAAGGTATCGCTGGGCTGGGTGCTGCGCCATCGCCGCCTCATCCTGGCGGTTGCCATCCTCATGGTCTTCCTCAATGTCTTCCTGTACGTCAAGGTGGCCAAGGGCTTCTTTCCGCAGCAGGACACCGGCCGCTTGATGGGCACGATCATGGGTGATCAAGATGTGTCGTTCTACAACATGAAGGCCAAGACCAACGAGTTCATTCGCGTCGTAAATGCGGATCCCGCGGTCCAGAATGTGCTCGCCTTCGTCGGCGGCAATGCCGCCCAGAATCAGGGACGGATGTTCGTGGTGCTCAAGCCCCCGAACCAGCGCAAAATCAGCGCCGACAAGGTAATTGCCCGCTTGCGGCCCAAACTCGCCAATGTTCCTGGGGCAACTTTAATTTTCCAGTCGGTGCAGGATTTGCAGATCGGCGGACGCCAGTCGCAGGCGCAGTACCAGTACACGCTGTCCGGCGAAAATCTCGATGAGCTGTACGAGTGGGCGCCGAAGCTGCTGGCACAACTGCGCGCGATTCCTCAGCTTAAGGATGTGAATAGCGATCAGCAGATCAGCGGCCTGGAAGCGAACGTTGTCATCGATCGCGACACCGCTGCCCGGCTGGGCATCACGGCGCAACAGATCGATGCCGTGCTGTACGACGCCTTCGGGCAGGAGCAGATCTCGACCATCTACCAGACGCTGAATCAGTATCACGTGGTGATGGAGGTCGATCCCAAGTATCAGCTCACTCCCGACGCCTTGAAGAGCGTGTACGTGATCACCGGCTCGGGAGCGCAAGTTCCGCTCTCGGCCTTCGCCCACTTTGCCCCGGCGAACACCTCGCTGTCGGTCAATCACCAGGGACAATTCCCCTGCGTGACCATCTCGTTCAACCTGGCGCCCGGCGGCGACTTGGGGACGGCCACGCGAGCCATCGACAGTGCAGAGTTGGCTATGCGTGTGCCCTTGTCGATTCATGGCAGCTTCCAGGGCACGGCTGCGGCTTTCCAGGACTCGCTTTCGTCGGAGCCGATCCTGATTCTGGCTGCGCTGGTTGCGGTCTATATCGTGTTGGGCATGCTCTACGAGAGCTACATACATCCCATCACGATTCTCTCCACGCTGCCCTCAGCAGGTACAGGTGCGTTGCTGGCGTTAATGCTGTTCCATATGCAGCTCGATGTCATGGGGCTGATTGGCATCATCCTGCTGATCGGAATCGTAAAGAAAAACGCCATCATGATGATCGACTTCGCGCTGGAGGTGGAACGCACCGGCAAGACGGCGGAAGAAGCCATCTACGAAGCGGGACTGATACGCTTCCGGCCCATCATGATGACCACCATGGCCGCCATGCTGGGGGCGCTGCCATTAGCAGTAGGCTTCGGTGTTGGTTCGGAAATCCGGCGGCCGTTGGGCGTTGCCATTGTCGGCGGACTCATCGTTAGCCAGGCGCTGACCCTCTACACCACGCCCGTGGTGTATCTCTACATGGACCATCTGAAGGATTGGGTGCTGTCGCTGCTGCCGGGACGCAAGAAAGTGGCAAAGCGCGAGGAAGTACCGGTCTTCGCGGACTAGCGGAGGGTTGTTTCCATCGTTCCGCTGACCGCAGGATTGAGCTGCTTTCTACTTCTTCTGGAACACCGCAAAATGGCCGTACTTGTCCAGGTCAAGGCGGATACTGCATTGATCGGGAGCGATGTGCGCAAAGGACACCCTGAATTCCGCTTCAGGGCTCGGTAGCTCACCCGATTCCATCGGCACTCGCACCAGGTCCTGCTGTTCGTCATACGCCCCGCTGGTGTCGGTGCTTTTGGAAATTATTAGCGTCCACTGTTTGGCAGTAGGGATGACAAATATCGTGTAAGCGCCAATAGCAAGATTTCTGCTGCCAATTTGCACCGGAGTATTGGTAAAGAGCGTCATGGGCTTGCCGCCCGGCCCCCAGGGCTTTCCAAAAGGAATCTGAATGGAAACCGTTTTTTTCAAATTGACAGAGACGTGCTGGTATTCCACTACCAACTGCTTGTCTTCGTCAAAATTACAGGTCGCCGTTGCGGCCGAAGCGCCATCCTGCGCAAACGCACCGCAGGCAACCAAGAGGGAAACTAGCACAATGGCAAATGAAGTGACGCGGTGCATGGCCAAGCCTCCGAGCCGACATTGTAGCCTCATTTACCGCCGCAGGTCTGTGATATTAGCGAGCGAGTTGAAAACTAGGAGGCCAAGGTCTTCGCAGGCGATTACAATCCCCGCGTTAGAGGCAACAGGGGCAGCCTGAATTGCGTTCTAACGAAATGACCGGACGCTACGTCGGCCAGGTTCACAGTGTGTATGCTGGGACTGGATTACGATAAGTACAGTGGAGGCAGAGTCGATGAAGGATCAAACCAGTGAATTCGCAGTGGGGCTGAGCATGCTTTTTGTCGGATTCGCGGTGGGTGCGCTGACCGCTCTGTTATTGGCGCCCCAAACCGGCAAGCAAATGCGCAAGAGCCTACGCCGCAAGTACGAGGACGCCCGCGAGGCTGTGGAAGACCTTGGCGATCAGGCAGGCGAGTGGGTTGACAAAGGCTCAGACTGGGCCGAGAAGGCGAAGCGCAGCGTGACGCCGCTTGCCAAGTCCTTCCGCAGATAGCGACTGAGTGGCAGATAAGGCCGCGAATGCCGGGTGCGCATATTCCTGCTGACCCGCTGGATGATGTAGAATTCGTCCCGCTATTCAATCCAGCCTGGAAACCGTATTCTGGGCCTGAGTGTCAGCAATTGTGCGCCCGCCAATCCAACTCGCAGTCTTAGTAGCCCTGAATGGCATTCAGGCTCAGCAACCCGCGTCCGCGCCTCACTGGCCGTGGTGGCTCCGGCTGCTGACGCTGGTGGGAGTCCTTGTGTTCATTCGCATGGTCGTGACATTTGTCCGCAGGGCTGGCGGCTCGCGCTAACCGGTATTGCAGGGAAACGACGCTTTCCATCCAGCCTGCGCCAAGGGGCGCGGGGGAAAACTTGACCAGCTCAGAAGTCTGGCGTTGGTACGGATCAGTACAACCGGAAGTTTACTTCCACATTGATTTGAACCGGCACGGCTCGGCCGTTCAGTTTGGCAGGTTCGAAGCGCCACTGGCGTACCGCTTCGACGGCTTTCTCGTCCAGGCCCATCCCTAACGTGCGCGTTACGCGAATCTCCTGCGGCTTGCCATCTGCGTTCACCACCAGCCACAGCACCACGGTCCCTTGAAACTTGGCCTTGCGGGCTTCTTCGGAATACTCAGGATCAGGATCGTACACAACCTTGGGAGCGCTGACACCGCCGCCCACCCGATAAGCGCCGCCGCCGTATCCTCCACCATGTCCCGGCCCAACGCCCGGCCCGGTTCCCGATCCCACGCCGCCGCCACTGCCGCTGCCAATGCCTCCGCCCGAGCCGGTGCCATTGGAGGGCGGACCCAGCACCTTCGACAGCGGATCGCCCAAGGCGCCCATGGTCGGCAACTTGATCTCCGGAGGCACAACCACCGAGGGCGGTACCGGCAACTTGGGATTATCGTTGCGGATCACGATGGCGGGGGGCGTGATTTGTTCCTTGGCGAGCTTGGGAAGCGCCCCTTTGGGGGCCTGCAACTTGTCGCGATCGCCGCCACCACCGCCGCCGCCTGCCTTCGTCTTGGAGATGTTCATCGGCAAGTATGGGCTGATGTCGGTGACCACGCCGATGACCTGCTGCTTAAGCTCATCCTTGTGTTCGAAGACCCAATGCCCGGACCAAATGAGCAGGCCCACGGCAATCATGTGGAGGATAAGGGAATAGAGAAAGGTATCCTTGCGCTGGGGATACAGGCCCTCACCCTCGCCAAACAGCGCGGGTATGACCTGGTCCTCGAGCGCGACCTTGGGAATCGCTTCACTCGCCGGTTTTGCAGCTACGGGCGTGGACATCGGTACGTCCTACCAGTATAGACCCAGCCACTGGGGAGAAGTTCCAGAAAATGTAAGTGCATCCCTGGGCTCATCCCGCAAAATCGCAGTTCAGCCCGGAACTGCCCGCTTGTGCGCACCGGGCCATGGATTCAGGACACGATGACGCGCAGGGCATTGCGCCGCACTCGAGTGGCGTGGTGCGAACGTAAAGACAGCATGCAGAGTCCGCGCCAGACGGAAAAACACGCCGCGGGCTACGTTCCGAGCTTGTAGCAAATTACACGCGCATTACGCGCGGGCTCATGCGGTCTGGGCTTCCGTCCAGAACTTCATCTCATCGGCCGACGGGCCATACATGCCGGGGATCTCGATCTCATTCAGCCGCAGATAAACCCCTAGCTGCGCCCGGTGATGGATCGTGTGGTTCACCACCATACTGCGATAGCACACAATCCGCGGCATGGAGAAAATGGTGTCTCCCTTGGTGTTCTTCAGGCTCCAGATCACACCGAAATCCTCGTCCTTGGCGGCGGCCAGGGCTTCGCGCCCGGCTTTGGAATTCTTGTCGAACATGTCGAGCACTTCCTGCCTGCTCTTCGGCTCGTAGGGGACAACGTGATCCATGTCGAACTCCAACACCTCTTTGGTGAAGGTCTCTTTGGCCCAACCTGGGAGCTCGGCAACGTGGCCGGCCAGGCGGCTGAACGACATCGATTTCTGGTGCGGCTTGTAGTCGGGAATTTTCTCCGGAACGCGTTCCAGCAGCTTGCGGGTATTCGCCATTTCCTGGTCGAACTCGGGTAGTAGCATCTCGCAAATGGCCATGTGAAACTCCGGCCGCAGTAGCGGCAACCGAACTAGGGTAACACGAAGATTAGGCGAAAGTACGTCCAGTGCGGTTACTGTTTTTCGGCGTTGGCAGCGACGCTATGTGGGTAACCGCTGCCTTTAGTCCCTTATCCCGGGATTTCTTAACGCATACAAGCCAACTACGCAGACTATGAAGATGGCCGTTGCGCCTTCTTTATACTCCATGCCCCATGCAACCGCGTCGACGACAGCGTCCCAAAACTGTTTTGGAGCATGCGCAGCGCTGCCGGAGATTCCCATCCCAAAACTGACTACATCATGAACGGCAAAGCCCAGCAGCATTACCCCACACACGACGAACACGAATACAAGCGCCGACTTCATGTCCTGGACCATTCCCCTGTGCCTGGCGGTTGGGTGGGCGCCGTATTCGCCGAGCAAGCTATGCCAGATAAACTCTGGATTGATAAAGATGCCACATCCCGCTGGCAAAAGCGAAGCTAAAGTGAAAGCATCGGCTCAACGAATCCCAAATTGGGCTTTTTTCCCAAGTCCGCCGTGCACAAAATCGGGGAGGATACCTATCGCCGCGCGGACGCCAAGCGGGAAACGCACAACAAAGAGGGAACGGACAAATACGCTTGCCAAGCGCGATGGCCCATTCTTGTTTCAGGTCTTCGCGTCCGGGCCGCCGCGGACCAGGAGGGATACATTGGAATGTGCTAGATTCGGAAGTTTGATGGATGCTGCCCCAACCATCTGTACGCAGAGCCTGACCCGCCGTTTCGGAGAGTTCGTTGCCGTCGATGGCATTGACCTGCGCGTGCCGGCAGGGCAGTTCTTTGGCTTCCTTGGCCCGAACGGCGCAGGCAAGTCGACCACGATCAGGATGCTCACCGGCCTGCTTGCGCCCAGCTCGGGGAGGATCGAAATCCTCGGGCTGGATCTCGCTACCCATGCGGTCGAGGTGAAGCGGCAGATCGGTGTGGTGCCTGAAGGGATGGCGCTGTTCGGGCGACTGACCGGTTATGAGTTCCTGAATTTTGCGGGACGGATGTACGGCCTCGACCGCGAAACCGCAGCCTCGCGCACCGTCGAATTGCTCGATTTTATGCAGCTCGCCGATCAGCCCAAGAAGCTGGTCGCCGACTACTCCCACGGCATGCAGAAGAAGCTCGCGATGGCAGCAGCGGTGATCCACGGGCCAAAGGTGCTCTTCCTGGACGAACCGTTTGAAGGCTTGGATGCCATCGCGGCCGGGACCCTGAAGGCGATGCTGCAAGGCATGATTGCGCGCGGGGCCACGATTTTCCTCACCTCGCACGTGCTGGAAATCGTGGAGCGGCTGTGCAGTCATGTGGCCATCATTCATCATGGACGTCTGGTGGCGCAGGGGGCGCTGGAAGAACTTCGCGCCGGCGTGGAAGCACAGACGCCTGCTGTGGCGGGCGGAAGTTTGGGGTCTCGAGGCGAAAGGATGACTCTGGAACAGATGTTTCTGCGCACAGTGGGCGGCACGCGGACTGATCAGGAGCTTTCGTGGCTGGTATAGACGGCAGACAGGCGACTTTGCCAGTAACATATCGACGAAAGCACAGCCGTGACCAATCATGACTAAAGCCGGCTTCAGCGCCCGTAGCAATCTACTGGGAGCAATTGCCTGGATGCGCTGGCGGCTCTTCGTTAATTCACTGCGCACCCGGCGCGGCAAACTGGAACTGGCTTCGCGCGCCGTGGTGGGGCTCGGATTCGCGATCTTTGGATTCGGCGGGGCCGCCGGCATGGGCGCAGCGGCATTTTTCTTTCTCTGGGGAGGGAAACCAGAGCTGCTGGCGCTGCTGCTGTGGCCCATCTTTTTCTTCTGGCAAGGCTTTCCCATCATGGCGACGGCCTTCACCAACAACCCGGATTCTTCGGAGCTGCTGCGTTTTCCGCTGAACTACAGCTCATATTTTCTAGTGCGGTTGGCGTATGGCGCAGCCGATCCGGCTAGCGCTCTGGGCAGCTTGTGGTCACTCGGAATTCTGGCGGGCGTGGGGTTTGCCAGACCGAGGCTGATCCCCTGGGCTTTGTTGGTGCTGCTGGCATTCGCCGCCTTCAATCTGCTTTTCCTGCAACTGCTATTCGCCTGGATCGAACGCTGGCTGGCGCGGCGCCGCACGCGGGAAATCATGGGCATTATGTTTCTGCTGCTGGTCCTGGGCGTTCAATTGATCGGGCCGCTGCTGGGATACTGGCAAAACCGCCGCTGGCCGGAAACACACCGATTTGTGGAACTTCTCATTCCGCTGCAGAAAATTCTTCCGCCGGGGCTCGCGGCCCGCTCCATCGCCCAAGTTGCATTGTCGCAATTCACCGCGGGCTTCTATTCATTGGTACTGCTGTCCGCCTTTGGGTTCGCCGTCGGGTACTGCCTGCACCGGCGGCTGCTGGCGCAGTATCGGGGAGAAAGTCTCAGCCAAACCTCGGCCGGATCGGTTGTCCCGAAAGATCGCCGGCTGCGACTGGGATGGAATTTGCCTGGATTCGCGTCACCCGTGGCGGCAGTTTTCGAAAAGGAGACACGCTCTCTGCTGCGCAGCGGCCCCGTCCTGCTCACTTTGATCATGCCAATCTTCTTTCTGGTCATCTTCCGGCTTGGGCCGCTGAACTTTGCCCGCCATCCGGGGACAGCGTTTCTGGGGCACACCTCTGGCATGGTATTTCCCGCCGCTGCCGGCTTGGCGCTCCTGACCCTGACCAACCTGGTGTACAACAACTTTGGCGGCGACGGCAGTGGCGCCCAGTTTTTCTACGCGTGCCCAGTGAAATTCCACGACATCGTACTGGGCAAGAATGTCACCCATGCCGGCATCCTGGCGCTGCAAACGGTTGTGATGTGGGTGGTGGTGGCCTGCCTCTTCGGCAGGCCGAGCATCGACATTACCATTGTCTCGCTGGTCGGTCTGTTCGCCGCGACGGTAAATTTTTTCGTAGGCAATCTGCTGTCAATCTACGCTCCGAAGAAATCTGATTATGCGACGTTTGGAAGACAACGCGCTTCCCAGATTACCGTGCTGATCGGTATGGGGGTGCAGGTTTTGGTCGTGGTGATGGCCGGAGGCGCCTTCTGGGCGGCTCGGCACTATGGGAGTGTTTGGATCGGGAATCTGATCTTGCTGATGTTGGTGGTAGTTTCGCTTGCGGCTTACAGAGCCATTCTTGGCCGCATCGACCGATTCGCGGAGCAGCGCAAGGAAATGTTGATTGCAGAACTTTGCCGAGCTTAGGGTTGACATTGGACAGTATGAGTGTAAACTCGTTTTTAATTTGGCCGTTTCGTTCCCTTCCTGTGGCCGGACGCAACCGGCCCCGGAGTCTTTCAATCGGTGTATACCGTCTAATTGGTGTTCAAGAACACAACGCTAAGTAAAGGCTGGTGAGGATAACACTCATGTTTCTCCAAGTGCTAGCTACATCCAACGACTTTACCTTCACGGTCGCGCGACTGGTGCTGGGAGTAACATTTTTCATGCATGGCGCACAGAAGATGCTGGGCTGGTTCGGCGGCATTGGCTTCCACGGCAGCACCAGTTCCTTTCTTCAGATGGGCATCCCAGAGCCCCTGGCGTTTCTTGCCATTTGTGTCGAGTTCTTCGGCGGCCTGGCCCTGATTGTCGGCCTGTTCACCCGCATCGCGGCGCTGGGAATCATTGCGGATATGCTGGTCGCGATCACCAAGGTGCACAGCGACAATGGCTTCTTCATGAACTGGTCGGGTACGCAGAAGGGCGAAGGTTTTGAATACCACCTGCTGGCGATCGCCTTGGCGATCGTCCTGCTGATCAAAGGCTCGGGTGCCTTCTCGGTCGACGAGGCAATCGCCTGGCGCTGGCGAAAACTGAGAAAACCGGTAGGACGCTGGGCCATTGCAGGGCCGAAGCCAAGCGCGAACGCGTAGCACAATCATTATTCTCGAAGCAGCGTTAAGTCGCCGCTCTTGCGATAGCCAGAGCCGCGATGGCAGCGGTTTCGGCGCGGAGCACGGTTGTGCCCAACGAGGCTGGAACCCAGCGCGAAGCTGCGTAACTGCGCAATTCGTCGGCGGCCCAGCCGCCTTCCGGACCAACAGCGAGGGCGAGAGATTGCAGGTCGGGGTGCGCGTGCAAGATGTCGCCGAGTGATGCCTCGCGCTCAGTTTCATCGAGCACGATACGGAGCGCGGCAGCAGGGCTGGCGTCTTGATCTGGCGCGACGGAGAATATGGGGAGCTTCAGAGCCTCGCTGAGCTTAACGGGAGCGGCAATCGCCGGGGGCACGGTACGGCGCGACTGTTCTGAAGCCTCGCGGGCGATGCGCCGCCAGCGTTCCACACGCTTTTCGGCGGCAGCGGCAAGGTGTTTCTCGGTGCGGCGCGCAATCACCGGAACGATGTTGGTGACGTTCAGTTCGGTGGCCTTTTCGATCGCCCACTCCATGCGATCGAACTTGAAGACAGCCAGCAGCAGCGTAATCGGGACTTCGGACTTTACGGCGATTTCTTCGCCGAGTGCGAACTCCACACGGTCATCGGCCACGCTGGCGATAGTGGCCCGTCGCACCTGATCTCCGCAAGCGACTTCGAACTCCTGTCCCACGCGGGCGCGCAAGGTTCTAGCCAGGTGAGCGGCGTGGGTCCCGGTTAGGACGGCGCGGTCAGCGGAGAACTCGTCGGCAATCCAGCGGCGGCGGCTCATCGGGTGAAGAGTAACAGAGCCGTGGCGATGGCGATGGAGGCATAGACTCCGCCGAACACGCGGTTCTGCCGCGCGAGGGCCTCTTCGTTAAGAACACGGCTGTTCAACAATGATTCAACTGCCGACAGCAGAACCAGCAGCAGGAGGATGATAATCCAGCGTGCCTGATGCGCCTGGGCGCGCAGCAGGAAGGGAATGCCGAGCAGCGACAGGCCGAGATAGATAAAGCCGGTAATGCGAGCACGCTTGCGGCGCTTGGGATTCTGATAGCGCAGCATCACGATACGGGCGAGCTCGCGCGGTTTGGCCAGACGCGCAGCCGCCGGTAGCGCGGTGACGACCAGCAGAAAACAGGCGTAGATGCGGAGGGTCTTGTCCAAAGGGAAATTGGAAGTATGTACTTTACCCAACTTTGATTCTTAATCCTGACAATCCCGCGGGTTTTTCTTTGCTGACAACTGATCACTGACAACTGCTTGTCAGTGCTTGATCGCCCACATGGCCCAGGCGGCGACGATCACGCCGCCAACGAACAGCGCGAAGCAATAGGCCCCGTAGCGGAACATATCGCGGGCTGTGCTGCGCTGGGTGATGCCGAAGACCGTGGACGCGCACAGCGCGAAGAGCAGGGCAGCGTTGAAGTGCGAGAGTTCGAAGGTCATAAGTTCTTAGTCATTGTTTCCTGCGGCAGTTCCATTACTGATCGCTCTTCGCCTTTCGCTTTTCGCCAAACGGCGCCGACCTGCGCTAGGCGAACAGCGAAGAGCGAATAGCGGTCTCACTGTTTCTTGCCGATCGCGATGTGGTAAGCGTCTACCGCGGCGATAACGTTCAGCAAGCCCGCCACCACGATGTACTTGGTGCCATAGTCGGCCATAGCGCGATGAATGTTGCCGATCCCCCAGTCCATGGCGCGGGCTACAAAATACAGCGCACCCACGCCGACGTCGCCGATGAATCCCAAAATATCGAGCAGGTCGCCGGTATTGAACGCGTACACCTTGCCCTGCATGGCAAGCCCGGCGAAGAACATAGTGAAGATGGCCAGCATTAGCAGCAGCCCGCGAATCCAGCGGCGCTGAATGAAGTGTCCGAGCCCGGGCAGCAGCCAGGCCGCAATGGGCGCGATAGTGGCCATCGGGTTCGTCTGCTGAGCAGCCTTCGCATTACGCTGCATGGTGGCTGTGTTTTGCGGGTTCGCCATCAGATGAGCACCAACTCGTTCTGCACCCTGCCGGTTACCTCGCCCTTGCCGTGACGCACCATCATATTGATCTCGCTGCGCACGCCAAACTCCGGCAGGTAAATACCGGGCTCGACCGAGAAGCAGGTGTTGGGCAGTATCTCGCGATCGTCCTTGGTCTCCAGATTATCAAGGTTCGCGCCATTACCGTGAATGTCGCTGGTGATGGAATGGCCGGTGCGGTGGATGAAGTACCTGCCCCAGCCCTTCGCGTCGATGAATTCGCGCACCGCTTTGTCGACCTCCCAGCCGCAAATCTTCTTCTTTGCATCGAACGCCTGCTGCACGGTGCGAATGCCGGTATCGCGCGCGCCGCGCACGATCTCGAACACTTCGCGTTGCTGGTCGCTGGGCGTGCCAATCGCACCCGTCCAGGTGATGTCGTAATAGACGGAATCGGGCTCCGTGCGTTTCGCCCAGATGTCGAGCAGCACAAAGTCGCCATTACGAATCGGCGCGGAGGTCGCAGCCGTCGGCTCGTAATGCGGATCGCCGCTGTGCGCATTGACGCTGACGTTCGGCGGATCTTCCGTCGTCAGACCTTCGCGCTGAAACGCTTCCAGAATCCACTGCTGCATCTCGAATTCGTGCGTGCCGCCATTGCGCGCGCGGCGTCCGACTTCCTGGAAGAATGCTGCGGTGATCTTGTCAACACCATCGCGAGCCTTGAAGTGCGATGCCATCTGTGCGTCGGTCAGCGTCGCCTCAAAGCGTGCGACCAGGTTCGCCGAGCTGACAATCTCTTTGCCGAATCCTCGGATCAACTCCAACATGCCCGCGTCTACCAGCGATATGTACGGAATCTGATTGTTGGGGGAGTACTGCATGGTGACGCGGTGGTATGGCTTGAGCATGGCCTCGAGGTTCTGCCACAGCTCCTGCCACGCCGAGTACTCCATTTTGCTGCCGGGCAGCGAGTCAAGGTGATGGCTCTCGATACGGTGCACCAGCTTCGCCGGCTCGCCCTCAGCGGGAATGAGGTAAAACCAGCGCCGCGTCACCATCATGCTGGCCGGCAAGCCGAGCACGCGGTACGCGATGGGATCGCGATGATGATGATCGTAAAAAAGCCAGCACTCGTGGCCGCCATCGCGCAGCGCAGCCTGAATTTCAGGAAGATTCATTGCTGAACTATTGTAAATGAGAAGGCTTGTTCACCACAGAGACACAGAGGCACAGAGGAAGAAAACAACTAGCAGTTGGCGATTTGCACATGGTATTCGGCAGTCACCACGCAGCGCTTGCTCCTCGCGGCGACTAAAAGGTCCAGCGCCGCGGGCGCGGGATAAGAAAGCCCACCGCTTCAGCGGTGGGAAAGCTGAGAATAGGTAAGTCCTTCGGGGACGGCACAACTTCCGGCGATCTGTCCGTTTAGCGAGCATTGGTTGCCAGTCGTTTCCTGCCCAGCACCCGCTCTCGCATTGTCACGGGCAGCGTCTCGCACGCGGTGCGCAGCACCAGACGCGGCGCACGATCACGAATCGTCATCAGATACGCCACGGTCTGCTCCGGATTTGCTTTGGCCGATTCCCGCAGCAGCCAGCCCAGTCCCTTCTGCACCATGTCGTCATCGCTGGCCACCAGCGTCTCGGTGACGCGCTGAATGTGCGCGAAGTTCTTATGTTGTCGCGTGCTGTGAATGAGGCTGACGGCTGCTGCGCGCCGATGCCAGCGGTTCTTGGACTTAGCCCAGCGAATCGGCCGCGACAACAACGTCGCATCGGCGGCGACGATCGGCCCAATCAGGTAATGCGCCAGCGCATCATGATCCGCCCAGGTACTGACGCGGTCGAGCCAGCTCTCGAACAGCTTGAACTCCAGCTTGCCGAAGTCGCTGACAATCCCCTGTAGCATCACAACGGCGAACACTTTTTCTTCGAGGACGTTGCCGCGGAAGAGTTGATCAGCCACCTGCAACAGATAGGGGATATCGTGTTCGGCGAGGATCGTGCGCCGGAACCGCACGGCGAGCTTGCGCAGCTCGGCCGTGTACCAGCCGCGCGACTTGATCTCGTTCTTGAAGAACCACTGCACTTCGGCGGTGTGAGGCGCCGACGCGCCATCCACCAAAACTCGGCGAATATGGGCGGCGATATAGCTAGGACTTTTTGCCATCGTCGAACCTCCCCAGTCGCTTACGCTCCCGGATGAATCAGCATCCAGATTCCCAGCACCAGAATAATGCTCGCCACAATCATCCGGAAGACGTTCTGTGGAATGCGTTGCAGCATCCATTTTCCCGACAGCGTGCCCACAACCACACCAATCGTTGCAATCGCCGCCAGCGGCCACTGCGACAGAATCTGGTGATATTGCAGCGCCGCGTAGACGGGCATACGACAGACATCTACCAGCAGCGCGATAGCCGTTGCAGTGGCGACGAAGGCGTCCCGTTGCAGTCCGAATCCCAGCAGCGCTGCCGAGCGTATCCCACCCTGGTTGCCGACCAGCCCGCCGAACATTCCTGATAGCGCACCAGCTACCCACGCGGCGCGTCTGCCGAACCGCATGCGAGCGGCCAGTCCGGCGAGTCCGGTGATTCCCGCGAAGACCAGCAGCGCGCCCAACACGTACCCCAGCACCGCGCTGCGCAGCCAGATATGCAGCAGCGCCCCCACCAGGCCGCCGGCCGCGCTGGTGATGCCGAAGCTCCACAACACGCGCCGGTCAACGTGCTGGCGGATCACAACGAAACGTAGAGCCGTGCCGATAAAGTGCGGAATGGAAACCACCGCAACGGCCAGCTTGGTGCCGATCCACAAGGCGAGCAGCGGCGTCAAGATGCTGCCGATGCCGAAGCCCGAGATCGCGGCGATGGCACCAGCCACGATCCCCGCGACGACAAGGATTGACGCGTGATCCACGTGAGGTCATTGTCACCAGGCGCTATAGGGGCAAGGAATTGGGATGAAGCGCATGGCTATTGTCAACGGCTTGTTTGGCCGCAGCGCGCAAAAGGTCAAGGCCGTTGGGACGATTTATTTCTTGCGCGCTGTAGTGCACTCGGTATTCCGCATCGCAGCGGCTGCACCTTATGGAGAGATCATCTGCGATAAGGGTGTCTTGGACAGCGGCCTTGCCGCTGCGATACCGGATAAGTTCCCTTGCCATGACTCACCATGTTAGCAGCGATACGCAATTTGCCGCCAGCAACCCGCAGGTTCAGTGTCGTCGCCGGCTGGATTCGATGCGGCCTCCCGGAACGGTGGACCATGGGCCCTTGTGGGTCTTGACACGCCAGCTATTCGAAGAGATGGGGATCGCGGAGATGGTATCTACGACGGAGCGTTTCCGTCGCTTCCGCCTCTTGTCCGGCGAGGCGTAAGTCTTTTTCGCCCCCGGGCTATGCAGCCGGGTCATGTGACGTGCGAAATGTTTTGCGTTGAGTTGGGTGCCACAGGCGCGGCAGCAAACAGCCTCGCCCAGGATTGGGTTTTCAGGTAGCGAGGGGGGCGGGCCGTCCGGCCGCGACGTTTTATGTCTTCGTATGGGCGCCTGCTTTTCGGGGACAAAGTGCTGTTTCCGTATGTGCTTCTGGAGTCGCCGTACCAAAATGCCGCAGATTGGACACTGCACCTGCGGTGGCAGTGAGGACATTTTGTGCACTCCAGCAACGGATGAGCTCTCAAGAACGGCACCAGCATAACAAAACGGGCCCGCGTTGCGGTAGTGTTGGGTCGGTGGCATTCGATTGTCGGCCAACGCCATTCGGGCCGCCGCGCCACCGGATCTGAATTAAGGGCCTCTTTTTCCACGTCTTCCACAGACCACAGACGCCGCCGCAAGCGCTTAAAATAAGAACAGCGATGCCCCAATCCCAATTCGTCCATCTTCATCTGCACACGGATTACTCCATGCTCGATGGCGCTTGCGAGATCGAGCGGCTGGTAAGTCGTGTCAAGCAACTCGACATGCCCGCGGTCGCCATGACCGATCACGGCAACATCTTCGGCGCAGTGACCTTCGTCAACGCCGCCAGAGAAGCAGGCGTCAAGCCCATCCTGGGCTGCGAGCTCTACATCTGCAAGAAGGAAGATCATCGCGCCGCGCCCGAGGGGGACAGCTACAACCACCTCATCGTGCTGGCGGAAAACGACCAAGGTTATCGCAACCTGGTGAAGATCGTCTCCGAAGCGTCGCTGCACGGCTTCTATTACAAGCCGCGGGTCAGCAAGAAATTTCTTGCCGAGCACGTGCAGGGCTTGATCGGCTTGTCCGCGTGCCTGAAGGGCGAGGTCGCGGAGAATCTCAAGGAAGGGAAGTACGAAGCCGCGCGCGCGGCCGCTGCAACCTATAGCGACATTTTTGGCAAGGGCAATTTCTATCTCGAAATCCAGGATCAGGGCGTTCCCGACGAGCAGCGCATCCAGTCCAATCTGCTGAAGTTGGAGGAGGATCTGGGTCTGCCGCTGGTGGCGACGAACGACAGCCATTATCTCTGCGAAGAGGACGCGCACGCGCAGGATGTGATGGTTTGCATCCAGACCGGCAAGTCGATCAACGACACCAACCGGTTGAAGTTCCACGGCAACCAGTTTTACGTCAAGAGCGCCGCCGAGATGGCCAAGGTTTTTTCCGGTTACGAACGTGTGCTGGCGCGCACCCTGGAGATCGCCGAGCGCTGCAACCTCCGGCTGGAAAAAATCAAAGATCCGTTTCCCCAGTTCGAAGTGCCCGCAGGGTATTCGCTGCCCGACTATTTCGAGCATGTGGCGCGCGAGGGCTTCGCCCGGCGGCTGAACATGCTGCGCGAGCTCCGAACCATGGGCCGGCTGAAGCATTCGCTTGAGGATTACGAGCAGCGTCTCTCGCGCGAGATCGAGATGATTCGCCAGATGCAGTTCGCCGGCTACTTCCTCATCGTTTGGGACTTCATCCGCTTTGCCAGAGAGCGAAACATCCCCGTCGGGCCGGGGCGCGGCTCAGCGGCTGGTTCCTTGGTCGCTTACGCGCTGGCCATCACCGACATCGATCCGTTGCAGAACGAGCTGCTCTTCGAGCGCTTCCTCAACCCAGAGCGCATCAGCTTACCTGACATCGATATCGATTTCTGCATGAACCGCCGCGGCGAAGTCATCAACTACGTCACCGAAAAATACGGGCGCGATCAGGTGGCGCAGATCATCACCTTTGGCACGATGGCGGCAAAAGCTGCGCTCAAAGATTCGGGCCGCGCCATGGACATCCCCTACGCCGAGGTCGATCGCATTGGAAAGATGATTCCGCCCACGCTGAACATCACGCTCGACCAGGCGCTGAAGGACTCACCGCCGCTGGCTGCCGCATACAAAGACGAGCCGCAGACCAAAGAGCTGATCGATACTGCCAAGAAGCTCGAAGGGTTGGTGCGCAACGCGGGCGTACACGCCGCGGGCGTGGTGATTGCACCGCTGCCGCTGACCGATCTGGTGCCCCTGCATCGCACCAAGAATGACGAAATCGTCACCGCCTACGACATGAAGGCGGTGGAAAAGCTGGGCCTGCTGAAGATGGACTTCCTCGGGCTCACCACGCTCACCATCATCGACGATGCCCTGCGCCTTATTCAGCAGACGCGCGGCGAGCGGCTGGACCTCGAAAAACTTGTGCTCGACGATACCCAGACCTACGAAAAGGTATTCCACACGGGATTGACCTCGGGCGTCTTCCAGTTTGAATCGCACGGCATGAGGGATGTGCTGCGGCGCTACAAGCCAATTGCCGTCGAAGACCTCACGGCCTTGAACGCGCTCTATCGCCCCGGCCCAATCCAGGGCGGCATGATCGAGGACTTCATCGAGCGCAAGTGGGGCCGCAAGAGAATCGAGTACGAGCTGCCGGAGCTGGAGCCGATGCTGAAGGAGACGCTGGGCGTCATCGTCTATCAGGAGCAGGTAATGCAGATTGCCAATCGGCTGGCGGGCTATTCACTCGGTGAGGCCGACCTGTTGCGCCGCGCCATGGGCAAGAAAGATCCTGAGGCGATGGCCAAGCAGCGCGAGCGCTTCGTACGCGGCGCCACCGAGCGCGGCTTCCAGCCTCGCAAAGTCGAGAAGATCTTCGACCTGATGGAGCAGTTCGCCGGCTATGGCTTCAACAAATCGCACTCTGCCGCCTACGCCCTGCTCGCCTATCAGACTGCCTACCTCAAGACGCATTATCCGGTCGAGTTCATGGCCGCGCTGCTGACGTCGGTTTCCGGCAGCACCGACGACGTGGTGAAGTACATCAACGAGTGCCGCGAGATGGGCATTGCCGTCGAGCCGCCGGACATCAATGTTAGCGACGCCTACTTCACGCCCCACGGCGAAGCGATTCGCTTCGGTCTGGCCGCGGTGAAGAACGTCGGCCACAACGCTATCGAATCCATCGTGGCAGCGCGCAAAAAGGAGGGCGCCTTCAGGTCGTTCTATCAGTTCTGCGAAAAAGTCGATCTCCACCTGCTGAACAAGCGGGTTGTCGAGTCGCTGATCAAGAGCGGCGCCATGGATCCGCTGGGCCGCCGCGCGCAACTGATGGCCGTCGTTGACAACGCCATGGACCACGCGCAGAAGGCGCAAAAGGATGTTGAGCTCGGCCAGCACGGCCTGTTCGGCGTTTTTCAGCAGGAGGAAGGCAATCAGGCTGCCGAAAAGCCGCTTCCCAATACTCCCGACTGGGATGAGCACCAGCGGCTCGGCTTCGAGAAAGAGATCCTCGGCTTCTTCATCACCGGACATCCGCTGGAAAAGTATCAGGACAAGCTGCTTGACTTCCATGCGCTGTCGACCACCGACATCGGCGAGCTGAAATCCTCCACCGGCAAGGACGAAATCCTGGCCGGAGGTATTCTCAAAGGTATTCGCGTCGCCAAATCGAAGAAGGGCGATCTGTACGCCCAGGGCCAACTCGAAGACATGAACGGCTCGGTGGATGTTCTGTGCTTTGCCGAACCGTACCGCCGGCTGGCGGACAAGTTGAAGCTCACCGTTCCGGTGCTGATCAAGGGGGGCGTGCGGGTGGAAGAAGGCTCAAATCCCAAGCTCATGATCGGCGATATCACGCCATTGGAGGACGCAAAACCCAAGCTACCCACGCATCTGCGCATTAAGGTCGCGCTGGAAAGCGCGACGGCAGGGACCATCGACGAGTTGCAAGCCCTATGCCGCGAGCGCCAGGGCGAGGCCCGCGTGCTCTTCGACCTCGAGCGCAAGGGCGACTTTACCGCCGTGATGGAGGCGGAGGGCTATAATGTTTTGCCGGACCGGGCGTTCATCAGCCGCGTGGAAGAACTGTGCGGGCGCGGCAGCGTGCGTGTCATCGATTGAACGGGTAGAGCAGGCCTTTAGGCCTACGGCCCTGTCTGAGCGAAAGCATATATCGTTGTACGGCTGTGGACGCGGACCTGAAGGTCCGTTCTACCCGTGACTAGAATCACCGTGGCCGAGGAACTCCAACTCTCGCCTGCCCAATCCGGAATGCTGTCCGCGCTGGACTTCTGGATGTGTGCGACCGAGGCGGTGTACTGGGCTGCAACCAAGCGAAACGATCCCAATATGGAAGCTGTTTCCAAAGCACAAGAAGAGTTGCAACGCATCGAAGATCAGATTACGCAATTGCAAGGCGCCGCCGGCAACAATCAAGACGCCCAGAAACAGTTGCAGCTGTTACATGACCGCGTGGAATCGCTCCGGCGGCAGATGTCTGGACAGCTAACGCCCTGGGAGCGCACTGAACTGGCGCGCCATCCCAACCGCCCTTACCCGCTCGATTACATTGAGCGAATCTTCCCCGACTTCAGCGAGATTCACGGCGACCGTTTCTTTGGCGATGATCCTGCCATGGTCTGCGGCATGGCGAGGTTTCGGGGTAGGGAAGTGCTGGTGCTGGGAACGCAGAAGGGTCGCGACACCAAGCAGCGAGTCCATCGCAACTTTGGGCAGCCGAATCCTGAGGGTTATCGCAAAGCGCTGCGCGCCATGAAATTTGCCGAGAAGTGGGGACGCCCGGTGATCTCGCTCATCGATGTCGTCGGCGCATATCCGGGACTGGGCGCCGAAGAGCGTGGCCAAGCCGAAGCTATCGCGCGTAATTTGCGGGAGATGGCGCGCCTGGAAGTTCCCTTTATCGCGGTGATCACAGGGGAAGGCGGCAGCGGCGGGGCGCTGGCGATTGCGGTTGCCGATCGCGTGTTGATGCAGGAGAACAGCATTTACTCGGTGATTTCGCCCGAAGGCTGCGCCTCCATCATGTGGCGCGACGCCGGCAAGAAAGCCGTCGCCGCTCAGGCCCTGCACATCACGGCCAAAGATATCCTCGAGCTCGGCATCTGCGACGAAGTTATTCCCGAGCCGCCCGGCGGAGCGCAACACGACTACGACGCCGCGGCCAATGTTCTGGCTGACGCGTTGGAGAAACATTTGTCGGAACTGGAGAAGCTTCCTTTGCCGGCCCTGCTGGAGGCGCGTTACAACAAGTTCCGCAAGATGGCGCAGTACTTCCGCACGGAGGAGATCACGCCATAGCGGCTATGCAAAAGGTTAAGACGGATTATTGCTGATGAGCGAGAGCCACGTCCTCCAAGGTTACTTTTCGGAATACAGCCGGATCTCCCAGCCGCTTCTTCGCATCGAGAATCTCAATCCCAGCTAGCCTGCCCTCGGAGTCGTAGTCGGCAGCAATGCCTTCCGCGACCTGCTTGGTCGTGACGGTAGTTTCCTGAAAACGGATGTACAGAGCGTCAACCTCCTGGTCGTAGGTGATTCTCATGAGCGGCTCCTTCCTCAAAAATAATACTTCTAGAAGAACCGATACATAAAGACATTCGCGGCGCGAGTCTGGTGGGGCATCAGGGTCAACACCAGCAGGCAGGCCATCGTCCACAGAGGCGCGATCCACACCCAGCGGTCACATACCGCTGTCGCGATTACCTCTCCACGGAGCGCTGTACTCCCCGCTGCCAACCGCTCGGCGTAGCCGTCGAGGGCAGCGATCGCCGACAGCACCGCCGCGTAGGAGACGGCCAGCCCCACGACCAGCAGGTACAGGCTCGGATGCAGAACATGATGCGAGTAGCTCGCCGGAGAGAGCAGCGCCTCGAACATCCCCCCCGCCTGCGACAACGAGGCCGAGCGGAAGAAGATCCACCCCAGATTGACCAGCGCCATGGTCAGAATCCATGACAGCGCATTCCACGCCTTGGCGGTGGGCTGCCAATTGAATTTGCGTTCGATCTGCTGGGTCTGCCGGTGCAGGATCAGCAGCGCGCCGTGATAGCAGCCGAAAAGCACAAACAGGAGTGTGCCTCGATGCCAGATCCCGAACAGCACCATCGCCACCAGCAGGCAAAACTTTCTCCACCACTCCTCGCGGCGCAGCATGGCCAGCGGCAGGAAGACGTAATCGCGAATCCAGAAGGACAGCGACATGTGCCAGCGTGTCCAAAAGATCGAAGGCGTGGTTGAGGCAAACGGCCGCGCAAAATTTTCCGGCACGGTAAAACCCATCATGCGGGCTGCGCCGATGGCAATGTGCGAGTAGCCGGCGAAATCGAAGAAGACCTGCAACCCGTAGCCCAGGGCCAGGCACCAGACGTCGGGCCCGCTCCAGTTGGTCATGTGGTCGAAGCCCGCGTTGATGCCTTGTCCGCTCAGAATGCCCTTGCCCAGCAGTTGCGCGATCTGCATCATCAGCACTCCAGTCGCGATGCGGCTGAGCCCGCGGCCCATGTCGTCGCGCGACGGCGCCTGCTGCGAGCGAAATTGCGGCAGCATGTCGGGCATCCGGCAGATCGGGCCCGAGATCACCACCGGAAAAAATGCCATGTATAGCGCGAATTCCATCAACGACGGATCCAGTTCCTCGCCGCGATACAAGTCCAGCAAGTAGCTCATCGCCTGGAAGGTCCAGAACGAAATTCCCAGGGGCAGGGCAAGATGCGAGAACTTCTGCAGCGCGGCGAAGGGGATCGTTACAGCCGCGCCGGGCAAGTACTTGAACGCGGCCAAAAGGAGCAGGTTGAATGCCAGTCCGGTCCACAGCACGGCGACCGAGGGCTTGCGTTGCATCCAGCGCCCCACCACAAAGTTCATCGCAGTGGAGGCCAGCAGCACCAGCAGGAACCATGGTCCCCAGGTGAGATAAAGCGCGTAACTGACGAGGAGCAGAACAGCCTGCCGCGCGCCGCGCGAGCGCACCTTGCGCAGGACCACCAACCCCAGCACAAGCGCTACGGCGTACAGCAAGGCTCGCAACAAGGTTCCCTGCTCCACTATGGACGCTCCTGTTGGCCGCTCGATGGAACGGAGTTTGCGACTGCCGGAGTAGGCGCTGCGTCCCGCTTGGTTGCGGGAATCTGCGTCAAGCTCTGGCTGATCACCTCCGCAACCACTGCGTCCCCTGCCGAGTTGTAGTGGGTATCGCCGAAGATGAAATGACTTAGATACCAGCAGCCAGGCTGGGCGCGCGGGCAGGCATCTTTGATCGCAAAGAAGGCCGGAAACAGGGTGATAAAGCGCTTGCACTTGCCGTCGCACCAATCGCGCCAGATGCGCACCTCGCGCGAGTCGGTGCTGTCGTGCGCAATCTGCGCCGGCCACGGATACACCACGACGCTGATGGGAATGTTCCGCTCTTTCAATTCGCGCCAAAGCGTGTCCATCTTGGCTTTCTCTTTGGCGATGCCGCGCTCCAGCCCGAGTGGGGCGTAGCCAGTCTCGTAGGGGTCGTCATCGGAAACCTGGCGATAGGTCCAGGCCGAGCGCTCCAGATCGAATTCGTTGCCCCCATGTCCCAGGTCAAGGTGGTACCAGCCAAAGCGGACGATCCCCTTCTCGAAGAACTCGAAGACGTCATTGGTGAGCAGCAGGTTGTTGTTGATCCACAGCCGCAGGTTCGAATACCAACTGCTCTTCGACAGCTTGCGGCTGGCGATAGCGACAGCACCAGATGAGTCCTTATCGTGGAAAAATGCGGCTTCGTCCTGGGCATCGGAGATATCGATGAAGACGATGGCCTCGTCAAAATCTACACCGTCGCGCATTACCATTCTGGCGGTGTTGAGATAGTTGGAGGGCGAATAGCCTTCCACACTACTGTTGAGGAACTCATATTGCGGGAAGTTGGCGGCGATGCGGCCAATGAAGCTATCCTGCCAGCTCGTCATCCCTTCGGGGGCGGAGTCACCGAGAATGAGAATGCGCGGCTGGGAGTCGCGGCGTGGGACTTCGCGAATATGTTCATCGCGAAAACCGAGGCTGTTGGTATCGAATTCGTAGGAGTTTCCGAGCCAGGGGCGGATACACGAGCAATTGGGTAGAAAGGCAAAAGCGCGCACCGGGTCGCGGCTGAAGCAAAAGCCGTGCGGGCCGCCGGAGAACGCCGAGCCCAGGATCGCCTTGCTATAGAAATAGTCGAAACCGACGAAGACAGTCACGCTTACGAGGAGCGAGGCCAGAAACAGCGCCAGCTTGATTCGGCGTTGCCGTTTGGGATCAGAGGCCATCTGTTCCACGCCTACCGCTCTGGTCTGGGTTGCGCTCAAGATCTTCGTCAGGATATATCGCAGGGGCGGCCCTGATCTTATATTCAGGCTTGATAGCGGCCCGGTGGACCGATCGTGCTGCTTATTTCTTCGGCTTGCCCACGCGCTGCGCGGTGGCGAACATTAAAGCCACGGTATCCAGGTCCCTGGGCTGCACCTTTCCCGGAGGAATCCGGAGATGCGTAACATCTTCCAACTTGCCCAACAGATCCACCAGCGCCATGGAATCGATCAGTCCGGAGGAAACCAGCGGCGTGTTTTCGTCGATCGCCAAGCCGGGCTTGCGAATCAAGCCTGCGATGTACTCAATCATCTGCTGCGCTTCGGTGGTCAGCAATCGGCACCCTCGCGTTGCAGTTCGGGATGCTCGCGCAGCAGCTTCTCGCGCGTCGTGGAACGCGCCGGCTTGCCTGCCGTGCTCTTCACAATCCACTTAGGCGGCTTCAGGAAGATTGTCCGCACAGCGACTCCGGAACCGGCAACGATCTGGCTACGAATTTCGCTTTCGATGGCCGCCGTTTTCTCCAGCAGTTCTTCGCGCTCCACCTCGGCCACCAGCACGATCTCCTCCGTCCCCAAATCAGGATTGTACAGGCCCATCGCGACGGCGCGGCCGTCATGTATCGCAGGATGGCTGGCGGCAATCTCCTCGATGTCCTGCGGGTAGATATTTTCGCCGCCAATGATGAGCAGGTCTTTCTTGCGTCCGACGACGTAAAGCTCATCGTCAAGATAAAAACCCAAATCGCCGCTGCGATACCAGCCGTCGACAATCGCCTGAGCGGTGAGGTCGGGACGATTGTAGTACCCCTCGAAAAGGCAATCGCTGATGATGATAATTTCGCCAACCTGTCCGTCGGGAAGCAGCGCGCCAGAATCCGACATGATCCGTACCTCATTGCCCGGCAGCAACTGACCCGAGGAGACGAAGGACATCGCGCCGGCAGTCCCTTCGGCGACCGTCTCAATAACGTGCTCGCCGCGAAAACGTTGGCCATCGGCCCAGATGCGCGCCGGCTCCGTGCGTCCGTTGATGCCCGATTGGGTGACCGCGAAAACGTTCTCGGCCATTGCGTACGATGATTGCAGGGCCTCGCGCTTCAAGCCAGTCGTTGCAAACGCGCGATAGAACTCATCCATACTGGCGGCGCGCACCGGCTCGGAGCAGTTGACGAGGGCGCGGGCCGACGACAGATCATATTGTTTCCAGCGCTCCGGCGGCGTGCGCCGGGGCACAAACTGGAAGGTGAAATTCGGCAGCCACGCCAGCGTGCAACGGTACTCGCTGATGATCTGCAACATGCTCTCCGGATGCATTACCCAGTCCAGCGGCGATTGCATCACCACCGGCATGTGGCACACCAGCGGCAGCATGAAGCAGGCGATCAGGCCCATGTCGTGATACAGCGGCAGCCAGCTATAGACGCGGTCGCTGGAGCCATCGATCTTCAGAACCTGAATCAGCGATTGCAACTGCCGCAGCACGGCGGCATGGGTCAACGCCACGCCTTTCTGCAAGCCAGTGGTGCCGGCCGAGTGCTGGAGGAACGCCATGCTGGTCGCCTGCGTGCCGGCATCCGGTAGTTCGACGTCGCCGCCGTGGGTCGTGGCATCTGCCGCGCGGACCAATTCCGCCATGTCGCCGAGCGCAACATGCTCCAGCATGTCCTGGGGAAATTCTTCATCGATCATCACCACGCGCGCGCGGAGGTTCGCGGTCACGCCGGCCAGACCGAAGCGGTATTTCGAGGGCTCAACTTTGAAGTTGGGATAGGCCAGGATGGCCGGAACGGCTCCCAGAAGCATCGCGCCCACGAAGGCGGCCATGGCGGCAATGCCTTGGGGCATGATGATGACCACACGGTCGCCGAGCGTCACCCCGTGCTCGCGAAGCAGGGCCGCTTGTATGCGGGCGCGCCGGCGGAATTCGCCGAAGGTAACGGTCTCGCGCTCGTCCTCATTGATCCACGAGGTAACAAACTCACGCTGCGCAGGCGCCGCGTTCAGAGCGTCGATGAGGGTGCGAAATCCGGTGGCAATCATTCGGTCAGAAGGATGATCTCAAATTGCTATCATGGCCACGCGACGGCGCCCGGGGCGCGCCCGTTGGCCGGCAGGAAGTGAGGTCGCGGTGATTCAGATTACACTTGGCGGCGCGGAAGGATCAAGCCTATCCGCACCTGGCCTGCCTGTGAGCGACGATTCGTGCGCCTGTACGCGCCTGACCAGTTCATTGAGGAACGTCGCGGCCATTCTGCCTTCGGCAAGCTGGTGGTCGAAGGTAAGAATCAAGTTAAAACTGCCGACAGCGCCCGCGGCCGGAAACAGCTCCGTGCCAATCCCGAGAATGGCCGATTGTCCCAGGTTGATCAACGGAACAAACGACGACACGCCTTCGGCGGAGAGATCGGAAACAACGAACGTCCCGCCGCTGAGGTCCTCGGCTGTGAGTTCCTGGCGCATATACTTGTACATCAATCCCCACAACTCTTCGGCGATTTCGGCAAGTTCCTTGTGGTCGGCATGGCGCACCACGGGGACCATCAACCCCTTGTCGTAATCGAAGGCCACGCCAATGTTTACCTCATCATAGTAACCGGCGCGATCCTGGGCGCATACGGCATTGAATGCGGGATGCTCTCGCAGCAGGCGTGCCGCCTCAAAAACAATGATGGGGGTAGGTGTCGAAACTGCGCCACCGGAGTCGCGGAGCAGTGACCGCAGACCGCGCGTGGGGCAGGGCACCGTTACCGAACTAGCCAGCACGTTGTCTTGCGCCGAGCGCAGACAGCGAATCTCGCCTAGCTTGCGGCGCGACAATTCCTCCCAGCGGACTGGGACGCCGGCGGCCAGCACAGGCTTCGACATGTCGCTGGGGGGCGGCTCCGCTGGGATGAAATTGACGCTGCCATCCGCCTGCTCCAGGAACGAAAGCACGTCTTCAGCTTTGACGAGGGGTAAATGGGTAAACTGCTGCGGATCAAGCTGGTGCTGGTGCAGCAACTCTGCGGCGCTGCGGCTGAAACGCGGAGTAAATGCCCCCAATGCCCAGGAGGCAACCTTGGGACGCGCCGGCTGATGTGCAGCGGCGATTCGCGGCGCGGCTGTCCTGGTCGGTGTTTTCGCAGTACCGGTTGGAAGCGCCGGGAATGCGCCCGCCGGCAAAGGGGTATCGAGTGCGGCTGTGATGTAGCAGATGGCGGCGCCGACTGCGACCTCGCAACCGGTCTCGTATTCGTAACGCACAAAACCGTCAGTGGGCGAATGAATGTCGAGCAGCGCCTTGCTCGTCTCAACCTGCGCCAGTAGTTGCTCCGTCTTGACCTGCTCGCCGGATGCAACCAGCCACGCTGTCAGCTTCACGCTTTCATCATTGACCGTCTCATGCGGAACCAGCACCGGGACAACTTCCTGCGTCACTACAGCACCTCTAAGGCAGCAGCCGCGATTGAATCCCTACCCGGCAGCAGTTCCAGTTCCAGCGGTTTGCAGGAGGGAACAGGATGCGGCGGCGCAAACAAACGCCTGGCTTGTGTCAGCAAGGCGGGGTCACACTCTTGCAGAGATGCCAGCAATTCCGCGCCGAAGCCGCAGAAACCCTGCCCCTCCTCAACAATCAGCAGGCGCCGAGTTGCCTGCACCGATTCGAGAATCGGCTCCAGGTCAAGCGGATAGAGTTGCAGGGGACAGATGATCTCCGCCACCACGTCGTGCTGCTCGAACAACTGGTCCACAGCTTCTTCCGCTTCTTCCAACATCCCGCCGTAGACAACGATTGTCACGTCCGGACGCGCCCCGGGACGCAACCGCGTGCAGGGAAAAAGCTCGCCGGTATACTCCCACGAGAAACCTGCCGGCGATTCGAGGGAGACCGTCTTGCCATACAAGACTTTGTTCTCCAGAACAATCGTCGGGCGATCGATGCTGGCGAGAAGGCGTTCGTAGAAAATCGCCGGATCATAACGGTGATGAAGGGCAAACACTTGCGTTCCGGGCACGCCCAGGAAGTGCTTTTCCAGCGACTGACTGTGCGTCGCTCCGTAGCCGCGCTTACCGCCGACCGGGGTCCGGATAACCAACGGCACCGAGACTTGCCCTTTGTACATGTACTCAAACTTGGCGGCATGATTGATGATCTGGTCGCCGGCGAGCGCGAGAAAGTCGCCGAACATGATCTCGCAAATCGGGCGCTCTCCTGCCAGCGCCATCCCCGAGCCGATTCCCACCACCGCCGCTTCGCTGATCGGAGTATTGCGCACACGCCCCGGAAACAACGCGCTGAGATCCTTGGTCACCTTGAAGGCGCCGCCGTAGGGCGCTTCGATGTCCTCGCCCAGCAGGAACAGGCGATCGTCGCTGGCCATACCCTTGCGCAAGCCCTCGTAGATGCGGCCTGCCATGCGATCGGAAGCAGCTACCTGAGCGGGCGCCCAGCTCACGCCGTGCTGGGCCGGCGGATCGTGCACGATGGCACAGGCAAACGGCGCCGCTTCAGCGGCTTCCACCGCGGCCGCGACCAGCTCCTGCGCCCGTTGCTTGAAACCTGCTGCCTGCTCAGGAAACTTCTGCTCGAAAACCACCAGCGGATCGATCTCCCAATAGCGCTTGACCTCGGCGGGATCGCGATCGTCGTCGCCCTTGGAGTGCGCCATCAGCCGGTAGGTATCGACCCGCAAGAAACATGGCCGCGATTGCGTGCGTACATACTCCGCCGCATCGGCCGCCTGCTCACACAACCGTTCCGGGTCCCAGGTATCGGCCGCGAGACTGTGAATGCCAAACGCCTCTGCACGTTGGCAGATGTCGCCCGCCAGCGTCTGTCGCTGCGGCGTGCTTTGCGCGTAGAAGTTGTTCTCCAGCACGATCAGCAACGGAAGCTCCCACTTGGAAGCGATATTAAAAGATTCATAGACAACGCCTTCGCCCAGCGTTCCGTCGCCAATGAAAACCACGACAATATTGCCGGAGTGTGCGATTTTCTTGGCCAGCGCGAGCCCCGCCGAAACCGGCATGATGCCGCCCTGGACACCGTTGCTGAAGACAGTTTGCGAGCAGATGTGCTGGCTTCCGCCGCGGCCACCGCAGACGCCGGTCTGCCGGCCCATGATTTCCGCCATCAGGCCGTTGACGTTCCCGGTGCGTGCCAGAAAATGGCCGTGTCCGCGATGGTTGGTGAAGATGAGATCGCCGTCGTGCAGGTTGCGACACACGGCAACACCAGTGAACTCCTGGCCGATGCAGGTGTGTACCGTCCCAAACAGCTTGCCTTCGGAAAATAGCGCCAGCAGTTTTTGTTCAAAGGCGCGAATCAGGAACGCCTGCTCAAATTCCTTTGCGCCCATGACGGCGCCGGCCGGGGACACTACAGCCGCAGCGGTCCGGGAGCCGCCGAGCGCCTGGCGATCGCTGTTAGGCACCATGAAGATTGCAGTATAAACCAAAGCCTTGAAAGTGAATTAACGCCACGGCGGGGTGGGAACTTAGGGCGCGACGGGCTACTTTCGCGGGCTGCCGAACGCCACGGGACCAAGGAATCGCAGTTCCGGGACCGCCGGGATGAGTCCGATCTCCTGCGAGTAGTGCAAGAAAAGCTTGAGGCCGGCATGGTTCTCGCGGTCCAGGTAATAGTGGATATGTTCCGTGAGATAGCGGCGAATGTCGTCTTCACTCAGTCCCAGCTTCTGGGCCCACTCGCTGGCGATGACATCAAGGCTCTGCGATTCCAAGCCGTGGTCGCGCGACTGCTGAAATACCTTCGCTAAGTGGAGCCCTGCGGATTGCCGGTCGAGCGCGTCAAGCCGGACCGCCCAGAATGCAAAGACGAAGGGTTGCCCAGTCGCTTCATGCCAGAGGTGCGCCAGGTCGTAGAGATGATACCCAGCATCGAGCGGCACCTGCAAAGCCGCATCGCCGATGAGCAGCGCAGCGTCGTGGTTTCGCAGCATTTCATCGAGCTGTGGCGGATGAGGCGTCATTTGGCGCCTGCCGTGGAAGAACTTGGCGAAGAGGACCTGCAGCAACGCAACGGAGGTGCGGGAGGAGGTGTCGACGGCGACGGTGCGAATGTTGTCAATCGGCTGTTTGCTGACGAGCAGGATGGAGCGGACGCGGTCTTTGGAGGCAATGGCGATGTTGGGCAGGATGACCAGCCCAGGTATTTGCGCATAGGAGAATGCCGGAATGATGCCAATATCGGCTTGTTTGGCCGCCAGCGCAGCCGCGCAGGCAGAAGGCAGGGTGTAGTCGATATCGAAGCTCCGGCCGGCATCGCCGTGTTCGAAATCCCACATTAGGGGCGCTGTGTTCAGGAAGGAAATGGCAGAAATGCGCAAGCCAAGCATGAAGCATCGAGTCTAACAAAAGGGGCGATGTCTCGTTTCGTTGAACCCATTTCACCACGGAGACATCACGGAGGAGTTCTTTTAACCACAGAGACACAGAGACACAGAGAAAACCAAGTTCCTTTCATTTTTCCTGGCGAGGCAGGATCCGCTAGCAGAATAGTTCTCAACGGTCGCACGTGATACTCCAGCAAAAATCCACGAGAAAAAATACTCTGTGTCTCTGTGTCTCTGTGGTGAAGAGATTTTCTTCCGCGTGCCCCCGTGGTGGGAACCTTCTTCACCAGCGCACGTGACGGGCGTCCTTGACGGTAACCATGCCGAAGGTTACCCTCCCCACATCTCCCAGTCAAATTGCAGGAGGTCCCATGGAAGCCGAACTACCTGTTCGGGCGGAAGATTTCGCTCTAAATCGCAAACTACAGTGGCTGGCGCTGTCTCTAACACCTGGCATAGGAGCGGGACGAGGACGCAAGTTAGTCGAACGCTTTGGCGGCATCGACCGGCTCCACATCGCGTCGCTGACCGAACTGGAAGCCTGTGGACTGCCTGCGGCTGCGGCTCAAAGCATCGCATTAGGCAAGTCGTTGGAGCTGGCGGCCACGGAATACGACCGGGCGCGCGAGGTTGGCGCTTCTGTCATTGTCCCCGGCGACGCGGAATTTCCCAAGCAGCTGTTGGAAATCTATGATCCACCCCTCGCCATTTACCTTAAGGGCAACGCGGAAGTCATAGAAAAACCAGGCATTGCAGTGGTTGGGACAAGACATCCAACGCCCTACGGGATAGGCATGGCAGAGCGGCTGGCGTGCGACCTCGCGGCTCGAGGCCTGGTCATTTTCAGCGGGATGGCTCGGGGAATTGACAGCGCCGCCCACCGTGGCGCCCTGAATGCCCACGGTCGCACGGTGGCGATCTGGGGCACTGGTATTGACGAGGTCTATCCCAAGGAAAATGGGAAGATCACAGACCGGATTCTGGCCTCAGGCGGAGCGGTTTTCACGGAATTCCCCTTGGGCACATTCCCGGCGCCGCAAAACTTTCCTATTCGCAACCGGCTTATCAGCGGCATCGCGATCGGCGTTCTGGTAATTGAGGCCGGAGAATACAGTGGGACCCGGGTGACAGCCCGGTGCGCGCTGGAGCAGGGACGGGACGTCTTCGCGGTCCCAGGCAACGTGACCAACAAGATGTCGTGGGGCCCTAACACATTGATAAAGCAGGGCGCTGCTCTGGTTGCCACCTGGGAAGATGTGTGGGAACAGCTCTCCGCGGATACTCGCCTGACGCTGACTCCTACCGAGCAGCCTGCATCGGAGGGAGGGGTTGCAGCATCACTGTTTCAAGGGCCGGAGCTGTCGCCTCATGAAAAGAGAGTGCTAGGGTTGTTGCGAGCGGACGAGTCCACCCACATTGATCAATTGGTCGAGCGCCTCGCCTCGCATCTGTCGTCATCGGAGATTTTCGCCGCATTGTTTGAGTTGGAAATGAGTGGGCGCATCAAAACGCTGCCTGGAAAGTACTATGTCAAGTCGATGTGAGCGGCGCGGACGCGTTAGCGCCCTTCGCTGTTCGCTCTTCGCTTTTCGCCAGAGAAGCGCCAAAGGACGGGCCGTTGATGAGAAATCATGAGGATCTGGAAGTCTGGAGGAAAGCTCACCAGCTCACGCTCAGGGTCTACCGTGCGACTGAGGCCTTCCCACGCTCCGAAATGTTCGGACTCAGGAGCCAGATTCGACGGGCTTCGGGATCGATAGGAGCCAATTTGGCGGAGGGATGTGGCCGTTGGAGCGACGGAGAGTTGGCCCGCTACATCCAGATTGCGATGGGTTCCGCGAGCGAACTGCAGAATCATTTGCTCTTGGCTAAGGATTTGGAGTTTCTGGAAAAGGCTGGGTACGCCAATCTGATGAATGACGTAACTAGCGTTCGGCAGATGTTGACAGCTTTCCTCCAGAGGCTGCATGGTGTTCGCCTGAATGGTCGCGCGAGTATTTCTGGCGAATAGCGAAAAGCGAAAAGCGAAGAGCGTGCCTGCTCGCGGCTTTGCCGCGAGCAGGCACCCGTGCTAGCTTCATACACGTAATCCGCAATTTAGAGGTTCTATTGGCAAAAGGTTTAGTCATCGTCGAATCGCCCGCGAAAGCACGGACGATCCAAAAATATCTCGGCTCGGGCTATGACGTGGAAGCGTCGCTGGGGCACATCAAAGACTTGCCCAAGAAGTCGCTGGGCGTCGACCTGGACAACGACTTCGAGACCGAATACGTTGTCATCCCCGGCAAGGAAAAAGTCGTCGCCAAGCTGAAGAAGCTGGCCAAGTCGGCAAATGCTATTTACCTGGCGCCCGACCCGGACCGCGAGGGCGAAGCCATTGCCGCCCATCTGGCGGAGGAGCTTGGCGGGGATGGAATCAATGGCAAAAAGCGCAAGAAGAGTTCGGTCATCCCGATCCGCCGCGTGACCTTCAACGAAATCACCAAGCGCGCCGTGCAGGAGGCATTCCTGCATCCGCGCGACATCGATACCAACCTGGTCGATGCGCAACAGACCCGTCGCGTCCTAGATCGGCTGGTCGGCTACCAGATTTCTCCGCTGCTATGGGACAAGGTGCGCCGCGGCCTTTCCGCTGGGCGCGTGCAGACGGTCGCGCTGCGCCTGATCGTGGAGCGCGAGCGCGACATCAAGGCGTTCGTCAAAGAAGAGTATTGGACGATCGACGCTCATCTGCACGCTCAAAAACCGCCTCACTTTGACGCCCGCTTCGTCGGCATTGGCGACGAGAAGACGCCGATTCCCAACGCCGAAGAAGCCGACAAGATCAAAGCTGCGCTGGAGAATGCCGACTGGACCGTGCGCTCGGTCGATACGCGTGAGCGCCGGCGCAGTCCGGCAGCGCCGTTCACCACCAGCAAGTTTCAGCAGGACGCCTCGCGCAAGCTGCGCTTCAGCGTGAAGCGGGCGATGATGATCGCGCAGCGGCTCTACGAAGGCATCGACCTGGGCGAGGAAGGCACCGTCGGCCTCATCACCTACATGCGCACGGATTCGCCTCAGGTGTCGAACGACGCGCTGGCAGAGGTCCGCGAGCTGATCGGTAGAGACTTCGGCCCGCAGTTCCTGCCGGAATCGCCGAATACTTACAAGTCAAGGAAAGCGGCGCAGGAGGCCCACGAGGCGATACGTCCGACCTCGGTGGCGCGCCATCCGGATCAGGTCAAACAGTACCTACAGGAAGGCGAGTACAAAGTTTACAAGCTGATCTGGCAGCGCTTTGTCGCTTCGCAGATGAATCCCGCGATCTTCGATCAAACGACCGTCGACATCGACGCCATTCCCATTCCAAAGACCGGCGAGACCCGCTACCGCTTCCGGGTGACCGGCTCGGTGCTGAAGTTCGAAGGCTTCCTCAAGGTCTACGAGGAGTCGAAGGACATCAAGGACGAGGAAGATGAGGCGTTGAAACACAAGCTGCCGGTGCTCACGGAGGGCCAGAAGCTGACACTGCGGCACCTGAAGACGGAACAGCACTTTACCGAACCGCCTCCGCGCTACAACGAGGCTTCGCTGGTGAAGGAACTGGAGGAGCGGGGTATTGGCCGGCCTTCGACGTATGCTGCGATCATCAGCACCATTCAGGAGCGGCAATACGTGCAGAAATCGGGCGGCAAGTTTATTCCCACCGAGATTGGCATGGTGGTCACCGATCTGCTGGTCGCGAACTTCAAGGACATCTTTGATCCCATGTACACCGCCCGTCTGGAGGAGGAGCTGGACGAAATCGAGGAGGGTAAGGAGCGCTGGACGGACGCGCTCAAGGAGTTCTACGACAAGTTCGAGAAAGAACTCCATTACGCCGAAAAGCACATGGAGAACGTGAAGCGGATGGAGAAGCCCACCGGCGAGAAGTGCGAGCGGTGCGGCTCGCCGCTGGTCATCAAGTGGGGTAAGCACGGTTCGTTCTACGCTTGCAGCGCGTATGACAAGAACGATCCCGAGAGTTGCACCTTCACCAAGGAAAATCCGATCGACCTGCCGGACCTGGACTCGGCCGACTTGCAGGAGACAACCCAGGAAGAGTATTGCGAGAACTGCGGCCGGCCGATGGTGCTGAAGCGCGGGCGCTTTGGGCAGTTCATGGCCTGCACCGGCTATCCGGACTGCAAGACCACCCGCCGCCTTGACCAAGGCAAGAAGGTCCCGGACATCCCGTTGGATGAGAAGTGTCCGCAGTGCGGCCGGAACCTCTTGCTGCGTCATGGCCGCTACGGCGAGTTCATCTCGTGCAGCGGTTATCCGGAGTGCAAGTGGGTCAAGCAAAACTACATTGGGGTAAAGTGCCCGGAGTGCAAGACCGGGGACCTTGCAGAGAAGAAAGCGCGGCGGGGCAATCTGTTCTACGGCTGCTCAAATTATCCGAAGTGCCGCTTCACTTCGGCCTACAAGCCGGTAGCCGAAACGTGTCCGGAATGTGGCAGCCCATATTTGCTGGAGAAGGCTGTGAAGTCGGGAACGTTCCTGGTTTGTCCGAATAACAAGCGGACCGAGGGCGATGAACCCAAACGCCGCGGCAAGAAAAAGGCCGGGGATGAAAGCTTGGTTAAATGTGACTACTCGCGCGAACTGAAGCCTGAGGCTGTTGCATAATAGGGGGTTGCCAATCTAATCTGCCCGGCCACACGCCGGGCATTCATGTGAAAGGGTGAAACATGGCAGGACAAACGAAGGACGCGAGCATCATTGCACACCTCATCGTCGACGATGGTGTGAAAGCTGCGGAGTTTTACAAGAATGCTTTTGGAGCGGAAATTCTGGGCGTCCACAAAACGCCCGACGGAAAAGTAATGCACGCGGAACTCAACGTCGGAGGCGCACGGCTGATGTTGGCTGACGTATTTCCGGGCTTTGGCTGCGGCTCGCCGAAGACCCTGGGCGGCAGCCCGGTGGTGCTGAATCTCTACGTTAAAGAGGACGTCGACAGCTTGTTCAATAACGCCGTTGCCGCGGGCGCGAAGGTCACAATGCCGTTGGGAGACCAGTTTTGGGGCGACCGCTACGGCCAGATCGAAGATCCCTTTGGGCATCGCTGGGCCCTGGGACAACACGTGGAAGACGTTCCACCCGCAGAGATGGAGCGCAGGGCTAAAGAAGCCTTCTCCAAGATGGCAGAATGCGCTCAGAAGTAACCGCGTGAAGCCTGTGAAGGCGTCTCATCATCCAACCACCTGAAAAGCCGTCGTCACGACGGCTTTTCCAACCTAGTCTCGCCTGGAGGAATCATGAGCAGTTCACAGCCCACTTACGAAGATGCAAGACTGATTCTGAAACTTTACGATCTGCGCCGCGAAGCCGTCATGCGTCAGGCGCGGGATTTTGTTGCTACCTTCTCGCCGGCTACCTTTGAGGAGCTGATGGCGGTCACGGCCGCGTTCGGGACCAAGGAAAACGCCTACGTGCGCCAAGTCTTAACCTACTGGGAGATGGTAGCGTCTCTCATCGTCCATGGAACTCTGAATACTGCACTGGCGGAGGACACGCTGGGCGAAATGTATTTTGTGTATGCCAAAGTCCAGCCGTTCGTTAAGCAGATGCGGGAGACGATGAAATCGCCGGAGTTCCTGCAGAACGTGGAGAAAGTAGTTGAGGGAACTGCTGAAGGACGCGATCGCCTGGCTCGCATGCAGCAGCGTCTGGCCGAGTTCGCCAAGATGCACGCTGCCGCTGCCAAGCAGGGCGACTAGCTGAGGTACTCGCGAACATAGGGATCGTTGCTGCGCAGCAGCTCCGCGGCGGTCCCTTCGAAAATAATCTTCCCGTCGCGAAGCATTACGAACCGGGTGTGAAGATCGCGCTGGGCCCCGTCGTGAATGGGGACCATTTTGTTCTGGGCGCGATCGAAGTAGTGGCTGGCCATGGTGAAGGCATCCTGGAGGCGATTGGTCACCAACAAAGAACTGGTCTGGTAAACATCGCGCTGCTTCACAATCAGCTCGATGATGGTGTTGGAGGTGACCGGATCCAGTCCTCCGGTAGGGGAATCGTAGAGCAGGACCTCGGGCTGGGTGATGATGGCGCGGGCAATGGCCACGCGCCGCCGCATGCCGCCCGAAAGCTCCGATGGGAACAAGCTGAAGGTGTTTTCCAACTCCACAAAGCGCAACGCTTCCAGCACGCGGGCGTGGATCTCTTCGGTGATTCTTCCGGTTTCCTCGATGAGGCGGTAGGCTACATTTTCCTCCACGGTCAGCGAGTCAAACAGCGCACTCTCCTGAAATACCATTCCAATCTTACGGCGCAGCGCGAAGAGTTCCTGCTCCCGCATCTGGGTGATTTCCTGGTCGAGAACGGTGATGCTGCCGGAATCGGGTTTCAGCAGTCCCAGCGCCAGCTTCAGCACCAGAGTCTTTCCCGTACCCGCAGCGCCCATCAGGATTTTGGTTTCGCCGCGCGCAAGCTGGAAGGAGACACCCTCCAGCACGGGATGGTCAAAGGCAATGGCGACATTATCGAAGCGTATGACCGCTTCTCCGGGGTGGGAAGTGGACGGCAGGGGCTGCTCTTGTGGCGGAGCGAGAGTTGTCATGGTCAGTATTGAAAGAATCCCATGAGCAGGCGGGTGATAAAGAAATCGCTGACCAGAATCAGCACGGAAGCGGCTACCACAGCTTGCGTGGTGGCGCGCCCGACTCCTTGCGTGCCTCCTTTGGCGGACAATCCGTAATAGCAGCCGACACTGGCGATAATGAAACCGAACATCACAGGCTTGCTCAGCCCCATGAGGACATCGCCAAAGCGCAGGGCTTGATAGGCGGTTGTCCAGTACTGGTTGGCATTCAGACCCAGCAGCAAGTAGGAAATCATGAACCCACCCGTCAGTCCCACCAGGTCGGAGATGATGCTAAGGAAGAACAACATCACGACGCTGGAGACCACCCGCGGTGTGACCAGCTTCTTGGAAGGGTCGACGCCCATGGCCCGCATGGCATCGATCTGCTCGGTTACCTTCATGGAGCCGAGTTCGCTGGCCATGCCGCTGGAATTGCGGCCCGCCACCATCAAGCCGGTCAGCACCGGACCGAGTTCGCGAACCATGGACAGCGCCACCAGCTTGCCGGTCAGCGACAGCGAGCCGAATTGTTGCAGCGTGCTGGAGGTTTGCAGCGCCAGCACCGCGCCAGTGAAAAAGCCGGTGAGCACCACGATGGGCAGTGAGCCTACGCCGATCAGGTCGGCCTGCAACAAGGTATCGGACAAGTAGCGCGGGCGGCCGAAGATATTGCCGATGGAGCGGCCGGCAAGCAGGGAATAGTCCTGCACCGCCTGCACTTGGTCCTTGGCAAACTCGGTAGGGGAAAAGATTGGCATGCTCGAACCGGAACAGCTATCACCGAAATATAACAGAGCGGCGCGGCGTCGCACCGCTCCAGCACCCAACCGCCCGGAATGCTGAGCGCGAGTAATATTCGAACGCGTTACCGATAGGCAGGTATCGCACCAGTCAACGTTGCAGGCAGGACTGGCTTGATTTAATATCCTGCCCAAGCTGCGCGAAGACGGAGGCGCACTTATGGCGTTTCAGGTGGATCGCAGTCCCTTCAATCCTGAGTCCGGCTTCGAGTACTACATCTGCTTCAAGCCGAAAGCGGAGGTTGAAGGAGACGAAGTGGAATCGCGGATTTCAGTCGAGGTGGCGCTGTCCATCTCGGAAACCGGCGATATCGCCGACCTGAGCTTCCTCTTGCCGAAAATCTGCCGCAACGATTACGCGCTCTCCTTTTTGCAGCGCGACCCCAATGCTAACTGCGTGGAAAACCGCGTCTATATTGCGCTGCCGGGCCTGAGCGGCGACTCGGTCTTCGCCGCTCCCGCAACTCTCGAACTGGACCACGGCGGACGTATCGTCGCCGTCGAAATCAACGGCTGCATTCCCAAGACGAGTACCTTTACGCCCGCTCGCGCGTAGGGCGGAATTCGCTCTTCGCTTTTCGCCAGAGACAAGCGCTCTTCGCTCTTGGCCTTTCGCCAAAATCAGACAATGAACTTCAGCTAATGCTTGGGTGTAAGAAAGCAATAAGGCGTTTTGTAGCCCACTCTCCCACATACACCTTTTCCGCCGCTGGTTCAGATTGGCTTTCTGGCGAAGAGCGGAAGGCGAATAGCGAAGAGCGAGAAGCAAAGAGCGGACTTCCGGTATCATGTCGGCGTGGAACATGTGACCGCATTCATCCTGGCTGGAGGGCGCAGCTCGCGCATGGGCTCCGATAAGGCGCTGCTGTCGTTCGGCGGTCTGACATTGTTAGCACGCGCGCTACAAATTGCGGCCGCTGTTGCGGAGAGAACTGTTATTGTTGGGCCGAAGGCGCGGTACGCGGCCTTCGGCGAGATCATCGAAGATGTCTATGCCGGTTGCGGTCCGCTGGCTGGAATTCATGCGGCGCTGGCTGCGACCAACACCGATCTGAACCTGATGCTCTCCGTCGATATGCCACTGATGACAACGAGCTTTCTGGTTTGGCTGCTGCAAAAGGCCAAGGCGGCTGAGGAACTGATCGTGGTTCCGGACGCGCTGGGCGGCCTGCAACCGTTGTGCGCCGTCTATCGCCGTGAGGTGTGCGGCATCGCCGAGCAGGCATTGCAAAAGGGTGATTACAAAATCGGGCACTTATTCTCACGTGTGCCAACCCTCTCTATTCCGGAGCAGGAGATCGTGGCGGCCGGATTTTCTCCAGATGTGTTCCAGAACATCAATACCAGCGGAGAGTACGAGCAACTGGCGTCGCGCCAATCGACCGGCAGCGGTGGATAGGGGAAAACGGCCGCCGGTCGATCGGCGAAGGCCGTGAGCGAAGAGCGAAAAGCGAAAAGCGATGGAGCAGCCAAAGCCCTACATCGAGTTCCAGGACGTGCACAAGGCATTCGGCAGCAATGTGGTGCTGGATGGCGTGAGCTTCGACGTCATGCCCGGCGAGACGGTGTGCATTCTGGGGCGAAGCGGGGTCGGCAAGTCGGTGGCGCTGCACAACATCATGGGATTCCTTAAGCCCGACAGCGGGCGCATCTGGGTCGCCTACGAAGACATCACCGATTATGGCGAACGGGACATGGAGCGCATTCGCAAGAAAGTGACCATGGTGTTTCAGAATGGCGCGCTGTTCGACTCGCTCACCGTCGGCGAGAATGTTGCGTTTCCGCTGCGCGAACGCGGCGGCCTGGAAGAAGAGCAAATCTACCAGATCATCGACGGCTTGCTCGACATGGTGGGAGTGCGCGAGTTTCGCGATCTGCTGCCTTCCGACCTGTCCACCGGCATGAAGCGCTCGGTAGCCATCGCGCGCGCCCTGGCGGCCCAACCCGATGCCGTTCTCTACGACGAGCCGACCACGATGGTCGATCCGCTAATGGCCCATCTGCTCGGCGATTTGATCAAAAAGTTAAAGCAACAGTTGAAGCTGACCAGCATCGTCGTCACCCACGACATGGCGCTGGCCAAAAAGCTGGCGGACCGGCTGGTGTTTCTCCACGAAGCCAAGGCCATCTTCTTCGGCACCTTCGCGGAGATGGCCAAATGCCAGGAGCCGATTGTGCAGGAGTTCCTGGAACTCGACTCCATGGACTTCGAGCACTACTTCGGCGCGCAAAGGCCGCCGCACCAGCCGCGCTTTGAGACGACGTAAGAACGGGGATTCACCACAGAGACACAGAGGCACAAAGGATGATCGAAAGGGAAAAACTGCCTAAGTCACGATTGGTTGCGATAAGGGGATGTTACGCCAACTGCCAATGACAAGTGTCTTGCCATTCAGATACAATCGCACCCCGTGCGTAGCGGACAAAAGCAAATGCTAACAGCCGCCTCGTACGGCTCAAGGCTGCCGGCGCATGTCTCATCCCTGCCGCTGTCGGAATTTTATAGGCCGTGGCCCAGGGGGAAGGCCAATGTTTTCCTGAAGACTCAGAGGTCTTGGCGATGAAGACAACACGGAATTTTCGGCAGGCAGTGCTGACGGTTGCCTTTGCGTCTTTGGCTGTCGTGTGCGGCGCGCAAGTGCCCACCGAACATATGCAACAGGTTGTGGAGCCCTATGTTGACGCCCAGATGTTTATGGGTAGTGTCCTGGTGGCACAAAAAGGCAGGGTGCTGTTCAGCAAGGGCTACGGCTGGGCGGACCTGGAATGGAGCATCCCGAATTCGTCCACGACGAGATTTCAGATCGCCTCGGTGACCAAACAATTCACTGCGGCCTCGATTTTGCTTCTTGAAGAACGCGGAAAGCTGAAAACGGACGACCCGGTGAAGAAATACCTACCCGATGTTCCGGCCGCCTGGGACAAGATCACAATTTATAACCTCCTGACGATGACGTCCGGCCTCTCAGACCACGCGATAGAGTATGATCCAACCCCGCCGGACAGGCTGATCTACGCTGACAAGCCGCTGGGATTTCAGCCGGGTGAAAAATGGGATTACGAAAACACGAATTATTTGGTGCTCGGTTATTTACTGGAAAAGGTCAGCGGGCAAACCTACGCGGACTTCCTGCGGGAAAATATTTTTAAGCCGCTGGGCATGAACGATTCGGGAGTAGATTCCAACGTGGCCATCGTTCCGCACCGCGCGTCCGGTTATTGGCCCGGTGCCGACGGGGTCGAGAATGCGGAGCGCACCAATATCAGTGGGGCCTTGTCAGCGGGTGGGATCTATTCCACAACCGACGACATGCTTCGGTGGATCGAGGGGCTGTTCGGCGGCAAGCTGCTGAGGCTTGAGTCCCTGCGCAAGATGACCACGCCGTTCAAGCATGACTATGCCTGCGGTTTGTACGTCCATCGGGTGAACGATCGGCTGGTGATCGACTATGACGGGAACAACATCGGTTTCAACGCAGAAATGGCCTACTATCCCGACGACGGGCTGGCCGTGATCGTTCTGGCGAATTTGAATGGCTATGTGACTGGCAGGATCAAGACGGCACTTGCGGCAGCAGTGCATGGAGAAACCGTGGCCTTCTCTCCGCCGCCGAAGGAAATCGCCTTGCCCAAGGAAACACTGGCGAAATACGTAGGGACTTACGAATTCCCGGATGGGCGCGTTGTCTTTGCGCTTGATGGTTCCCATCTGATCGCCAATTTCGGAGCGACGTTTCCGCTCTTCGCCGAGTCAGAAACGAAATTCTTTTCTAAGGGGTGGGACCTACAGTTCGAGTTCTCGAAGAATGAAAAAGGCGAGTTTGCATTTGTAACGGAGCACTTCGGTGGCGAGGACGCAAAGGGAACGAGAAAGTAAACCATCTTAAGCTATTGTAGCCAGGCGATATCGTAAGCTATCCCTGATCAGCTAAAACCCCTGCGCGACCAGCCGATCCACGGTTAGCGAGCCGGTCTGTTCGTCGCGGTGGGTCCACTTCTCCAGGTATTTGGCAACGATGTCGGTCTCGATGTTCACCGGATCGCCGGGCTTCAGCGATCCCAGGTTGGTCATCTTGATGGTGTGCGGAATGATGGCTATAGTGAGCCGCAGGCCCTCCAACTTCGCAACCGTCAGGCTGATACCCTCGACCGCGATCGATCCCTTGAAGACGACATACTTCTCCAGCTCTTCGGGAAGGTCGAGATGCAGCCAAAAATCGTCGGCGTTCGGAATCGGCTCGAGCGCCACAAAACGCGCCACGCCGTCCACGTGGCCCTGCACCATGTGGCCTCCCATGCGCCCGTCGGCTTTGAGCGGCAGTTCCAAATTTACCTGCGCACCCTGGGTGATGCGGGAGAGCGATGTCCGCATCCAGGTTTCGGCGGCCAGGTCAGCGCAGAAGGAACCGGGCGTGATGTCGAGTGCGGTCAGGCAGACGCCGCTGACGGCCACACTGTTGCCCTCTTTCAGCTCCTTCGCGGTAACGGGAGCGTTGATGGTGATGCGATGATTGCCGCCGCGTTCCACGATGCTGGCAATGGTTCCGACCTCTTCCACTAATCCCGTAAACATGATGATGGCCTCGAATGGGTACAGGACAAGCTTATCTGATAAACCGTTTATCGGGCATCTAGTGCAGCAGGTGCACCAGGCGATCGAGTCCGAACATGGCGGCGACCCCGATAAACACTACCAGCGCCATCTTGACGCCGGGCTCGCGATTGACTTCCGGAATCAGATCCGATGCGGCGACATAAATGGTGACGCCGGCGGCGATGGGCAATCCATAACTTACCGCGTGCCGGCCAATCGCCATCGTGAGCACGCCCGCCAGGGTCGACAGTCCTAACAGCACCGAGGCGAACCACGAGCGGCCCTTGCTCAAACCGCTGGCCAGCATCACGGATGTCACGGTGAAGCCTTCCGGAATTTTGTGCAGGAAAATCGCGATGAAGATGATCCAGCCGAGCAAGGGCGAAACCAGAAAGCCGGCGGTGATGGCGATGCCGTCGAAGAAGGTGTGGATTATCAAGCCGAACAGCACCGAGACGCGCCGGTGCGAGTGCAGATATTCGTCGGAGTGGGTCTCCTCGCCGTAGTGAAAATGCGGCGTGATGGTGTGCTCGAAGAAGTGGACCAGCAAGTATCCGGCAAGCACCAGCAGCGCGCCGGCGCGGCCGGCCAGCTCCAGGCTCTCGGGAACCATCTCGACCAGCGCGGTGGCCAGCATGAATCCGGCGCCCAGCGCGACGAAGTAGCGCAGATAGCTGCGCTCCCAGTGCTTCTGCACGATCACCGCGCCGCCGAAGACGTTGGCGGCAGCAGCCGTCAGGCCGAGCAGGATGCTGGTGAGGATGGGACTCATGGACAGCGAGCAGAATAGCAGAGCGGAGACTGGGGTTGGGGATTAGGGGCCGGGGTCGAGTTTCAAGTTTCGAGTTGAAGCGACGGCAAGTTTTCGATCGATGAGCCACACAGCGACTGTGATACTCTGAGCGCGTGAAGCTCACTGCTGTATTCGAACCCGCCAAAGAAGGTGGATACACTTGCTTCGTAGAGGAAATCCCGGCGGCGATTTCGCAGGGCGAGACCCTCGAAGAGGCGAAGGCAAACCTTCGGGAAGTGCTGCAGCTCGTGCTGGAGTGCCAGCGCGAGCTTGCCGAGAAGAATCTCTCGCCTGAGGCTGTTCGGGAAGTGTTCGAAGTGGCTTAGGCATGAAGCTAGCCGACCTCGAACGGCACCTGCGACGGTATGCTTGCGTTCTCTACCGCGAGGGCGGCTCACATTCGGTTTGGATCAACCCTCAAACTGGCAAGATAGCCGGTGTTCCACGTCATCGCGAGATCAAACAAGGAACCGTCCGCGCCATCTGCAAACAACTGGAAATTGCCCAACCTCGAAAGTGAACCATTGCCAGAGACTGGGCGCCGGGCTAGTATTCAGAATCCGAAATGCTGGCGAAGCCGCCTGTCTGTAGAATCAGTCCGTCACCATGAATGCTGCCGTTCTACATACGCTAGGAAAGCCGCCGCGATATGAGCCGTTTGCCGAGCCAGTAGCGGGCGACGGCGAGGTGACCGTACATGTTCACGCTGCCGCGCTAAAGCCGGTCGACAAACAGCTGGCCAGCGGCTCGCATTACGCCAGTTCGGGTGAACTTCCCTTGGTTTGCGGAATTGATGGGGTGGGTCACGTCGACGATGGACAACGTGTTTTCTTCGGTGGAACGCGGCCACCTTATGGTGCAATGGCCGAACGCACTGTGGTACGGCGCGCTTTCACCTTTGCGATTCCGAATGCGCTGAGCGATGAAACCGCGGCCGCCATCGTGAATCCTGGCGTCTCTGCCTGGCTGACGCTTGCTGCCCGCGCAAAATTGGCACCCGGCGAAAATGTCTTGATTCTTGGAGCTACAGGAGTGACGGGCAAGCTGGCGACAAAGATTGCCAAGCTCCTCGGTGCAGCTCGCGTGGTTGCCGCAGGCAGGAATGAAGAAGCGTTGAGCACATTGCACAAGCACGGCGCCGATGCAATCGTCCATCTCGACGCACCAGCCGGCGAACTCGGCGAGGCGTTTGTGCGTGAGGCCGGTCCGTCAGGCTTTCAGGTCGTGATCGATTACGTGTGGGGTCAGCCGGCCGAGGCATTTCTGGCCGCCATAACGCGTAAAGAATTTGCAGCGATCGAGTCTGAGACGCGCTACGTTCAAGTTGGGGAAAGTGCTGGGCCGACGATCTCACTTCCCGCCGCTGTGCTGCGCAGCACGCCGCTGACAATCATGGGGACTGCGGGAATGCCGCCTCGCGAGGTGTTGGCCGACGCCTTGCAACAGGTCATGACACGCGCCGCTAGTGGAGAGCTTCAAATCGAAACGGAGCGAATTCCGCTCGCCGACATTGAAGCCGCCTGGCAACAAGATCAAAAGGGACGGCGGTTCGTGATCATTCCATAACTTGCCTCAATGCTGTGTATCAGGGCACGGCTCGCGCAGCAAGTCTTTTCGGTCACTCGAACAAAAACCCCACTCAAGGCCAAAAGAGGGCCTTGAATAGGGTCCCCACCGATGCTTTCGGCTCCGTGTGCCGCCCCTGAAGGGGCTCAGCCCTAGGATCTGCGCGTACCCAGCGCTGAAGCGCTGGGCTATCTTGTCGCCGTCCCGCAAGGCGGGACTCGTTTATCGGGTTTCTCACCCCATCGCCCGAGACTGAGTTCGTCGCCTGACGGATTCTTGAAAACTGGCAACCGGCCACTGACCACTGGCGACTGGTTTTCATCCACTGTGCCTGATGTGCATCACGTCGCCGTCCTTCACGATGTAGTCCTTGCCTTCGAGTCGCAGGGTGCCGCGGGCGCGGGCCTCGGCTTCGGAGCCGGCCTCCAGCAGTTGGTCCCAATGAATCGTCTCGGCGCGGATGAAGTGATGCTCGAGATCGGTGTGGATCGCTCCCGCCGCATTCACGGCCTTTATGCCGCGCTCGACCGTCCAGGCGCGGCACTCATCCTCGCCAACGGTGAAGAATGAGATCAGGCCCAGCAACTCATAGCTCTTGCGAATGAGCCGCACCAGGCCGCTTTCTTTCAATCCGTAGCTGGAAAGAAATTCAGCGGCGTCCTCGTCGCTCATCTCGGCGAGCTCGGCTTCGACCTTGGCGCAGACCGCGAGCGCGCCGGTGTTTGGCCGCGAGGCGACTTCCGCAATGCCATATTTCGCGACCGCTTCTTCCAAGTCTTTGCCCAGCGCCGGACTCTCGCTGATGTTGAGGACGTAGAGGATCGGCTTCTCGCTGAGGAACATGAAGCCGCGCACGCGCTTCTTGTCGTCCGGCGTCATCTCCATTTCGCGGAGCGGGCGCTCGGTTTCCAGATGCGCCTTGGCGCGCAGCAGCAAGTCATGCTCGCGTTCTGTCTCCAGGGACTTCAACTTTTTCAGATCTTTCGCGACGCGCTCCAGCCGCTTCTCGACTTGGCCGAGGTCGTTGACGATCAGGTCAAAGTCGATGTTCTTGATGTCGCGCAGCGGATCGATTGGGCCGACATGAGGAATGGAATCGTCCTCGAAGGCGCGAACAACGTGGGCCAGCGCGTCAACATTGCGCAGATTGGAGGCAAAGGCAGTCTCGTTCAGCGCTTCTTTGCTGAGCGCGGCTACGTCAGCGTATTCGACGCTGGCATGAATCAGCTTCTTGGGGTTATAGAGCGCGGCCAGGCGGTCGAGGCGGTCGTCGGGAACTTTGGCGACGCCGAGGTGCGCCTCGCGCGGATTTCCCGCGCGCTGAGCCACCTGGAGCCTGGTCAACATGACGAAGAGGGAAGTTTTGCCTACCTGCGGCAGGCCTATGATGCCGGTTTTCATAAGTCAGCAATTAGCAATTAGCAGTTAGCAATTAGCCAGAAATTTTCCACGAGGCACGTCTTAGAGTAAATGAAAACGAGCGTGGCCGCAGTGATTCGGCAGGCGCTGGATTTTCTCCGCGAGGCTGGGTTGCGCAACTTCTATGCTGATCGGCGAATCATGAAGCGCTCAAGACGTTGGGGACTCTGCCGGATAACGGCGAGTTGCCGAATGCTGACGACTGAGTGCTGACTGCTAATTGCTGGCTTCTCCTACGTCATTCGTCTCGCGGTGAGATAGAGCAACGCCAGCCCCAGCAACAGCACCGCCCCTTCGATTCGTGTGGACCATTCGTGCAGGCGATTGAACTCGATGCGGCGCGGATCGTTGTGCGGCACCTCGTCGATCATTACCATCTGCTGGCGCAGCACCTGCATCTTTGCGCCTACGGCGAACATACTAACCAGCGTCAGAATAATCATCAGGTAGACCAGCAGGTGACGGGGCGCGAACGGCTCGGCCATGCCGTTCACGATGCGCGAGTCGATCATCGATGCGACAACGAAAATCAGGCCGCAGCAGATCGCCATCCAGTGCAGGATGCCGAGGCTGCGGCTGACTACATTGCCGGCCAGTTGCCGCGTCGGCAGGACGCTGGGGTTGAAGACCGTCGGCGCCAGCACAAAGGCAAAGAAGATCAGGCCGCCAATCCAGATCGCCAGAGACAACAACATGAAGAATCGTATAAGGGACATGGCTGCCTCGCAGCAAAACAGCACATTGTACATGGGCGCCGGCTCTGGTAGACCGCAATCGATCTTCGCCGATATCCCGCTATTGTCCTCTAGCTAAAGATAGCGCTTCGTAATCCGGCGGTTACATGTGCCATGATGGTGGCTACGGGGCATCGAAAACATTATGAGGATGAGAAGCCTTTTTTCGCTGATGCTGACCGGTTGCCTGCTGACCCTGGCTGCCGCGCGGTCGCCAATTCCATCCGCGGTCCAGAACGTTGTCAAATCCCAGGACGCTACCGGCGATATTTCCGGCATGTACACCTTCTTGCGCGAAGGTGAGTTTGTGCAGCTCACAGTCGAGGAAGACAGGCTCTCCGGCTACGTCTCTCGCTTCGGGGATTCCGAGAGCGACAAGGACCAGTTCATCGATCAGTTCTTGGACAAGACGTCGCTCGAAGGCGATCATCTAAGCTTCAGCACCAAGATTGTGCATGGCGTGTGGTACGACTTCAGCGGGACGATTTCGACCACATCCGGCAGAAAGCCGGCGGAGGAAGGCTACAGGGTAATCAAGGGCACGCTGATTCAGCACGCAACCGATGCCAAGGGCGCGGAGAAAACCATGCAGCGGCAAGTGGAGTTCAAATCTTTTCCAGCGGATTTGAGCAGACCGTGAAGTGTCCGTTGACCACGCGCAGAGCCGATGTGCGGCGCTAATATACTTGGAAAAATGGCAGCATATGAGCGAAAGCGACGGGACGCCAATCGGCAACCGATCCCCGATTGCTTATGATGAGGCGTGTTCCCGCCAACAGCTCGAAGCAACAAAGATAAATCCTGTGCTGTCAATGTATTAAGTCGTAATGCGAAATTAAGTTGACTCCGGCCTGCAATCACCCAATACTCACTGCGTCCGAAAGGGTCAGGGTGAAGAGAAATGCGGGTCAACATGGGCTATCAACGGAAAAATGCAGCTTTGATTTTGGACATCAGCTTGCGAAAATTGGTAAGGCTCTTGTGCGCGGGAATGTTCGCGACAACCATTCTAGCGCAGGGGCAGACGTATACAGTGCTTCACTACTTCACCGGAGGTGGGGACGGCGGTGGGCCGGTCGCAGGCCTGACGATGGCCGGGCCGGAAAGTTTCTATGGCGCGGCCGCTTACGGTGGTTTCGAAGAAAATGGTACGGTATTCAACTTGAGGCAAGTTGAATCTAGCTGGATCCTGAACCCCATTCATACCTTTCAAGGTGGCTTCGACGGCGCAGACCCGGAAGCGGCGCCGACTATCGGCCCGGACGGCAGCCTCTATGGCACAACCTACGAAGGCGGAACGGCCCCGCTATGCGGCATAGGCTGCGGTATTGTCTATAAACTCACTCCGCCGGCTAATTTCTGTAGGTTGGCTAGCTGCCCGTGGACCGAGACGGTGTTGCACCGTTTTCATTTGACGGACGGAGCCTTCCCGGGGTACGGCAAGTTGATTTTCGATCGAGCCGGGAATCTGTACGGCACAACGAGCGGTGGTGGGGCGAATGGCCTGGGCACAGTATTTGAGCTGACGCCCTCGAACGGTAGCTGGGTGGAAACCGTGCTATACAGCTTTAGCAGTGATTTGGACGGCTACCTCCCCTATGGCGGCGTCATCTTTGATAACGCCGGGAACCTATATGGCACGACGCAAAACGGCGGCCCCAATGGAAACGGCACTGTATACGAGTTGTCACCCGCCGGATCAGGATGGACGAAGCTAATTCTGTTGAGCTTCGATGGCGGGAACCAAGGCGGCGGCCCCACGGGTGGCGTGGTCATGGACGCCGAAGGCAATCTTTACGGCAGCACGATTGCAGACGGTCCACAAGGCGGGGGGACCGCCTACCGATTGTCACTGTCCAACGGCCAGTGGAACTTTACGCTGCTCGCGGGCCTTCCTTCGGCTTTCGATGGACCCTTGGACGCTCCAACCCTCGACGCGGCAGGAAATGTATATCTGACAAGCAAACAGGCGCTCGGCAACGGCGCGGTGTTCGAAGTGACTTCATCCGATGGAGGCTGGCAGCTCAACGTCCTGCACGCATTCAGCGGAAGTGACGGGTCCTGGCCTACCGACAGCGTGGTTCTGGATGCTAGCGGAAACGTCTACGGCACGACCAACGTCGGCGGCGACGGCAACTGGGGTGTGGTTTGGGAGATCATGCCGTAGTTGAAACGCACTCCACTGGCCGCCGCCCTACGCATCCAGCTCAGACCGGATGCAGCCCGGCATCGCTTGGCATGAGCTCGATGCCCACCGCTTGCCAGAGCTGCTGCTATTGAACCGGACCTCGCGTCTGCTTCGGTCAATCACCTCAACGTGCGGCACCGGTCACTGACAAAGCCCCGCCATCGGCGTTAAATGCGCGCGGAAAAGGATTTCCCGGCCTTTTTCCCACCCAGCTCCGATCACGCCAAGCGGCGAGGAACAAGACCTTCGATCTTCCTTCTTCCAGACGTCCGAATGCGACTGTCCCTGAGGTTCATTTCAATTCGACCCGACGGCAAGGAGGGCAAGACGATGCACGGGCAAGCGCAATTTCCCAGTTCAGTGTTCCGCACAATTTCACTGGCGATAATCGCTGCGTCGGTGGTAGCAGTAACCATCGTTCCAACTTGGGCACAGAATTCGGTTCCACCGACGGCGGTGCAGGCGGCGAAGATGCCGGAGTTTGCGTCGCGGCTGGCCCATCCCGGCAAGGCGCACGCAGCACCCAAGTCTTCCGTTCTTGCACGAACAAAGGGGTATTTCCGCCCGCTGCAAGGCAATGACATTTACGACAACGGCCCCATCAACGGCACCACTGACGCCTGGACGATTAACTTCGGATATATCACCAGCGACAGCTTCACCGTGACCCAAGGCAACGGCACCCCTATCACCGGCATGAGTTTTGGCGCCTGGCTGGTTGAGGGCGACACACTGGAGTCGGCTCAACTGTCCATCACGTCTGGGGAAAAC